>Ga0209536_100014874_pt1 | contig 11143 bp, 12 predicted proteins | sample DeeMarSeWOR28_12_FD_187461 | JGI IMG/M metagenome (GOLD analysis project Ga0209536, IMG submission 187461) | Marine sediment microbial communities from White Oak River estuary, North Carolina - WOR-2-8_12 (SPAdes) (version 2) | ecosystem: Environmental > Aquatic > Marine > Intertidal zone >... | reverse complement strand
CTTTCCAGAATTATTTGGCCGTGACGAAACAGGTAGAACACCAGTAAAATCAGGAGCACGAATTGAACCACCAGCCCGGGCACGTTGCCCAGCAGTTCCGTGCCCCAGGCCAAAATGGATTTCCCCAGTCTTGCACTGGCATCCAGCAAGATTTTCTGCAATTTCATCTGCTCGATACCCAGCCGGGCCAGAAATCGGTCGGCCATCTGGCGAAGCGGCTGGACCCAGTCCGAGGAAAGCACTTTCTCAAGGTTCCCCGCTTGCAGCCAGTCGCTGACTCGCCCAACCGACTCCACTCCCTGCTCAACCAGTGCCGTGCAAAAGCCCATCAAGGGAACGATGACGATCACTACCAGCAGAGCTGTGGTGAGAAACGCTGCCAGATTTTTCCTGCCTTTACTCCACCGCAAGAGTCGTCTGTGAATGGGATAGCAAACCGAGGCGAGCAATATGGCAAAGATCACCGTACCCAAATACGGTCGAAAAAGAAGGAAAGTCAGATAGAGGAAGAAAATGAGAAGAGCCAAAAGAAATAGTCTTCTAGCTTTCGTTTTCTCTTGCACTGAGTTTTTTGCCACAACAACTCCCCTACTCAACAGTTCCAGACCGCTCGGAGTTCGCAGGATATATTTTGAAAAATTGTCTTGGCAAAGCAGCAGAGTCGTGATAAGATGGTTTTGGCTCCAATGAGCGGAAACCATCACGGTTGGCCTTGGGAAAGCAATTTCGTTGGGCCTACCGGACGGGCCTAGTAACCCAGCCAGAAGGCACAAATGCCGGTGTCAACACTGGCACCGGGGGGAGAACGGTGGTCCGGGAGCAACCAGATGGGACAACGTTTGTTGGGGCCTTTTTTTTGCGAGGGGCTAAGTGATCCCCTCACGCCTTTGTTCCCTGAGCTAGGGAGATTCCTTAGCTCCCTCGAGGACATTCTTGATCTTCTGATACTCCGCCCGGACCTTGCTCAACTCCAACTGCAGCTCATCCCGCTTTTCACCAGGAGGCTCTGCCTCATACGCCCGCTCCAGTTCTTCCAGCCTTCCCTTTAGCTGATAAAGATGTCTAGCGATCTCTCGTATTTACATTTCTGCTGATGTGCGCCTGGCACCTGCCCTGCTTGGCGGTCAGCAGCGATGCGCCGGACGATCGCCGCCGCAATGATGAGACTCTGTTCAGGAGCAATCCTGGATATTGTCCATACATCTCCCCAAGAGGCGAAATGTCACCGAGGTCTGTCGCACTGGTTCTCAGCCCGTCTGTAGGCAAGCCATTGATTTCACCGGTCCTCAAAGCGAACCAGGTCACCCCTACGAACCTCCAGCCCCGGATCGAACAGCACGAGTCGGCCCAAAGACATCTGTTCACGAACTTCAATTATTTCACCGCGCGCGAACTCAACTTGCTTGATCCTTGTTATCTTGGCTGTCTCCCGGTCGCGCCACACTTGCATACGGTAGAGAACAAAAACATCTCCCGGATGATGGTGCCGGCTCTTTCCTCCGTCCAGGTACATCACCCCATCCTCACGCACGCCGAGAACCAGAGTCGGCAAATCTTCCTTATCAAGCTCCGGCACGAAAGCGGTCTGCAAATCATCACTGTAGTAACGGTATGTTGGATCTCTAGGCTGACAGCGATACGCTCGCTCGTAAGCTGCCACAGCCTCCAAAAGCCTCCCGGTTCTCTCATACACTACGCCCAGATTGCCAGTTATGGAGCACTCCTCCGAGTCTTGTTCCAGGGCTTTGAGAAATATGCTTTCAGCTTCAGTCCAATGATCACGCTCAGCCGCCTTTATTCCCTGCCGCACTAACTTGGCGACCCAGGGGTCCATGGTGAGCCGTGGGGCCCTAAGCATCCTCTGAACGCATGTCTTTTGCGGTCTCAGACGGGCGACCACCTCGTCGACTATGGAAGTCTGGATTCGTCTGACTTCCGCAGCCGTTTCCACCGGGCTCTCAGGCAGACTACGACTTTCTGAGTGTCTGGCAATTTTCTCTTCCCATAGGGTGGTGCCGCTCTCAACCTCGATAAGACGGAGATGTACGGTCAACGAATACGCTACCTCAGTAATGGAAAGTTGAACCGTGTTCGGGGCCTGGATGGACTCGAGACGATAGTAGAATGCATCATCTATAGACGGATTTCCTCTTATACCCACCCAGCTGAGCTCTGCGGGATCAACCGCTCCGAATTGAGGATATGCCAGCATGCTTGTCGTATCTTTTGAAGCCTGCACCGAATGTTCGGTGATCTCGCCCAGAAGCAAACCATCGACGTTAGCTTCTTTACCCAATCCCAGGAGGGAATCACCTTCAGGCTGCTGCAGTTCGGACGTTTGGATCATTCTTGCCAGAAGGGTTTCACGGCTAAGCCCCTTGGCCATCTCCACGGCCAAGTGGCGGCCCATCGCCTTATCTGGACTCTTGAACGGCAAGACACCTATCGCCTTGACTTTTTGCACGTCCAATTCTGGAGTCTTCACGAGCTCGACGGTCACCAGCCTACTCGCCACTGGAGGACCGCAACCACTGGCCAGAATGCACGTCGCCAAGAACCATAGCATCACTACTCTGTTCCTGCTTAGGTGCATCAAACGATCTCCACGTCAGGACTAATACCCATGGGTGACCTTACTGCCTGACTCGGCAAAGAGCGAACCGCAGAATCGGACCAGAGGTTGCGCTTAAGTATCTCAAGAGTGCCCAGTGGTGTAATGATTAACGCCGGAGAGACAACACCAAGAACAGCTCTCTGCCTCAGCGAGACGGCTTCAGGTTAGCCCATCAGATTCTTTCGTGTCAAGCGGACCCCTGCCCGGTTCTATGAATCACCCGGTGCATTACCGTTACTTTCGCGCAGTACAACACAGATCAGGTAAAGAACCCGAGCCTAGAGGGCTTGGCCTGGCATGTTAATGTGAATTGCGGCAGCCATGGTTTATTATTTACCACGAAATCTTTTCAGCAGTTTGATGGCCAAATCGGTATCCACAACGGGGATCAACTCCGCCACGCCCAGATCTGTCCACTCGTAAGACGAAACCGCCACATGGGCTGCATCTTCCGCTTCAAAAAGGCGAAAGACTCGATGACCGGAAATATCGAACCATTCTCCTTTAATCTTCACTCCTCTAGGATTCTCCGGGTTCTCGAGACGTCGTTGGATCACGCGATCTCTATCCTGAGGATCATACGTAAAAACAGCCATGAACAGCATGAGACTTCCTCCTTTCTCATCTAACCCGGATGTTTCATGAATCACTTACTGCGACCGCGGATATGGCCGTCCTTCCGGGCGTCCTCGGGTGTCGTGCCCTGCGACGTACCGTTCAGGTACGCCTCGGGTCCAACACCCTGCGGTTGCCCGGTGGCACGGCCATCTGCACGGTCTCGCGACAGCCATTCATGAAACATCCGGGTTAAAGGCGGCAAATCAATTACGACATTAAGGCCCAAAGCGGAATACGGTCAACAACTCTGCAAATTAGAATATCGAAATTGTTCCTTCGGGTTTCCTCTTGATCTCCTCCTTTCTTCCTTGAATCATTCAGTCGTCTTGATCTTGAACTAGCCGACGTCCCAAGTCGTATGCAGCGTCCAGCACGTCAGGTAGGCTCCGGACCTCACCTTTTTCATCCGCTCCTCGAACAAAAAGTTCGTCGCTGTAAGCTACGTCGATGGCATCGAAGAAATATCTTATGGTAAGCCTCGCCCCATCAAAAAGCTTCTTACCGCGAGTAGCGGCCACCGAAATGAAGGCACCCCTTCGGTCAGCAATTGGTGAAACCGGCAAGCTCAGGAGGTATTTCTTCACCCAAAGTGATTGACACCGGTCAATCATAGCCTTTGCCAGAGCCGACACACTATAGAAAAATATGGGTGAAGCAATGATCAACCGCTCTGTCTGTGATATTTTCGGAAACAGCGCCTGCATATCGTCTTTAATTGCACAGACCCCAGCCTCAGTACATTTATAGATCTCTAGACATGGTGTGATTTTTAGATCCCTCAGCACAACCTTTTCGCACAAACCTCCATGACTGCTTGCGCCTCGAAGAGCTTCCTCCAGTAGAATCTCCGTATTGCCCCCCCTTCTGGGACTACCGAGGATTGCAAGAACTTTCATACTCGTCTCCCTGCCACATCAGGATCAACCCAACCCTTCTCGTGCAATCTCAGAATTATACACAAGTTTAATCAAAAGCTCCGCAGGTTTTGGAGCACAGCCAGGCAGGTTTCCAGTGAGTATTACAACTTAGATGAAGGAGCACTGGAGCCAACTGATGGATTTGACTGCGTACCACCTTTAGTTTGGATAATCATAAAACAACAAGGATTGTCACTCTAGCGGATTAAGTACGAAAATTGCAAGCATACATTAAAAACACCAGTCGGCGCTTTTGATCAAACGACCCTAATGGATCGCAGATCCTTGCGCTCAGTCCCTCTACCCAGGGTTCTGTTACTATCGGCCGCAGGCAACAGACTACTGACTATTTACAGATACTCCTCCCTTCCCCTCTGTCTAATGAGTTCCAGAGCTTTGCCCACATCCTGCGCCCGACTCACAGGACACACCAGTAAAGCATCTGCAGTGTCCACCACAATCAGTTCTTCGACGCCGAGTAGGACGCAAAATCGGTGGGGACTATAGACCACGTTGTGCTGGGAGTCCAAAGCCAAAATGTCGCCCTGATGAGCATTGTGCTGATCGTCTCTGGGCCATATCTCTGCCATTGAAGCCCAGCTTCCCAGATCGTTCCAGCCAAAATCTGCCGGCACCATCAGGACATTGTCGGCCCTCTCCATGACCCCATAGTCTATTGAAATACTCTCCAGATCTGGATAGATGCGGGTGATTCCGGCGTCAAGCTCGCGGGTACCGATAAGAGGCTTGATCTTCTGGAGATCTGCGTACAGTCCAGGCAGGTAGTTCTGCATGGCCTTCAAGATCACTGCCGCTTGCCAGACAAACATTCCACTATTCCAGTAAAAATTCCCCTTCTCCAAATATTTCTCGGCCATTTCAAGGTCAGGTTTCTCATGAAAGGAAATGACCCGATGGAAGCTATGGCCTTGCGCCTCGCCTGCTGACTCGCCTGCTTCTATGTAGCCGTAGCCTGTTTCAGGGGTCGCTGGCCGGATACCGAGAGTAACCAGCGCTGGCTGGCTTCGCGCCACAGTTGCCGCTGCTCGCAACGTTGCCAAAAACAAGTCCTCATCAATGATAAGGTGGTCCGCGGGTAACACAACCATGACCGCGGCAGGATCCCGGTGGTGAACCAGAAGTGCCGCCAAAGCTACACACGCTGCAGTGTTCCGCCCAACTGGTTCCAGAATAATATTTTCGCTGGGCAGTTCGGAGAGCTGGGCGCGGACTTCCTCTCCGTGATTTCTACCCGCCACCACAAGCACATTCTCAACAGGCAGCAGGCTGCTGATCCGGGTTACGGTCTGTTGGAGCATTGAGCGGTGCCCCATAATGTTGAGCAGCTGCTTCGGCCGCTTTTCCCGACTCCGAGGCCAGAACCTGGTACCCTTGCCTCCAGCCATGATTACTGCATGCATTGTCTTGATACCTCCTTATCAGCTGCGCACACGGGACATGGGGTTTTTAGTTCACCCCATGTCCCATGCCCCATGCTTTCGGCAGAGCCCTCCGTCTCTGACCCCGCCCACAGGTCGTGGCTTTAAACACGGAGTAAACAGGTTGGGTCAGTATACGGCGTCATCGGTCATTTGTCATTGGTCCTTTTTGTTTCTTCAGCCTCTACTTCTTGACCCATTTGTTGCTAAATTGAGCGATTTTTGCACAGGAGCGACGGCAGAAGTCGATTCCCCACGGGTGGGGATAAACCCCACCCCTACCGAGCGGGTAGGCGAGTTTCTGTAGGGCGAACTTTCCGCCCGCCCGGTTGGGGCTTCACAGGTTTCAAATCGCTCAATTTAGGTTGTTTAAGGAACTAATACGGTATCATGGATTACTAATGAGAGCATAATGCAGAGAAGAACCGACAACAGACACCATCTGACTCGGAAAGAATTTTACAGAAAACTGCCATGTGTGTTAGATTAGGGTCTGTCGCAAAACCTGGGGTATGTGACGAATCTGTCAGTTTGGCCGGCTGAGGAAAGGACCACCATGACATTTCAGCTCGATAGCAAAGAAGTTGGCAAAAGACTTCAGACTTTCAGGGAGATTCGCGGCCTGAACCGTGCGGCGCTGGCTCTGAAGCTGGGTTTAACTGAAGCGGAACTGGAAAAGATGGAAGCTGGGAAAAAGCAGCTCACCAAGGAACACATCGAAACCTTGCGAGAAACCTTCTCCCTGGACCCTGCCTGGCTCCTTGGCGGTCAGGATCTATGAGAGACGGGTTGCGGTGCTCAACCTGGATTGTTGGCTCAGGAACCCCCCCGTCTTGAGCTATTTTTATAGCGCCGGACAGTGTCTCGATTTGTTTGCGAGAAATTTTTCAGCGCATATGTAAGGTTGCCACAGTCCGCACTGTCCGTGATGACCTAATTCATGCCCTGACTCGACTGGGTGCCAGATCCCTCCATCTATCTCCTGCCGGATTCATTTTGGGAAATTCGGATCTTGATTCTTAAGGGGGCAGACGACAATGCGATCGATGAAAGTGTCTCTCCTGGTTTGCGTTACCCTGTTAGCCGTCTCTCTCTACTCGTCCAGCGCTGATCCCGACACGGGTATGGGGGTAGAACTGGTCAATCTGCAGACCGCAGACGGCGTCTGGCTGAGTGGAGCGCTGCGCCAGCCCCAGTCAACCCAAGCAAAGGCTGCCGTAATGATGGTGCATGGCTACAGTGGCAATTTCTATTCAGGCATCATGGCCTTTCTGCCGGAAGCCCTGGCATTGAGTGGTTTTGCCACCCTTGCCCTCAATATGCGCGACCATGACCGAGGTCCAAAAAATAGCCTGTTCGAGGAAAACCTCAAGGACATTGCTGCAGGGGTGGATGAGTTGGCTCGACGCCACTATAAAGCGCTCTTTCTCTATGGCCACAGCATGGGGTCCAACCGGGTGCTCTATTATCAGGCAGCAACAAAAGATCCGCGAATCATCGGTATAATTCTCACAGGCCCCCCTGGAAACCTGTTTCAATGGAACGTAAGAACATTTGGTCTGGAGGCTGCAACCCAAGTGCTCCATCGTGCCCAGGAACTGAAGGCCAACGGCAAAGGCAACGAATGGATGCTTATTGATCTGGGTCCTCTGGGCAAGGCCCTCTATACAGCGAACCATCTGGTGAGTCTGAGGGGACCAGAAACACGCTCAGATCCCTTCACAAATATCTCCCGCACTTCTCGGCCTATTCTGATAGCGCACGGCCTTGCCGATCGCCTTGCAGACCCCAAGGTGGCCGATCAGCTCAAGAAAAACGCCACCGCTGGGCACCAAGTAGGAGTCAGTAAGATTGCTGGTGCTGATCACGGTTTCCGGGGGCATCAAGAAGAACTGGTGGAGGTCATTTGCCAGTGGCTGCTCCAGCAGCTGAAACAATAGTTTTCCTCTCATTGGGGACCACGCCGCCTAATGTCAGTTGCGCGCAGCTGAGGGTGAACCAATCCCCGCTTCAACACCCCAATGTTCAAGACATTTCATGCCCGTGCGGTCTACAATGATTCAATTCGTTTTGCGTTTGGTGTTTGGGACGCTTGCAGTTGTTTCGGATTGAGTGCTTCCGATCTCGAATTTGAACCCATAGATAGTCGATAAAGTGTCGCTGAACATGACAGAGCAGGAGTATCGCCATGGCGAAAAGACTTTTAGTTGTAGGCGGCGGTGCTGGTGGACCCAGTGCAGCCGCCAAGGCCAAGCGTGTTAACCCTGATCTAGAGGTTACCCTATTGGAGGGGGGTGAGCACGTATCTTTCTCAACCTGACCTACGCCCTATTACATCGGCGATGTAATCAGGGACCAGACCAAATTGATTGCCCGGACTCCTCAAGATTTTGCCAAGTCCGGTATTGACGTAAAGCTCCATACTCGTGCAGCGGCCATACGTCCTGAGCAAAAGATGGTGGAGATCGCAGACGGTGAGAGCTTGGCTTTTGACTACCTGGTGGTGGCTACCGGTGCAAGACCTCGGCTTACCGGTGTTACCGGTGAAGACCTTGAAGGGATCTTCTGCTTGCGGAATCTCACGGATGCCCTTCGTATCAAGAGCTACATTGATGCGCGGAGAGCCGGAAGGGCCGTGGTGGTGGGGGCAGGCCTAGTATCTCTGGAAATGTGCGAAGCTTTCAGAACACTGGGACTCGAAACCACCGTCGTTTATCGAAGAGATCTTCCCATGCACAGACTCGGGGAAGATTTTGCTGAGCAGATCCTGAGAGAACTGGAGACCCATGGTGTGACTTTCATGGGCGGAACCCATGTAGAGGGGTTCGAGCCGACCCCTGCCGGCGAGATCATCGTCCACACTCGTAATCGGTCTTTGCAAACTGATCTGGTCCTCATAGGCATCGGCGTGGTCCCCGAGGTAGCCCTTGCCTCTGAAGCCGGCCTCACCTTGGGCCCCACCGGCGCCATTGCAGTAAACGACCACATGCAAACCAATGTGCCTTTTGTCTATGCTGCGGGAGATTGCTGCGAGTGCTACCACCGCATCAGCCACCGCCCTGTGCATGCTCCCCTGGGGGACATTGCCAATAAGCAAGGTCGCATCGCCGGTGCGAATATCGGCGGTCAGGACCTCTCTTTTCCAGGAATTGTCGGGTCCATATGTTTCAAGGTTTTCGATCTGGAAGTTGCCAGCACCGGATTGACGGAAGACGAAGCCCGGGAGGTGGGCCTAAAACCTGTCTCTGCCACCATTCAAGGCAGATCCAAGGCCCATAGCTACCCAGGGAGTCGTGATCTCCGGGTTCGATTGGTAGCCGACACTGAAAACGGCCGTCTTCTAGGCGCCCAGGCAGTGGGAGGCGACGGCGCGGTCTCAAGAATCAACGCGCTGGCGACCGGACTGACCGGCGGCATAACTCTGGAAGAATTGGCCTATTTGGATCTGGCTTATGCTCCTCCCTTTTCTGGCGCCTGGGATCCCATACACATAGCCGCCCAGCAGTTGATGAAGTGAGGTTTTGTCAGTTTTGCCGGTTTCGCCGGATTGCCAGCGAGCCAATGCCAAGTTATCATTGAACGGTTGTCATTGGTATTATTGGTATTGTCTTGCCATCCATATGAGATGTGGGTGGCTCAAATGATTTGACTGTCTAACGGGCAACCGGTAAGAGATTACTTTAAATTCAGGATTCGCATTTTAAAAGTGACGCCTTACTGCTAATGAAGAGGAGTCGTCTTGAAGATCCTGCTCCACATGTGCTGTGCGGTCTGCACCATCTATCCGCTCAGGGTATTGGCAGGTGAAGGGTGTCGGGTTTTCGGGTTTTTCTATAATCCCAACATCCATCCCTATCAGGAATATCGTCGCCGTTTGGAAACGGTTCAGCAGTTCGCGGGACCTCTAGGTCTGGAGGTGATCTACCGGGACGAGTATGACGTGGCTGGCTTTCTGCGCGAGATTGCTTTCCGGGAGTCAAAACGATGTCACATTTGTTATCACATGCGTCTTGACGCGGCGGCACGGTTGGCCAAAAAGAGTCGCATGGACGGCTTCACCAGTAGCTTGCTTTCTAGCAAAAAACAGGATCACGAACTGATTTGCGAGCTGGGCGAGGAAGTTGGACGGAGCAGGGGGATTCCCTTCGTATACCGAGATTTCCGACAGGGCTGGCAAGAAGGAGCGCGAGAAGCAAGCAAATTGAATCTTTACAGGCAGCAATACTGCGGCTGCATTTTCAGTGAACAGGAACGTTACCTTCAAAAGACCCGGTGAAACGATGGACGAAATGTCCCTGAGCCTTCAAACTGAGCACGGGTTACTCATTCATTGTAAACAAAAACCCGCTGAATGGAGGGTGCGCGCAATAGACTATCGATCTGGCTCTGAATCTCTTGCCGTTCCTGGTCTGCTTCCCATTTTTTCCAATCTTTCAAACTAGTCCAGGTGCTGATCACCAGGTATTCATTGGGGTCATCCAGCGAGCGCAATGTCTCCCCAGAAATGTAGCCTTTAGCAAGCATGGCCTTGCCTCTTAGTTTCATCAGAAGGTTGTTTAAGGCGGGTTCATTTTCGAGAACCACTTTTCTTTCAATAAGCACTCGAATGGCCATCACCCTCCTCCTTCCCCAAGGGTCTTTCTCTCCCCCCGTGATTCGCTGGAAAAGCTCAAAACCACCTTAACCGCTTGGTTTACTATAGCACAAGGCTATGAAGGGATCGAAGAGGAAATGAATTTTCATGGGAAGGCATTCGGAGCCTGGCGACTCGCCCTCTCTTCCAGCATGAATGCCAACAGTGAGGAGAAAGCTCAGCGGCACGAGCCGCGACTGTTTTCCTTACTGAGAGGTTACTGGTATGTTTTTGCCATCCAGGACATCTTGGAGGCTCAGAGAGGAGAGCTCCTCCAGCAACCGCCCGCTCATGCGAAGCCAAATATCCCGGGTGGGACAGTCTTTCTCGCGCTTGCAAACTTTGGGATCCTCCACGCAATCGACCAGGGACAAGCCTCCTTCTAGAATCTCAATAATTTGTCCGACACTTATCTTGTCAGGTTTCCGCGCCAAGGTGTATCCTCCCCTAGCTCCTCGGACGCTGAGAATAAAGCCGGCGGCTTTGAGTGGGATAATCAACTGCTCCAGGTATTTCACGGAAAGGTCCTGGCGCCTGGCGATCTCTCTCAAAGGAGTAGGCCCCTGGTGGTGGTGGGCTGCCAGATCCAACATCATGCGAGTACCATATCTACCTCGAGTCGATAGTCTCATGCACCCTCCCAAACACGTATTAATTTCATAGGATTATACCAGGGATGCCTTTGGGTGTCAAAGAACTTGGGGGCTTTCCCGTTGCCTGTTTGATGGTGCTTTGTCATAATGGATGCTTGCTGAAAACTGGTTCTTCCGGAATTTGCTTGGATGGGGGAGAAAACCACGGGTCTGGCCAGGGCAAGCTGCTCCACAAACGAGCATATTCGCGCCATTGATGGCAGTGTTCCGGTGGAGAAAGCATCAAATCTTCATGCTGGCCCTGGCCGGGCTGAGATGGCCGAAATAGA
>Ga0209536_100014873_pt1 | contig 11143 bp, 10 predicted proteins | sample DeeMarSeWOR28_12_FD_187461 | JGI IMG/M metagenome (GOLD analysis project Ga0209536, IMG submission 187461) | Marine sediment microbial communities from White Oak River estuary, North Carolina - WOR-2-8_12 (SPAdes) (version 2) | ecosystem: Environmental > Aquatic > Marine > Intertidal zone >... | reverse complement strand
ATGGCGGGCATCGTCATCCTGATCTTCATGAGCGGTTGGCTGGCCGATGTGGCACTCTTGTTCAGTCCGGCAGCCTATTTCGGCATCGGCGTGCTGGGCCTGAGCGTCATCGCGAGCCTGTCCGATTCCACACTCATAAAGGGCTTCATTCCGGGCATCCTCGGAATGATGGTGGCCACCATCGGTGCGGACCCCTTGTCGGGAGTCAACCGCTTTACCTTCGATCGGCCCGAGCTCATCACCGGCATCAGCCCCATCGTTGTCATGATCGGACTCTTCGCCATGAGCGAACTGCTGGTCCAGGTCGGCCTTCCACCATGGCCCAAGGGCGAAGCGAACGTCCGGATCAAGCTCCCGGGCGTGAAGATGCTCCTGGGACGCCTCGGCATCCCCCAGGTCATCGGGATCATCGTGGGGACATTCGAGGGGATCGTGCCGGGGGCCGGGGGCACCGTGGCCTCCTTCATCTCCTACAACGAGGCCCGCCGCTGGTCGAGACACAAGGAGGAATTCGGGAAAGGGTCTCCAGAGGGGGTGGCCGCTCCGGAGTGCGCAAACAACGTCGTTACGGCCACAACCCTGATCCCCGTCCTCGCCTTCGGCATACCCGGGTCCAATTCCGCCGCCATTCTCCTGGGGGGCCTTCTTCTTCACGGCCTGGCTCCTGGTCCGCAGCTGTTCGAGCGCACACCGGAGGTCGTTTACGGTCTTTTCGCCGGCCTGGTCCTGGCGAACATGTTCATGCTCCTCCTGGGATATTTCACCATCCGCCAGTGCGTCTGGCTCGTGAACAGACCCAAGCCTTATGTGCTTGCTGTGATCTTCGCTCTCGTCCTTTCCGGTTCCTACACTCTCAACCAGAGCCTCTTTGACCCCGCCCTGCTCCTCCTTTTCGGCCTGGTCGGGTATCTCATGAGGTATTTCGGGTTCAGCATGCTCGCTATGGTCCTCGGGGTCGTCCTCGGCTTCATGGTGGAGACGAACTTCCGCCGTGCCCTGGTCATGTCCGGTGGGGATTACAGCACCTTCTGGAAGGATCCTATTGGAGCGACCCTTATCGGCCTCTCCATCCTTTTCATTGTAAGCTCCCTGGCAGGAACACTGTACGGAAAACTGAAAAAAAGAGAGCCGGCTGAGGACTAGAAGTCCGGTCCCTTGAGTGGTCGCCGGGAACTGAGAGCACCGAGCCCTGGATATTCCCCTTCCCACATTGGTGATCCTCATGATCAGCACTCTTGCGGGTTCCGCCGTGTCAGGGATGACGGGTCTTGCGGGCGGGACATTCATTCTGGCGGTCATGGCTTCAGTGGTGCCGACACAGTTCATCATCCCTCTTCATGCTGCTGTGGCCTCCATGAGCAACGGTGTCCGCGTCGCCGTCTTCTACAGGAACGTGAAATGGAAAGTTGTTGGATTTTTCATCCTCGGCATGCTGCCGGGCGCGGTCATCGGCATCCACGTCTTCAGGATTCTCAACGAACAGGTGATCAGGCTGGCCATGGGCATCTTCATCCTTGTTGTCATCCATCTCCCTTTGAACGGCTCGGGAAAGATAGGGGGACACAGAACCTTTGTCCCGGTGGGGTTCTTCGCCGGTCTCCTGGGTGTGTTTTTCGGATCCATCGGACCCCTGATCGCCCGGTTCTTCCTCCGCAGCGACATCACCAAGGAGGAGCTGGTGGGCACCAAGGCGGCGTGTCAGGCAGCGGGTCATCTGATCAAGATCCCCCTCTTCGGTCTCGTTATAGGGGCCAATATCCTTAAGTACGGTCACCTCCTTGTCTGGCTTGGCGTGATGGTTGTGGTCGGCGTGCTTCTTGGAAAGTTCCTGCTCCACAAGATCAGTGAAGGCGTTTTCAGGTTCATTTACAGAACGCTGCTCACAATAATCGCCCTTCGGATCATTATCGTGGAACTGGCGTCCCTGTTGTCCTGAAAGAGGCTGAAACAGAGGACAAGGGTCAATAAGAAGTGTGAAGAAGAGTCCGGTGAGGGGCTGTTTCACCTTGGCCTGGAGCTGAAAGGGCCCAACCCCGCCCTCTTGAGAAGGTGTCCATCTTCCATGCGCCGCTCTGGGGGTCGTCATGAGAGGACCGGGAGTAGCAGGGAAATCGGGCAGGCCGGAGCCTGAGCCTGTCTTCTGAGGGTTCCGGACCCTCGACTTTCCTCCTCCGGCACAACTTCTGGCAGACTACCGAGTCGTCACCCCCTTAAAAGCCGTACCCCACGGGACCGTGACCGGGCACGCTGACATACCCGCGTGTGTTGCCGCTGTCATAGTTCCCGGCGCTGAAGTGGGACGACCAGAAATTGTCGTCGCCCCCGGCGCCGAATCTTATCCGGGCGACTTCGTAGAAATTGACGAGGGGGATCAGGAATCCTTCCAGGCCGCAGTTGCCGAAAGCGTCCAGCCAGTAGCGGCCGGGAATGGCCGGTGTATCGAGAAGCCTGCTGATATAGCTGACCTCCGTGAACGTGAGCTCTCTCCCGTTCATGAACACACCAGTATCGCCGTCAGAGGCGTCGGGGGGCATTGCACCCAACTTGTGCCCGGGCATCATCATGCCTGCCGCCTGCTGGCCCATCACTCCGTAAAGCCCGCTCACAGCATCATACCAGTAGTCGCCCGGCACTGGAGCGACGCCGTAAAACGCTGTAAATTCGCCTATCATTTCCGGTGTCAGCACCGATCCGTTTATGCGGATCCCTGTGTCCGACCCCTGATCCTCCCCGGATGCCTCCGGCCCCCATGGAAAAGGGCTGCCTGAAAGGAGGAACAAAAGTACGGCAAAAGTCACAATAAACGGGTGTCTTTTCATCTCTCCCCCTCGCCGTCGCCTGCGGTGGCGATCATCAACCCTGTCAAGTGCTGGGTATATAGGATGGGCTTTCCTTAGCTGTTATCTCCGTTTCCTCGGTGTCCCTTTGACTTCGTGCTTTTTCCATGACAGTGCGTATGTCAGGAAATCGGCGCTTCAGGTCAGCACTGAATGTGAAGGGGCCGCCCATGGAAAAAAGTTTCAGCACTTTCAGGTAAAAGCGGTTCTGCCGATGCCAGCGCGCGTTGATGCGCCTGGCGTAAATGTAGATGCCGGTGCGCACGAACTTCATCTTTACCAGGTTGGTCAGGATCCTCGGCCAGGAGTAAAAGCGCCAATGGGCCTGAACCTGTTTTCTCTGAAGGAGGCGAGGGTCTACCCGGCTGGGAGTAAATACGACATGATGCCCGTCGTAAAGGCTCCAGTCCGACAGAAGGATGCGGTTCTCACGGGTGAGGCGATCCAGCAGTTCGGTTCCTGGAAAGGGGGTCAGGACAAGAAACTGCGCTGTGGTAATGGGTGATTTGACAGCGAACTGCAGAGTTGCCTCTAGATCCCGCGGGCTGTCGGAATCCAGGCCGTATATAAACATGCCGTGGACTTCGATGCCGGCCCCGCGGAAGGCTTTTACGGCATCGGCCATCTCATCGGCTGACTGGGATTTTCGGCTTTCGGCAAGCGCTTTCTGATTTACGGACTCGAATCCGACAAAAACAGTCCTGCAGCCGGCCTTTTGCATGAGTTTTAAAAGATCATGGTCACGGGCAGCCTCCAATCTCACCTGTGTGCTCCAGTCCATTTGAAGCCCCGATTCGATGATCAGTCTGCAGACCTCCCGCGCGTGTTTTCTGTCCGCAGTAAAATTGTCGTCGTAGAAGAAAGCCAGACTGCCCAGCTCCCGATAACCTTCCAGCTCCTTGACGGTTCTTTCCGCGCTCCGCTTTCGAAGTTTCCGCCCGAACATGCCGGTGACCGAACAGAATCCGCAGTCGTAAGGGCACCCCCTCGTGGTCTGGATGGGGATGACCCTGCTGGCTAAAGTACCCCATCTGCGGTAACCGTGTATGAGAGACAGGTCGGGCGCCGGGAGGGTGTCGAGGTCAACCGCCTCTTCAGGCAGAGGATTGTGGATGATTCGACCATCTTGGCGCCAGGACAGACTGGGCACCCTTGAAAGGTCAATGTCGCCCTCAAGGTAGCGGGCCAGGGCAAGGATGGGGACTTCCCCTTCGCCCCGGACAACCATGTCGGCATGATCGAGCGCCTCTTCAGGCAGGAAAGTCACATGAGGCCCCCCCAGCACAACAGGGATCCCTGACTTGCGGATCTCTAGGGCCAGGGCGTAGGCTCTGGGTGCGGTGGATGTGATGGTGGAGATACCCACGAGATCAGCTGTCAGGACCTGGTCGAAATCGATGTCAGCCACCTCTTCCACGTACACCTGGACATCCCACCCTCTCTGGCGGAGAAGGGTGGCCAGGAGCACTCCCCCCAGACGCGGGAGGGCATAAAGGGAAAAAATGTGGGGGTTCGGGGGCCTCGGTTCTAAGAAAACAGCCTTTAAAGGCTTTGAGATCATGACAATCCTCGACTCAAACGGTCAACGGAAATGATCCGGGGAAGTAAATCATGCTATTCTTTCTGAAATTTTAGCAGATGAATGAGCATATTGCCCGAAAAGAAGATCTTTAGAACAGACCCAAATAAGGGCATCGAATTTTGATGAGTGGCCGCTGCCGCTACTATCGCCCGGCTTGATCCGATGAAACGCTCCTTATATGCTACACTTAAAGTCCGGGGCCGGCATGTGGAAAAGGTGGGGCTAGTGAAAGGGGGAGTAGTGAAAGATCAGGGCCTACGTATCCTCAGTTTAGCCCCTGCTGCACGCAGAGCGCAGGCTCCGCAGATCTGGGGCCCCATCGTTCCCTTTAAACGGAAGGGCTTGAGGTAAGATCTTCAAAGATGCTCATGATCTATATTGATGCCGATGCCTGTCCTGTCAAGGAAGAGACCTACAAGGTGGCCGATCGTTATCAGGTGGATGTCTGCGTGGTGGCCAACATCTGGATGAGGACGCCCTTAAGCGAAAGGGTGAAGCTCAAAGTGGTCCCGGGTGATTTCGATGCGGCTGACGACTGGATCGCGGATCGAGCAGGACGGGGGGATATTGTTGTCACCGGTGACATCCCCCTGGCTGCACGCTGTATAGGATCAGGTGCCAGGGTCCTGGGCACCAGGGGGGAAGAGTTTACCGAAGCGGGGATCGGTGAGGCCCTGGCTATGAGAGCGTTGAAAGATCACTTGCGCCAGACCGGTGAGGTCATGGGCGGACCGGCTCCCATGGACAGAAAAAGCCGCTCAAAATTCCTGTCAAAGCTCGACGAAATGATAAACGCCCTTGGGCGGGAGCGTTGAGGAGGAGAGATGGGGACGCTTGCCGGGGAAGGCGGCAGTTTTTTATACGAGCCTGAACCAGGAGAATTAGCTGCTGAAGATTCTTGACACCATCGAGGATTACTGGGAGTCAGACCTACACCGTCAGCGGCCGGCTTCAGGTGTGATGTCCGGCCAGTGAGGGTGGGGTGGAATTGAGGATCCTGGCTACAGCACGCGTTTCCCGGGGGCCGTATGTTGACGCCGGGGGCAGTGGTTCGGGTACCCTGTTTTGCTCAACGGTCGGTACAAAAACAAGGTCTGTTCCCTGTGTCTGAAGCATTTTTATAAGATTTGCAGCGTTTGCCTCGGAAATGTCGCGGATAAGGACGTAGGGCTTGGGCTTTGAAAACATGGTCAGGAGCAAATCGGGCGAAACTGACGGGTAGACCCTGCGAAGCATACTCACCAGGATAGCCTCACCACCCAGTCCGGTTACGTTTCTAAGGATCAGTTTGCCCTTTTTTTGCGCATCCACTGTAAACAATCCCCCAGACGGAGTCGCAACCGCTTAAAATGCCTTGATTTCAGGCACTCTGGCCCTTAAACCATGGCATGGGCCCAGATTCTCTACGAAAAACCGCCCTTATCCTCAGAAAGGGTGGCCTGACAGGCTACGGGAAATCCCTGTTCTCTTTTAATCGCACCGCCCACGTGTAAATTTTACAATATTATCAGGTGACAATGCAAGGAAGTGATTAAAAAAATAGCGTGGACTTCCGCTGAAGATTGCTCCCCTTGGTCCATCGATCCCACAGCAATGCGATGCGCCTCGCTAACTCAGGGAATAATGTTCATCGAAGGGCAGGCCGGGGGCCTTCCTCTTCCCATGTTTTCGAGACGCCGAGCTTTGACCGGCCGGGGTTTTGTCAAAATACGGTCCATGTGACCCACAGACACCTGGGCCTGGCACGATCCCTGCCGGTTATCCAGAGGTTATAAAAATCAATTCCTCTCGGCAAGGACCTCAGTGAGCACGCGTCCGCCCACACCGACGTTGTCGAGATCGTTTTCCTTGATGTAGACGACAAAGGATTGGGGGTCGATTCCCGTGATCTCAGCTGCGCTATGCGTGAATCTGCTGATAAGCTCCTTCTTTTTGGCAGCTTCCATCTTTCCCCCTTCAAAAATAATAACTGGCATTTTTCCCTCCTTTTTCAGTGCGGTCCGGACCTGTTCCCGCTGTTGTGCGCTGGCTCGATAGCGGGAAGCGATCGGCAGTCCGCTGTTTTATCTTATCTGCCTCGTTGGCGCCAGGACGATCTCTCTTACGCAGACCTTCCGGGGCTGTTTGTAAGCGTAAAGGATAGCCCGGGCCACGTCCGATGGCTCCAGAAATCCTCCCATTCCCTCTTTCATCTGCTCAAAACCCTCTCTGAGTTCCTGAACGGAGGTGTGCTCCAAAAGCTCCGTCTCCACAAGCCCGGGGGAGATAACAGTGACGCGCACGTTGTGAGGGGCCGCCTCTTCGCGAATGGACTCCGAAATGGCCCGGACCGCAAACTTTGTTCCGCTGTAAATGGCCAGGTTAGGGCCGGGCTTGAGGCCGGCGACGGAGGCCATGTTTATGATGGTTCCGTCCTGCCTTTCGATCATGCCCGCCAGCACCAGGTGGATCCCGTTGAGCATCCCCCTGACGTTTACCTCCACCATACGGTCCCACTCGGCGGTATCCTGGAGGTGCGCACGGCTCAAAAGCATGACTCCGGCATTGTTCACCAGGCAGCCCACGGGGCCGAACTTCTCTTCTCCCTTCTGGACGGCTTTTCCGAAGGATCGGATATCCACCACGTCCACCTTCTCGCATTGACAGTTCGGAAGGCCGAGAGCCTCCAGTCGCTCGACCCGGCGGGCCATGAGCAGCAGAGGATGACCCTCCCGGGAGAAGGTCCTGGCCGTCTCCTCACCGATGCCCGAAGAGGCTCCGGTTATGGCAATGAGAGGTTTTGTCATAAGTCGACCCTTAATTCATATGCTTCAGTGTCTCAATACAGAGTTGTTTCAGCCGCCTTCACAAGAACCGATCTTTTCATCCTGAGTTCTGCGTTCCCTGACCCGAGCTGCATCAAGGGGCATATTCTGTATTATTCGAACTTCATCCCTATCCTGTCCCACCGTACCTTCTTTTTTTCCCTGTCCCATGACCAATAGATGACCCGCACCCTGCCTATGACTTCATCCGCATCAACGGGGCCCCAGTAACGGCTGTCGCTGGAGTTGTCCCGGTTATCACCGAGAACGAACAGCTTCCCATCCGGGACGGTATAGGGCCCGAAATCATCACGGCCATAAAAGAATCTCCCCTCTCCCGTGAAAATTGCATATGGTTCTGCTGGCACAGCCCCGTTAATGTAAAGCACCTTGTCCTGGATCTCGACGACATCTCCCTCAACAGCAACACAGCGCTTGATGAAGTCGATCTCCGGGCTCCTCGGATACCTGAAAACCATAAGATCTCCCCTGTGGGGTCTGGCCTTCCCGTATGCCCATTTGTCCACCATGATGTGGTCACCGATCAGGAAGGTGGGAACCATGGACGGGGAGGGGATCTTGAAAGCCTCTATCCGGGAATCATTGAACTGGGCTGTGGCAGAGATGAGCGTGGCGAGAAGGACGAAGCCCGCATAGGCGAGGAACCTGTTGTAGCCCTTGAGTTCAAAGGAGTCCTTCTTTCTGTTGATCAGGACCGAATCCGCGATAACAAAGATTCTGTAAACCAGAAAAACGCACAGAAAAGAGACAAGACCCGCGATGGAAAAGGCGATGGTGGATTTGAAAAAAAAGGCCGAGAGGACAGTTTCTCCCAGGAAGAGAAGGATGCCGCGCCTGGCCTCCCCTATGTAAACATGCCCGAGCCCGGACATGAAAAAACTCAAGACCCCTACGACAATACCGTTCCGCCGCCGGACTCTTGGTTTGAGCTCCTCATACTGTGAATAATTGATTTCATTCATACCAGCTCTGCACAGAAAACAACTTTCTCAAACCCGCTGATCACGCCTGCGGCATGACTCCCTGGAGGCGCAAAGAGCCCCGGGAAAAACTTGGAAGAGGAATACAGTAACAAGATTTGGCTTTACCCCTGGTTGTCCGTCTTTCTCTGCGTACCCTGCGCCTGTGCGTGAGACAGCTTTATAGTCCGTTGAACCGGTCGGCAATAACCTGTTCCTTTCAATTCCCCTGGGCGACCTTGGCGTTCTTTGCGTGAGATTGCTTTTGCGGCTTTTACAAAAACTGTCTGGCCAAGGTCAAATGCTGGATCGTTTCCGGGTCATGCCCCAGCAGCCTCGCCGCCTCCCGGTCGGCGGCCAGGACGTCGGTTGCCGCGATGATCTTTCCGATGGGCGGATCAGGAGCCCTGCCGGAAAGGTGCCCGCCGACCAGTCCCTCGATGGCGTCGATAATGGTAAGATGGGGTTTGACATACAGCATGAGGTCGGCCACGACCTGATCGGTGTTGACGGCGTGAACCTGGGATTTCTTGTAGGACCAGTAGCCGCTGTAGTGAGAAGCCGGGAGGCACCCGACCATGTTCTTGAGACCCAGGGTCACCCCGGTGATGGTGTGGTCCTTGGCGGGGGGCACGTAGACGAGGGCGGCGCCTTCGAGATATTCCGGTAAAAAGATCTCCTTGTATTCCCCGGCAGCGGGGTTGGAATACTTCTTCACTGGGAGGGCATCGAGGTCCACAAGTTGGACCCCGATGCGTTCAAAGCCGTTATAGCGCAGGTTATCCAGCGTGCTGCCCTCTCCCGATCCCTCTGCTACCACGATATCGGCATCAAGCCACTCCCTCAGATATTGAACCATGGCCTTGACGCAGCGTACGTCGGTGGTCACCGGCGGGGGGGAGCTGTTCACCATGTTGGGTTTGATGATGATGCGACCGAAACCCGCGAGGGTCTCGACGGCGTTCACCTCGTCCATGGCACGGGTGACAGCGGTGAGGTATTCACTGGGAGAGGTGATAGCTACTATGGAGATTCCAGATTCCATATTCCAGATTCCAGAAAAAAGGCAGCTTCCTTAAAAAGCAGCTGAACAGGAAGCACTGGGTGCGCCAGCCTTCGTCAACCGCTCCCACATGAACCCGGGGCGGGTTAAGAGGCTGCGGCCTGGCAAGCAGGGTGAAGCAGGTTGATGCAGATTCTAAACTATAATAGTGTTAATTCTTAATCAAGATTCACTTTACTGTCAAAATGAACCACAGGCTCTCCTTACAGTATAACCCGGGGAGGTGGTCTGTAAAACGGGGTGGCAGGATCTCGATCTGGGAAGATGGAGTTCAGGGTAGAGCTTGAGGAATGTTGCCGAGAGATCGCATGCTCGGACCAGCGGAGCAGCGATCTGCTCACGTCATCAGGCTGGTCACATATTTGTCGATGCTGTTCTGATCGTCCCTGGGTATGGTGAGGAACTTGATCCCTGCCCCTTCAGGTCCAGTGCCGTTTATCTGTCCTGACCATACAACCAAAGCTTCGCGCACATAGACTTCACGGGTAAAGCCCGGCAGTGAGAACCGGAGCTGGCACGTGTCGCCCCGTAAGAAAAAGGGTCCACCACTCAGGAAGACTCCGCCACCCCCCAAAGAAATGATGGTTCCCTCCTTTACCGTCCCCTCGCAATTTGTTTCACATTTAATGGAGACCGATGCCCTGGGCCACCTGCGGAAGGAGACCCCAAAATATTCATCCACGAGGCCAAGGAGCTGGTCTCTCCGGATCGGCTTGAAGATGATTCCGTCACAGCCGGATTCGGCTGCTTCCTTCCGGGACGCCTCCTTCTCACCGGAGCTGACGATGATGACGGGGATCTGGGCCGTGGCGGTGTCCGCTTTCATGATGCGGCAGATCCTCCAGCCGGACATGTCCTCCATGATCTGGTCCAGGAGGACCAGGTCAGGAGGCGTCGCACGGATTTTATCCAGGGCCTCCCTGCCCGACGCCGCTGTCTGAACCTGGAACTTTTCACGGTCCAGGCAGGCCATCTGCTGTTTCAGGAAGAATTCGTTATCGTCTACGATAAGAATCTTGTTTTTTCCTGAATTGAAGCTCTCACAGGCCTTCATGGACGTTTCCTCTCCTTTGTGCAGGTTGCACCTGCAAATCTATTAGCAATTATCAGGCCAAATCCCTGGTTTTAATAAGGTTGGCTAACATATTAATATAAAAGAATATTTTTGAAGAAAAAGAGGGGAGGGCGGGAACAGTTATCGTAAAATTGTGCCAAATGTGCCAATTTTGGTCATGTTTTTGAGGGCCATTTTGTTGAAAATACTAGTTAGAAATAATTTCATTTTTATGAAGTTAAAGAAGTCCGGTCGGGAATTTAGCAGGACTCTTGTTAGAGAGATCAGGCATCAACAAATTCTGTAATCGGGGTCATCTGTCATTGGGCTCAGGCCATGTATGATGGCATTTCCAGCAGGAGTCGTCAGGAACGCTAAGATTCATGACCTGACCCCCTGGCTCTCGATCCCCTTCATCCCTTTTAGAACAGCCGGTTTTAAAGGGACCAGTCTTTACCCCCACTCGCCGGTATTTGTCTGCGCGTTCTTCGTGAGGCTGCCTTTGTCGTTATTGTGGTCGCCGGGATCGCTCTACCTGAATTTCGCTTCGGGACGACATTCCCTTGAAATTGAACGTTTAACGTTGAGCCTTCATTCATATTTCCCTGCTCGCCCAGGCACCTAAATACTCAGCCTTGGGAAGCTGACCTTTGCTCTTGAAGAACAGCCTGGTCACCGATTCCAGGGCTGGCTGAACACCTTCCTGCACCGCCCTTTTCCGAAGATGTTCTAAATCCATGGGTCCATGCTTTGTGTGGTAGAGGAGGTAGGCCTGGACACCGTGGGTTGGGGATTCTCGGTGCCACCATGTCGTCATGCGGTC
>Ga0209536_100014872_pt1 | contig 11143 bp, 10 predicted proteins | sample DeeMarSeWOR28_12_FD_187461 | JGI IMG/M metagenome (GOLD analysis project Ga0209536, IMG submission 187461) | Marine sediment microbial communities from White Oak River estuary, North Carolina - WOR-2-8_12 (SPAdes) (version 2) | ecosystem: Environmental > Aquatic > Marine > Intertidal zone >... | reverse complement strand
AGGACCATAATTGCCAACAGCCAAATTGGAGGCTTTGGTTCAGGGCAATCAGCCTCGGGGGTGGAACTTCTTATGAATAGATTTGAGTCGACTGTGTTCAACATGGGTATAAAGCTGGGTTGTTGATATATCGGAATGCCCCAGCATGAGTTGTACCGAACGCAGGTCGGCCCCATTTTCCAGGAGATGGGTGGCAAAGGAATGTCTCAGCGCGTGTGGACTTATCTCCTTTTTGATACCTGCCTGCAGGGCGAGTTTTTTCATTATCTGCCAGTAGCGGGTCCTGGTCATGGCTTTTCCCTGCATGGTAATGAAAAGTGCCGGGCTTGTTCTGCCATGCAGCAGCCGTGGCCTGATATGATCCAGATATTCTTCAAGCAGATGAACAGCCTGTTCACCAATGGGCACAAGTCTTTCCTTCCTCCCTTTGCCAAGTATCCGCAAATTGCCGCTGTGGCGGTTGAAACTTATCAGCGGCAGCTTGACCAGTTCAGAAACTCTGAGTCCTGTAGCATAGAGCAGATGCAGCATGACGTGATTTCTGGCAGCAAGGGGATTGCCCCGATCCAGTTTTCCTGAAACTGCCAGAAGAGAATCAACCTCTCCGATGGTGAGAGTTTTGGGCAGAACCCTCCCCAGTTTGGGATGCTCTACCATGGAGGTTGGATCGGTATAGATATGGTTTTCAGCCAGCAGAAACCTGAAAAAACCACGCAGGGTGGAGATCCTCCGGGAAATGGAGCGGGAAGAAAGACTTTTTTTCCTGCACCAGGAAATATAATCCCTGATAGTGGACCTGTCTATTTGATTCAGGTCGTCAATCGACTGTTTCTGGAGAAAGTCCGCAAACGTGTTGAGGTCGTAACGGTACGACTTGTTATAGGTGTTAGGCGCCAGACGGCGTGCTGCGGATAAATACTTGAGATAAAGGTCCTGGTAGGAATAGAGTGAACTCTGCTGTGCGGAAGGTGTATCCGCGCCCCCTGTTGCCAGGAAGCGCTTCTTGATTTTTTTTCTCGCCCGGTCAGCCATTTGCCGTTTTATTTATAAGCAATGGAAGCGGGTTTGGTTCTGCTGGATATATTCTACGCCTTGCGATGCCTGAACTTGCGCATTTTTCGCTTTGCTTCAGCCTGCTTCCGGCGCTTTTTCTCACTCGGCTTTTCGTAGTACTCACGACGCTTCAATTCACGCTTGATGCCATCCATCTGCAGTTTTTTCTTCAACTGCCGAATGGCATATTCAATATCACCCCTTACTTCAACTTCAATCATTTCAACTCCAAATTTTTTAATAAATGGTTAACAAACATTTAATATAACAAAATTATCTTGAAATTTCAATAAATTTCCCAAAACGAAAATCGGAGATCATATAGGCAAAAGCACTTTCTGTCAATTGCTTTTTAGACTAAAAATCTTTCCGGGATTTAAAATATTGTTAGGGTCAAACACGTTTTTTATATTCTGCATGATGGCCAGGGATGTTTTATCAAGTTCCAAGGAGAGATAGGGCGCCTTGGTGATACCGACGCCATGTTCTCCGGACAAGGTTCCCGATAATAACATTACATGCTCGAACAGGAGCCTTTTTGCAGTTTGGCCCTTTTGATATTCTTCCCTGTTTTCCTTGTCTACCATGATGTTGACATGAATATTACCGTCTCCTGCATGCCCAAATGTAAGGATGACAATGTCAAGCTCCCGGGACAGCTTTTCGGTAAATTCAACAAGCTGGGGAATTTTTGTTTTCGGCACCACAACATCTTCTGATATCTTATGGGGCCGCAGCTTGAATGTAGCCGGAGAAATGGAGCGTCTGGCCTTCCAGAGTTCTGCAACTTCTTTTTCAGTATGAGCCTGTCTGACTTCAAGAATACCCGGATACGTTTGCCTGTCTGCCAGCAATTTCAACAGCTTATCACCCTGCTCCTCTGTTGACTTCTCATCGCCGTCCACCTCCACCAGGAGCAAGGCCCTGGTCCTATGCGGCAATTCAAGAGAAAGGAAGTCTTGAACAACGTGCAGGGCGGCCTGATCCATATATTCCAGGGTGTTGGGCAATATGCCTCTTTTGAGTATCTCTGACACAAGCATTACCGCCTGCCGGAGGCTATCGGTTAATACAAGATATGTTTTCTTGTGGGTTGGCAGTGCCAGCAGTCTGACGATTATTTTTGTAATAATGCCCAGAGTTCCTTCAGATCCGATAAAAAGCCTCGTCAGGTCATAACCCACAACGCCTTTTGCCGTGCGGACTCCGGTCTGCATGAGGCGGCCGTCAGGCAAGACCACTTCCAGGCCAAGGACATAATCCCTTGTTACTCCGTATTTGACGGCGCTGGGCCCGCCGGAACATTCTGCGACATTACCTCCCATGGTGCAGAAATCCCGACTTGCAGGGTCAGGAGGATAAAAGAGACCCTCTTTTTTTACTGCAGCCTGAAATTGACCTGTGATCACACCCGGTTCAACGAATGCCACCTGGTTTTCCACATCCACCTCAAGAATCCTCTGCAGGCGGCTCATGACCAGCACCAGTCCGCCCGCAACAGGGAGCGACCCCCCCGTCATTCCAGTACCGGCACCGCGGGGAATTACCGGAAAAAGTTCCCGGTTTGCAAGTTCCATGATCGCGCATATTTCTGCAGCAGAACCGGGAAATGCCACAGCATCAGGGATATATTCCATTCCGGTGCCATCATAGGAATAACACAGGAGATCCTCTCTGGCAGTGACGAGATACTTCTCGCCGACTATTGCCTGCAGTTTTTTTATAGTGTTATTATCCATATACCTCATTGTTATGCAGGAATGTGACGTAAAAGTCAACGAACAATTGTCAATTGAAATGTATGAAGGAAGCAAGTATCCTGTGTATGTAACAAATAATCTTAACAGGTCCATTCATTATGAAAAAGAAATTACGACTTGCTTTACTGGCCGGAGGAAAATCAGGAGAAAGAGAGGTTTCCCTGAAAGGGGCGGAAGAGGTTGCCAAAGCACTGGATGACCGCAAATATGACGTGAAACGTTACGACCCCGCAACAGATCTTGCAAAGCTGGCAGCAGAAGCTGACAGCCTGGATGTTGCTTTTATCCTGCTGCACGGCCCTTTTGGTGAGGATGGCACCGTGCAGGGCTTTCTTGATCTTCTCTCCATCCCGTACCAGGGTTCCGGGGTTCTGGGCAGTGCGATTGCCATGGACAAGAATCTTTCCAAAATCCTCTACCGCAACGCCGGCTTGAAAGTTCCTGAATGGTATATGGCCTCAAAAGAAGACATAAACAATCCGAGCAAAATTCTGGGGCAGCTGGGACTGCCACTTGTCATAAAACCGGCCAGCCAGGGATCAAGTCTTGGCATGACCATTGCTCGCTCACAGGATGATATTTCAGAAGGTTTGCAAAAGGCATTTAACATTGACCGGCAGGTCATGGTTGAAGAATTCATTGCAGGGCGGGAAATAACAGGGGGTGTTATTGGCAATCAAGAGCTGACCGCCCTGCCCCTGGTAGAAATCATCCCGGGTGATGCATATGAATTCTTTGATTACGAAGCCAAGTACCAGCCAGGGGCTTCACAGGAGATCTGCCCCGCGGATCTGGAGGAGGCAATTACGATCAGAGCACAGAATTATGCTCTTGCCGCACACCGGGCTCTGCAGCTCCGGGGTTACAGCCGGACGGATATGATTGTCAGCGGTGATGACATTTACGTACTCGAAACAAACACCATTCCAGGCATGACACCGACAAGTTTACTGCCCCAGGGAGCTGCTGCTGCAGGGCTGGATTTTTCAGCACTTCTTGACCGTCTTATCGAACTGGCCCTTGAGTAATGCAACTTTTTTGTCAGTTCTCACGTGAATTGAATGTGTCAAAGAAAATCAATATGTTAAATATCACATAGGCTGCCAATATGGATAACTGGGAAAAACTGCAAGCACTTGAACAAAACTTTTTTGGTGTCAAACAACAACTTCAATCCATTGCCAGGGCCCTGCCGCATCCGATTTTTGTCATAGATGAGTTCGGCAAATACCTGGATGTAATCGGTGGTAAGGAACGCTCTCTTTTCCACAGCGGTAAATTCTTTAAAGGGAAATACCTCCACGATGTGCTACCTGACCATCTTGCTGATATGTTTCTGCAGACTATCTCCGCCGCTATAGCAGAAAATACATTGAAAACCATTGAATACCATCTTGGCCCGGACGATATCACTGGTTCGTCCTTGGATGAATCTTTCAAGAATGAATGGTTTGAAGGACGGGTATACCCCATTAAAAACAAAGCCAACGAAGTACATTCAGTCATATTTCTGGCCATCAAAATCACCGCCAGAAAAAAACTGGAAGAACAGCTGGATGAACTTTCAGAAAGGGATGCCCTTACAGGAGCCTATAACAGAAGACACTTCATGCAGATATTTGACAAGGCGTTTTCCAATGCCAAAAGATACAAGACTAAATTATCTGTCCTTCATATTGATATCGACAACTTTAAGGCGATCAATGAAAAATACGGGTACGATGGCGGCGATGCTGTTCTGAAAGAATTTGTGCTGTTCTGTGAGGATAATCTCCGGCAATCTGACCTGTTTGCCCGGTACGATGGTGTGGAATTTATTGTTTTGATGCAAAACACGCCAAGCCTGGGAGCTACCATATTCGCTGAACGCATCAGGGCCAGTATTGAAGAGATGGCTGTTACCTACGGGAAGCAAACCATCCAGTTCACCATAAGCATCGGCATCAGCTTGGCCCTGGATACAGATACCACCAGTACCGCAGTACTCAACAGGGCTGATACCGCTCTTTACCTGGCCAAGAAAAAAGGCAGGAACAGAATTGAGATCAGTTAGCCCGAATAATTTCTACTTTTCCCGAGCATCAAAAGAGTTCATAAATTATCCGGGTTAGAACCTCTTTTCAAAATAGGGTTCCAGAATCTCCGGCAGAAGAATGGAGCCGTCACTGCGTTGAAAATTTTCAAGAATTGCCGCCAGAGTCCGGCCAACCGCGAGGCCGCTGCCGTTCAAGGTGTGCACCAGAACACTTTTTTTACTGTCACGCGGCCTGTAGCGAACACCGCCCCTCCTGGCCTGAAAATCACCGAAGTTGCTGCATGACGATATCTCCCTGTACTTGTCCTGAGCCGGCATCCAGACCTCAATATCGTAGGTCTTGGTAGCTGAAAATCCAAGGTCGCCGGTGCATAATGTCACGACACGGTATGGCAGTTTCAGAAGCTGCAGCACCTCCTCGGCATCCGCCAATAAAGATTCAAGCTCAGCAAAAGAATCTTCAGGCCGGGTGAACTTGACCAATTCAACTTTGTCAAACTGATGCTGCCGGATAAGCCCCCTTGTATCCTTGCCGTATGACCCGGCTTCGGAGCGAAAACATGGCGTATAGGAACAATATTTTATAGGCAGCTCTTTTTCTGCCAGGGTCTCATCCCGATGAATATTGGTAACAGGAACCTCAGCTGTCGGGATCAGATAAAAATCCCAGCCACTGATCTTGAAAAGATCCTCCTCGAATTTCGGCAGCTGCCCCGTTGCAGTCATGGAAGCGGAATTGACCATAAAGGGGGGGAGAACCTCAACATAACCATGCCTCTGGGTATGGAGGTCAAGCATGAAATTGATCAGGGCCCGTTCAAGCCTGGAACCAAGCCCTTTCAGGAGGGCAAAGCGTGCTCCTGAAAGTTTTGCAGCCCGCTCAAAATCAAGGATTTCAAGATTTTCACCGATCTCCCAATGCGGTTTAGGGTCAAAGGCAAATTCCGGGATCCTGCCCCATTTTCTAATTTCAACGTTTTCGCTGTCGTCTTTGCCCACGGGCACAGAATCATCGCACAAATTGGGGATACCCATGACAATATCCTGCAGATTTTCTTCAATGGCCCCAACCCGCTTTTCAAGGTCTTTGATGTGCTCTCCTGCCTTGCGCATTTCGAGGATAAGCGCATCAGCATCCTTGTTCTGTTTTTTGAGTTCAGCAATTTCACTCGACACCGTTTTGCGCTTGTTGCGCAGAGTTTCCAGTTCAGAAAGCAGTTCGCGCCTTTGCAGATCAACGGCTGCAAAATCTTCAATCCTGGAGTCCTCAATACCCCGCAGTTTTGTCTTCTCCTTGACAAGTTCCAGGTTCTCCCTGGTGAAACGCAACTCAAGCATAGTAACCAGCCCTTGTATGTATTAAACCGCAATTTGTTAGGTGAACGTTGTTCTCTATCCAGGCAACTACTATTAGTGAAACAGCCTGCTGCTGTCAATCCGTAAATAGGAATTTGAGAGAAAACTGAAGTGATAAGGTGCCATAATGCTGAGAAATAGAAAATCGGCGTAATGATTTTCATAACGTGTGGTCCAGTTGCTCTAATTTCACTTTTATCATCCAATTTGGCAAGCACTCTGAAATATTTTCTGGTACATAAAATGCAAATTAAGTTGAACGCCAATTTTTTTTGCAGCCAGACCGCCCAGCAAAGAAAGATAACTCTAAATTCTGTTATTTAAATTCATAAGGAAGTATAGAGATACATATATTCACTACAGTCATTTAATAAAAATACGTATCAACTCTTGGAAATAAACAGCAACCTCCTCATATTCCTTTCAGAGCTTCGCAAGTCCGTCAGATTGCTCGGCGCAGCCATCATTATTGGCACTGGTCTTCTGTATGTTCTCTCTTCTACGGTGCTGTCAGGTTTGCAGAATCACCTCAGCCAGCAACTGGCCTTCTTTACCGTAGCGGAACCCTTTCTGGCCCATGTCAAGCTTTCTTTCTTTGTCACCCTTTTTGTCCTTATGCCCGGCATCCTTTACTGTCTCTGGATGGCCCTTGGCAAGCCTTTCAAACTGGAAGAATCAACCCTGGCCTGGTTTGTATTCTTCACTACGGTCCTTTTCTACCTTGGCGCAGGATTCTGTTATTTCATCACCCTGCCCTATGGGGTCAAATTCCTACTCGGATTCCAATCAGCCCAGCTTAAACCGGTAATCTCCATCAGCCGGTTCGTTAACTTTGTCACCATCTTCATCCTGGCATTCGGCGTTATTTTCGAACTGCCTATATTCATGGTCTTTGCCGCAAAGGTGGGAATCTGTTCCCGCCAGACCTTTGCAAAACATCGCCGCTACGCAGTGCTTATAATCAGCATCATGGCGGCACTCCTGACCCCGACACCTGATATTGTCAACATGCTGCTCATGGGCGGCCCCTTGTACCTGCTTTATGAAGTGGGAATTCTGGTGCTCCGAATGATGAAGATTTAAAGAAAGGGACAAGAGCCCGTGGGGCAAGATTTCAAGTTTCATCAGAATTCAGAAATGCGAGAACAGCCCGCAATATTTTTATGGCTCAGAAGTAGTAAATTTAACGCTTTCAGCCATTATCGGGTGTTTTTTTCGCAGGCGGCGTATACCACTGGTCCTTTGGGACTATCTTTGGCTGTTCGGGGTCATGCTCGTAATTCGGAGTCATTATCTGGACGGAATTCTCGTTGAACACATCAAGAACATTGCGGTGCAGCTCAGAATAAAGGGGCATCATCTGCCTGGCATCATCGATGTAAACATTCAACTCGTAGTTGACGGCAAAATCCCCCAGGGACTGTTGCAGCACAAAAGGCTTAGGCTCTGTTCTGATGCCTTGCGTGCGGTCTGCTGCCTGCAGCAGCATGGCTTCCACCTGACGCCAGGGCACTTCGTAGCCAATACCCACGCTGGTGTGCAGGATGAGACCATTGGCGCGGGCCTCCGTGCTGTAGTTGATGATATTGCTGTTAAGTACAATGGAATTGGGGATCACTATCTCCTCATTTTTAAATGAACGCAGGCGGGTCACGAGCACACTTCTGTCAACGACATCTCCTGTCAGATCATTGATCATGATCCGGTCGCCTATCTTGAAGGCCCGCCGATAGGTTATGGTATACCCGGCAATGATATTTGATAAAACCGAGGATGAACCAAGCGAGAAGATTACCCCGAGAAAAATGGAAACACCCTTGAAGGCATCCGAACTTGAACCGGGAATGTAGGGATAGGCCACGATCACTGCAAATGAGACGATCAGCAGACGCACAATCTTGTAAGTAGGCAACCCCCACTCACGCTCAAAGTTCTTTACATGGATTCTGCCCCGCTCGATACCGCTAAAAAAGAGGCGTGTCACTTTAAGGATATAGCGGATGATGAAAACGAATATGACGAGAAAAAAGATATTGGGCAGCGCATTAACTATTCCCAGGCCGATGATACGGACCGGATTCAGGGTAATGGCAAAAAGGTATTGCGCAAAAAGCCGCGTCCACGGATAGAGCCCGAGTACCAGGTTCAGATAGAAGTAGATGACCACCAGCATGGCCACCAATTTCAGCGTTTTGAGGAAGCCTCGCATGACATCCCAGATTTGATCGGCATCAATGATATAATGGGACTTACTTTCCAGTCCTTCAATGCGGGCCTTTATTCTTTTCTGGGCCAGGGCATCGAGCCAGGTAAAGAGGCGCCGAATTCCCCAGAGCAGCAGTGCTGCCAGGACCGTGACGATTAAGGCATATCCAGAATTGATAAGTAAGGTCCGTGGGGCCCGGTCATTACGATATTCTGTAATGGACTGTTCTATTTTTGTCTTAGATATGTCTGCTAGCAATTCCAGGGAGATACCTGCCCTAATCGCATCGGCTTCAACAATACCTAGGATAGAAACTTCGCCTGCTTTGATATAGGTGATAGCCCCTTCCTTGACAAGTTTTAGACTTTGGGGATCGATGCTGTGGTCAGCTGCTACGGCTTTTATCCGCCCGGCTACGGCCGCCGCCCTTACCTTGGCGGGATAGGCCGAAATGCCTCCCACTTGGAATAACTCCTTCCCGTCAACTATGACATGTGCAGCTTCAGATACAACCGCTTCCCCCATAACTTGCTGTCCTGCGGGGTCCTGGGCCAGAATTTGAGATTGCATCCCAAAAAGTAAGACGAAACAGATGCACAGAAGCCTGCGGCAGAAAAAGGTCACTGGTAGGATTGATATTGTCTGCATAGAAAATGAGATGAAGTTGGCAGGATGATATATCCTCTCTTAATATATAAAACTCAATAACACTTCGTTATGTTGGAGAATTTTCCAAAATCATGACATAATACACTTCTAATGATATTTGGGATATCCTGTCAATAAAAAATGACTGCAGGGAAACAGCCGCCTTCGCGGAAGTTCCATGGACGGCCTTTAAAGCTGCCTCAACAGCCTGTTATTCCATGGATGCGGTTTTTTGCTCCCTCGGCTCAGCTGCTGCTTCTGGTTTTTCTCCTGCTTCCTCCTTCATTTCTGCAAACTGGACTAACAAAATAAAATGGGCAGGGTCAATAAAAAACCCTGCCCGAAGAGATATTAAACTTGTAAATTAGTAGGTAAAATCTCTAACGCACAATTTTTGTGTATTTCGAGCCCGTAAGGGACAGGTCGGCCATCAATCCTTTGTTGCCAAAGACAAAACCGACAATCGGGTCCTTGATGTTTGTAGTATCAATCGTCCCTGCTGCTCCAACATTGACCAGGGTCACAGAGCCGTCAACACCTGCTTCCCAGCCTTTGCTCGCCCGGAACTTTTGTAGGGCATCTTCCTGCATGAAGACAATAATAGTCCGCACTGATTGGGCCCCAACCAGGAAGCCCCAGGAAACCGCTGCAGTATTGTAATAATCAACGGTCTCCCCTCCAATGCGCAGGGCACCCTCACCATATGCGCCGCCAACAACAAAGCCTGCTTTGATAACATTGGGGAAAACAAGAACGCCCTTGGCGCTCTGCAGAAATTCCGCGCCACCCTTGATGTCCTGCTTGAACTTTTCCAGGGCCACGTCCACACTGGTGTCTATTTCTTTTGCCGTCTTAAGAGTCTGATCTTGAGTTTCTGGGGCTTTTTCCTCGGCCGACTCAGCGGCCGGTTCGACTTTTTCCGCAGGTTCTTCCTTCATTTCTGCAGATTCTTCCTTCATTTCTGCAGCCTGTTCCTGAACCGCAGGGGCCTGTTGCTCCATGGTTTGCTGTTCAGGTGGTGGTGCTTCAGCCTTCTTTTCCTCCGGTTTGCTGCAACCACCCATGAGGATTGCGAGAACAAACAAGAGTCCCATACCGCTAATAATTCCTTTTTTCATGTTTTCCCTCCTTTGTTGTTTATGGGTTTCAAATGAAATCCCAAAAATAAAAAACATCAAAAAAATTACACACCAACAGATCCCTGCAGGATAAATGGATGAAAATGGCGTTAAGCCCTATGCCCTTATTATGAAATTATCTTAATACGAGAGACAGACAATTCCAATCTTTTTGTTAGGCCGAAAAAATATTTGCGCATTTCTGATTCAATTTGCATGATCGTATTACCTTGGTGCCGGAGAGCTGAAATTGGCTATTCAACTTCAACAATCTCATATCCTTCCTCATGCAGAAGCGCAGCTGTCACCCCCAGTATGGGGGTTAGGCCGCAGGAGGGGCTCCGCGCCTTGAGGATCACCTGTGCAATGTCCTGTTGCCGGGCTATTGCCAATACCTGCCTGGCACCGAGGATAAAATTTTCTGTTACATCCTCACCCGTCCTGTTCAGCACCCGGGCCCTGCCGGCAAGCACATCATGGCCGTCACCACCAACCAGGTCTGCTGCTCTCCGCGGGGTCGCGAGCCCGCCCAGCTGCTCAGGACACACCGGGATGCAAATACCCCCTTCAACCGCCTTCCGGCATGCGGTGCTGCCGATGATCCTGCCGTCATACCGTGTTCTAAGGCCCACCAGGCATGCACTCACCAGAAATATTTTCATGAATTGTCCTGCATGACTTTAAAATTACACAGTTCCACTATCTTGAAGCAGTTATCAAGGTTATTGCACGGCATTTGCAGCAAAAAACTTAAATTGCTGCAATGGCTCAGTTGGATCATAATAATTATTGATGCAAATTGTTCCAATTGCACATGCACCTTTTCTGTGATAGTTTTTCTTAACTCAAAAAGCGAAACAAATCATCCGAAACCAGAGCTTATGAAATGATTTTTGGGGCAATTCAGCACATGGGATCCCATGCTCAATAAATTATCAAACCGCGAAAAGAAACAGCTGCCCTATGT
>Ga0209536_100014869_pt1 | contig 11146 bp, 14 predicted proteins | sample DeeMarSeWOR28_12_FD_187461 | JGI IMG/M metagenome (GOLD analysis project Ga0209536, IMG submission 187461) | Marine sediment microbial communities from White Oak River estuary, North Carolina - WOR-2-8_12 (SPAdes) (version 2) | ecosystem: Environmental > Aquatic > Marine > Intertidal zone >... | reverse complement strand
TACTTGTATCTGGTGTATCTGTGCCGAGGATGTATCAACTGGAGAGCAGGCTCAGTTTACATACGTCGATAGAATACCTGAGGAGAAGCAAAGGTTCATAGACTACTGTGCTAGTGTAGATCGCTTTGTCTTTCACAATGGTATTCAGTTCGACGTACCAGTTATCAATAGACTACTAGGCCAAGTCATACCTGAATCCAAAGTCTTAGATACTCTTGTAGTTTCTAGGTTTCTTAACTACGAGAATCCACCAATCAAAGGAGTAAAGGAACGACACAGTTTAGAGTACTGGGGTAGAAGACTTGAACTACACAAAGGTAACTTCAAGGACTTCTCAGATCTATCACATGAGATGTTAGAGTATTGTAGAAATGACGTAGATATAACTGTCAGGTTATACAAGAAGTTTCTACCTGAGCTGCTATCTCCAGGGTTAGACACTGAACATAGAATCCAATGGCTCTGTCAGAGGATGCATGAGAATGGATTCGAGTTCAACAAAGAGGATGCACAAGTCTGTCTATCTGAAGTGCAATCTCGAATGGCTGAACTTGAGTCTAGATTTCAAATAGACTTTCCTCCGCAACTTGAGGTAGTCAACGAACTAAAGAACAGGAGAAAGAAAGATGGTAGACCTGTCGCTGCTACGCTTAAAGCTAGACGTACATATCCTAAAACTGAGGTTAAGGATGAGAAGCTTCTTTGTTACGATTGGGTTGAGTTTAAACCGGGCAGTCCAAAGGATAGGATTGACAGGCTTTGGGACGCAGGATGGCAACCTACAGAAAAAACAAAGGGACACATCCTCTATCTAAGAGAAGGTGTAGATATTCCTGAGAAGAAGGAGAGGTTCGAGAGATACGGTTGGATGTGTAACGAAACCAATCTAGCTACACTACCTGACACTGCACCTGATGGAGCTAAGGGACTAGCTGAGTGGCTTACACTGGAAGGACGTAGGTCAAGCCTAGAAGAATGGATAGGCTGCGAAGCTAGAACCAGTGACGGTAGAATACATGGTAGGTTTCAACACATAGGTGCATGGACTGGACGTATGGCTCACTCCTCACCTAACCAAGCTAACATACCAGCTAAGTTTCATGGCGAACCTAGATCTGTTGTTGACCAAGTAAAGGATAAATACGATGGAAGATTGCGGTCCCTTTTTGTTGTTCCTAGTGATTGTTACCTTGTTGGAACTGACGCTGAAGGTATCCAACTCAGGGTTCTCGCTCATCTCATGAAGTCAGAGGAGTATGTAGAAGCTATTGTATCAGGTAAGAAGGAGGACGAGACTGACATACACAATGTTAATCGAAAGGCTCTAGGCATGAGTCACGTTACTAGAGATATGGCTAAGACTTTCATCTATGCCTTTCTTCTAGGTGCAGGTGTAGGTAAGATCGCTGAGATACTAAGAGTAAACACAAGAGAAGCTGGTCAAGCTGTAGATAACTTTACTCAATCAATCTCAGGTCTAGCCAAGCTAAAGAACGAGGACATTCCTAAGGCAGCAGCGAAAGGATACTTCATAGGATTAGACGGAAGAAAAGTTAAGACACCATCGCAGCATAAGACTCTAGCTGGTATGCTACAGAATGGTGAAGCAGTTGTGATGAAACACTCAGCACTGCAATGGACTGAGCAGCTAGATGACCGAGGCATAGACTACAAGCTAGTGACATGGCCTCATGACGAATGGCAAACAGAGGTAAAAGGTGACAGAGAAACAGCAGAAACAGTCGGACTTATTCAAAGAGTTTCGATTGAAACAACTGGAACTAAACTTGGACTCTTCTGCCCACTCGCAGGAAGTTCAGACATCGGAAAAAATTGGGGAGAAACACACTGACTCTATTGACACAAAGGATTAACTATGCTAATACACTCAACCCTAAACTATAGGCCATACTAAAGGAGCATATCTAAATGGCTAAATTCGAGAAACGAGGAGTAGTAGACGCTGAAATTTCTTGGCCTAAACTATTCTCATTTAACAAAGATACTAAGTACAATCCAGATGGTGAGTACTCATGCCAAGCTGTAATCTCTAAGGAGACCAGAGATAAACTAGTAAATGATTTTCAGATTAGCCCTAGTCGAATTAAAGATCTAGGCAATGGTTCATATGAGTTTAAGTTTAAGCGTAAACATAAGATGACTGACGAATGGATTCTTGATGCACCTCTCGTCTTTGATTTTTCAGCAGCGAAAATTCGTATGGATGCTGAAGAAGGTAACGACATCAATCAGTATGTTACTAAGTGGAATCCAGATGAGGATGGACTAATAGGTAATGGAACTAAAGCTAAGATTAGTTTCCGAGTTTACAAAGGACCGAACTCACCAAGCGAGAGTGTGACTCTTGAGGCTGTAGGTGTTACAAGCCTTGTGTCTTACAGCTCAGGGTCTGGTCCTACTGTTGACTCAGGTCCGAGGTTCTAAAGAGTTTCCTCTGCCCGTGTAGGGGGTATCGTCGTCTTAGACTCAAGCCTACACCTTGGGTCTACTTAATTTAGAAGATACTGATATGTCTCTAGAGAATGATCTTCTCCGTAATTTTGAGGAATGCTGGTACATAATCTCTGAGCTAGAGAAAATCTCTAAGATAGCTAAGACTACAGGAGAGATTATATCAGCATCTAAGTTAGATAATTTAGTTGAAAAATACGATAGTGACTTCGCTAGTCTACTTAGAAAGCTGGAAGAGTACTTCTTTGATTTAGAAGATGCATGTCCCTTAGAATTTGAAGGTGAAGAAGATGAGTACGAAGAAGGAAATCACGACTTTAATTGGTGATATCTATTCTGTAGTTAAAGGCGAGGGTGGTTGGAGTAGCTACATCTCAGCTATACTAGGCAAGGAAATATCTGACCTATCTAATCGTAGGTTCTCTAAGCCTGAAGAGTACCGAGCTAGACTATCTATGTCAGGTCTCGGCGCACCATGTAAACGTAAACTATGGTATAGAATCAATGAACCAAGAGAAGCAGTTGGTAATAAAGGCAGTGACCTTCTTAAGTTTTTCTTTGGAGACTTACTTGAGTCTCTCGTTCTTAATCTTGCTAAAGCTGCTGGACATCATGTAACTGGTGAACAGGGTAAGATGGAGATCGAGGGTATCAAAGGACATCGAGATGCAGTCATCGATGGTATGACAGTAGACGTTAAGTCAGCATCTCCTGTTGCATTTCAAAAGTTTAAGAAAGGTGAGCTGAGGTCTAAGGATAACTTTGGTTATATCTCTCAGCTTTCTTCTTATGTAGCAGCAGCTAAGGATGACCCTGAGGTTACACATAAAACTAAGGGTGCATTTCTTGTAGTTAATAAAGTCACAGGTGAACTGCTGCTTGATATACATGACTTCACTAAGGACATCGAAGGCAAGGTAGAGGAGATCAGAGAGATCAAATCTATGGTATCTTCAGATGATCCTCCTAGTAGGCTTGAGCCTGTACCTCAGTACAGAGACAGTCCTAACCTTAAGTTGTGTGCTACCTGTAACTACTGTGAGTTTAAGAACATCTGTTGGCCTGAACTTAGATCTTTTATTTATTCTTCAGGTCTCCAGCATTTAGTGAAAGTCGAGCAAGAGCCTAGAGTTCCTGAGTATCTGCCTGATGATCCACAGTTCTAGACACAGAAAACCATTTAAGAGACGTAAGCCTACAAACAAAAAGAATCTAGGTAAGTTTAGATCTGGACTTGAGGCTGACAATGCGTCTTACTTAAGTAACAAAAGAATTGACTACCAGTATGAGACTGTAAGAATCGAGTGGGTTATCTCTCACAAGTACTTACCTGATTTCATATTGCCTAATGGTATTGTAGTTGAGACCAAGGGTAGGTTTGTATCTGCTGACAGAAGGAAACATCTAGAAGTTAAGAAGCAACACCCTGACATAGACATTAGGTTCATCTTCAGCAACAGTAACTCAAAGCTGTACAAAGGTAGTAAATCTACTTACGCTGACTGGTGTATCAAGAACGGCTTTAAGTTCGCTGACAAGTTAATACCAGCAGAGTGGCTGAGGGAGGAAACTAATGAAGCATCTCTTAATTCACTGGGTTGTAGAAGGCCCATACAAAAATCCAAACGAACAAGAGGGCGGTTATCTTAACCTTTGTAGAATTGAGGATGCCAGACAACAAATAGCTGACGTAGAAGTTTACTATGAAACCTACGAAGATGCTATGGAACCTGTTGAACACTTTAAGAATAACATAGATCCTATCGATCTTATTTGTTTAGATCCTAATGATCTTATGGAAACACTTGAGGACGAAGAGTATGAGACGTGACATAAATGAACTAGCTAGAGTTATATGCTTGAGTCATAGTCTAGATGACATAGTTGAGATATCTGACATACATGAAGAAGCTATAGTAAGGCTGTTGATTTACGAGGGTCTCATTGACTTAGATGATTATTTTAGAGATACTGATTACTTAATGCCCGACGAAGAGGAATAACGAATGGCTTTTAAATCAAATCTAAATCCTATGTTTCGCTCTAAATTCAGCGAAGATATATTCAACCATAAGTACCGTCACCAAGGATGTGAAACTTGGGAATCATTAGCTAAGACTCTAGTCGATGACGTATGTGGTGAGCATATGCCACTAGACGAACGTAAAGACTTAGCTAAGTACATAGCTGATATGAAGTTTATTCCTGGTGGTAGGTATCTGTACTACGCAGGAAGACCTAATAAATTCTTTAACAACTGTTACCTGCTCAAGGCTGAGGAAGATAGTAGACAGGACTGGGCTGACCTAAGCTGGAAGTCTGAGTCATGCCTTATGACTGGCGGTGGTATCGGTATTGACTACAGTGTGTATCGACATGAGGGCGCACCTATTCAACGTACAGGTGGACAAGCCTCAGGTCCAATACCTAAGATGCAAATGATCAATGAGATTGGCCGTAGAGTTATGCAAGGTGGATCTCGTAGGTCAGCAATCTATGCAAGTCTTAACTGGAAACATCAGGACGTACATAAGTTTCTTGCATCTAAGGACTGGGGATCAATGCCTGTAGGTAACACAGGTAAAACTCTATGGGATATCAAACAGGATGACTTTAACTTTCCTGCTCCTATGGATATGACGAACATCAGTGTCAACTACGATACTGAATGGTTGCTTAACTACTATGAAACTGGAAAGGTTGGTAAGGTCTTTCTTGAGAATGTAAAGCAAGCAATGAAAACGGCTGAACCTGGGTTTAGCTTTAACTTCTTTGATAAGGAAAACGAGACACTTAGAAATGCATGTACAGAAGTAACATCCGAGGACGATAGCGATGTATGTAACTTAGGTTCTCTTAACTTTGGTAGAATCGAAAGCCTATCTGAACTGTCTGATCTCGTAGAATTAGCAACAAAATTTTTAATCTGTGGGACACTTAAAGCCCACCTACCATACGAGAAAGTCTATGAGACAAGAGAAAAGAACAGACGATTGGGCCTTGGTTTTATGGGAGTGCATGAATGGCTCATCAAAAGGAACTATAAGTACGAAGTTACGCCGGAGTTACATGCTTGGCTCTCGGTGTACAAAGGAGTTAGTGACAAGGTTAGCAAGGCATTCGCGGAGAAGCTCTCTGTATCTACCCCTGTGGCTAACCGGGCTATCGCTCCAACTGGGTCTATTGGTATTCTTGCTGGAACAAGTACTGGCGTCGAGCCTATCTTCGCAGTAGCTTACAAGCGCAGGTATCTCAAGGGTAGCAACCGTTGGGTATACCAGTACGTTGTAGACTCAGCAGCACAAGAACTAATTGATCTATACGGAGTTGATCCTGAGAATGTTGAGTCAGCTTTGGACTTAGCTTCTGATTACGAAAGACGTATTAGATTCCAAGCTGATGTTCAGGACTACGTAGACATGAGCATTAGTTCTACAATTAATCTTCCATCTTGGGGTAGTAAACTAAACAATGAGGATACTGTAGCTGACTTCGCTGAGACATTAGCTAAGTACGCAAGTCGTCTTAGAGGTTTCACTTGCTATCCAGATGGTAGCAGGGGTGGACAACCATTAACTTCTGTGCCATATACTGAAGCAGTTGAAAAGTTAGGCGAGGAATTTGATGAGCATGTCGAAACCCATGACATCTGTGATATCTCAGGCACAGGAGGAAGCTGCGGTGTCTAACACTTGGGATTCACATCCAGATCCTGAGAAGAAACCTAAGGTTGTAGATGAGGTGAACAAACCGCCTCACTACAATCATGGTTCTATCGAATGTATCGACTACCTAAAAGATAACCTAAGCCAAGAAGCGTTCATGGGTTATCTCGAAGGTAATACTAAGAAGTATCTACATCGTTGGAGATATAAGAACAAACGAGTGCAAGACTTAATGAAAGCTGAGTGGTATCTTAATCGACTACGAATTGAAGCTGAAGAAATGGAGAAACAAAATGGCTAACTTTAGTGTAAACTTAACGGATGATCAGAAGGATGAGATTGTAGTTAACGTACTACTGAAAGATCTATTCTCATTTGAAGGCCATCTTAAAGCTAAGTATCCTAGTCCTGATGATATTAAGATTAGTGATGCAATCAAGACATTATTATCTAATTGGTACATGACTCCTGAAGCCTACGAAAAGGTAACAGGAAAGGAAGAACCTGAAGTAAAAGAAGAAGACGATAAGTTCTATTGGATTGAACCATTGAACGGATGGAAGTGGGGTTTTCCTAAGAAGATAAACTATAATAGTTATCTAGGTGATACTCTGGAATGGCTAGTCAAGAACGGATATCCAAAGGAAGAGATAGAAAAACTAGGTAAGAACTTCTCTTGGAAAATCTGGAGACAACCAGAAGAAAAGAAGGACTGAAAGAAATGAAGAAAGTATTTGGATTAGTTCTAGCTGGTGGCTTACTAGCTTCAGTTAGTGCAGGCTATGCAGCAGTTAGTAAGGATTGTAGCTACGATGACAATGGTTACTTCCATAGCAATGGGCAAGTCTACGCTCATGGTACAATGCAAGATGCAAGAGATTGTGCAGCTAAGGGCTTGCTTCCAGATGCAGTACTTGATAGGTTAGGCTGGCTAGGTGAATCTGATCTAGCTGCTGATATCAAACTACTGAACGCCAAAGCTAAAGCTGAAGCATCTAAACCTAAGTAACTAAGGACAAGAGGGTAGCCAATGACTTGTGAGGTTAAATTAGCTGGGTACACACAGGCAACTAAAGGCATACAAGTAGGTGATAACTTCACTGATCTTATTGCTTACTATGCTCGTGTGTCTAATCCATCGTCTCAGATGTTAAACCTAAGAAACGACAAGCTAATTAACTATCTTATTAATCACAAGCATTGGTCTCCTTTTGAAATGGTGAACGTATGCCTAGACATAGTAACTACCAGAGATATATCTAGGCAGATGCTAAGGCATAGGTCATTTAGTTTTCAGGAGTTTAGTCAGCGGTACAGTGTTACCTCAATGGATACTGATAGACGTGAGGCTAGGCTACAAGATGAGACAAACCGTCAGAACAGTATAGAAACTGACGATAATCATTTGAAGTTATTGTGGGAGATGAAGCAGAATCATATAGCTCATGAAACTAAACAGGCATATCATTGGGCTTTAAACAAAGGCATAGCCAAGGAACAGGCTAGAGCTTTACTACCGGAAGGATTAACTAAGACTAGGTTGTTTGCTAATGGTAGTCTTAGATCTTGGATACATTACATTGAACTAAGGACTGACCCATCAACTCAAAAGGAACACCGACAATTAGCAAGAGCATGTGCTTTTGAAATTGCCAAGGTGTTCCCAGATATAGTTGAGTTTGTAACGCCTGAGGTTACTTCTTCATTGGCTTCTTCTTCTTAGGCTTAGGCTTACCCTTAGGTTTTGTTGCGTTCTTGTATGGCATTGCACCTTTAGCTTTTGAGTATGGCATTATGATTTCCTTTTCTTTCGTTTAGTCTTACGTTCAGCACCTTTGACTTTACCCTTGGCGATTGAGGCATAGAAAACTCTTTCGCCTTTTTCTTTACCATAGGTAGCTCTCATTGCACCCATGATCTGTTTGCCCTTCTTAGTTAGTGGCATTACTTTTTCTTTCGTTTAGATTGAGATTTACGGAAAGCCTCAGCAGTTGGCGCACCCTTAGATCCTGGCTTACGCATTTTCTCTCCTGAACCCTTCTTGATTCTCTCTCGTTTAGCGTGGATGTTAGCCCACAGTCCTGGTTTCTTAGCCATTACCATTTCACCTTGTTAGCCCAGTAAGCAGCAGACATCTTACCCTTCTTAATATTCTTAGCATGTCTAGCTTTAAAGGCTTTGTTACGTTTAGATCCTTCAGGTGAGCCTTTGACTCCCTTCTGTCCGAATCGAATGATCTTCTCCTTTCCGTTAGCACATGCTTTAACTACATGAGATTTTGTAGGATGGTTGGGTGTACTCTTAGGTGAGTTACATTTCATCTTAGCTTTGTTTAGTCTAGCTGCCATCTGTAATTACCTCGCGTTCTTAACCATTGATGCACCAAAGTACAGACCAACAATAGCACCTAGCAAATGAGTATCTAATGGAGTTAACACTAGACCCTTCATAGTCTGCCATGTCGTAGTCTCTGTACCTTCAGTTAGGAATAGAAAACCGGGGTTCCATTGAGTGTAACCTACAGTAACTCCTACGTCAGGCCAGAATACAGCTACTAGCTTAGGCCAAACAATAACAGCAAATACAGCAGACAAAGCTATAATACGTCTAGTGACTTGAAAGCCTTTGTTCTCATAACGTCTGGCTAGATCTGTAGCTTCTGACTGTGCAGCTAGTCCATCTATTGCTCTTTGAAATGCATCTTGTTTAGACTTAGCACTCTGCCCCCATAGCGTCATAATACCTGAGAGCAGACCTGAGCCTAGCATTGTGATTAGTTCTAATGGTAGTCCACCTAACATCTTCTACTCCTTAAACACCAATGTAATCTCTAAAACGATGGAACATATTAGTTAAAGACTGGCCAGCAAATTCAGAGATATCAGACTGGACTGCCTTGAGAGCCTCAGGACTAATAGACTTCATTCCATCTATACGCCTAATACTGTAGTCTCTGCTGTTAGGATACCTAGTTACATTTACTTGGTCATTCTGGTTTCCACCTAGAACTGCTACACCTTGGTCAGACGAATTAACAAAGAAGCCTACATGGTGTGAACCGTCTATTGGATTCTTGATGATTACCAGATCACCTGACTGGGCATCCTCTCGGCTTACTTCTTTACCTAACTTTTTGTACTCAGCTGCCCTTAAAGAATTAAAACCTCCAGCACCTTGAGGAGTAGCAACACCTAAGTTACTCAACACATGTCCAGCAAATGCAGCGCACCAAGCGTTAGCATCTTTCTCTACTTCACTTGGGTTCTGAATTCTACCAGGAACAAACCTATTAATGAAACCTGAGATAGCTTCCTGATGGTCTGGGTTATTTTCGTCTAGTCCCACAAGATTTGATTGGTAGATAAAGTCTATGGGATTTCTATTAGCATACTGAATAGCTTGTTTTGTACTATCTTCAAGTTCAGCAGCTTCAGCCTCAGATCCAAAGAGAGTTTTAGCTACAGTACTAGTTAAACTATCTAACCAACTCGTAGCTTTATCCTCAGACTTGACGTCAGATAATGCTTCTTCGTTTAGTTGTTTCATACCTTGAGTTCTACTTTCAGCTCTACTAAGTGCTTCAGAAACTCTTTGGCTTGTAGCAGATTGTGTAGCAGCAGGAATTTCCCCTGCTTCCTCAGGTCTACCTTGTCTAGCATAAGACAAAGCTAAGTCTCTTAACTCAGGTGGTAACTCAGCAGCAGCGGCTGGACTACCAAGTAAGAAATCACCAATCCTTTGTAAAGCACTCCGGTCCTCAGACTCAGGTTCTTCTACAGGAGTAGGAGGAGTTACACCTTGACCCATCACAGGCTCTTGTACAGGCTCTCCGCTAGGTTCAGTAATAGGAGCTAGTATATCCTCAGTTGGATCTGTTAGTTGGTCTAACCCTTGATCAATTACTGTGATTGCGTCCCTACGTTTTAAAGCAGAAGACAAAACTCTAAGATTTCCGAGATTAACTATGTTACTTGCTTGGACACTGGAGAGAGTTCCTGCTTGTTTAAGCATTATTCTTCTGAAGTCATCTCTAGCTGCAGCTTGAAGATCACCATTGTAAAACACTTTTAGTTCAGCGTTAAAAGCAGCGAGATCCCTTTGCCTTTTTTCACCTGTGTAGTTACCTATGTTAAGTTCATATTTACCTGTTTGTTGATTGAATCTAGCTCCTGTAATATCTCTATCTAATGCATTTAAATTTTCTGTTTGTCTTAGTTTTTCAGTATTCAAACCACTTTTAACAAAAGCCCTTGTCTGCATACCTAACTCAGGATCTTGTTCATCTAGTGCTTTAATTGTATTAATCATCTTAGGACTAGCTATACCGTCTCTAAGGAAGTTTGCCGATAGAAATTCATCTGTCTTACCTGAGATAAGAGTAGTTCCTAGAGACATAGCTCTTTCAGCGAATGCTTCTCTGTTCTCAGCACTAGCCATATTCTTAGATGTAAATAGTGAAGCCCAAGTTTTATCTGCTTTCAACTGCCGTACTCTTTCTTGAGCAGACATATCGTATTTATTTATAATTTCAACAGGTAGATCTTCTTTAGATATGGTAGAGTTTGCTGTAGGAGGTGGCTTATTAGGACTAAACAATGCTTCACCAAAGATTCTAGTATCTGGTAAAGAAGTTATTTTAGAATTACCCAGTGCTTTAGCTATATCTCCTACTCTTTCTCCTAACATCTGCTGGATAACTGTAGGATCTCCCTTCATAAGGGCAAGAGATGTTATAGCTTTCTGTTGCTCAGTAATTCCTTCTGCGTTTCGAACTGCATCTACTAAGTACTTTGTCAGACTAGCTTGAACAGTTTCAGCACGATCAACGTATTTGATCTTGAATACTTCTTCTAGCTGTTGTTTTTCCATTTCTGTAATCATATGAAGTGTACAACGCTTTAGAATCCTAATGATGTCAATAACTTTCTGGTTACCGATTTTAAAATTATCAATACCACATTTGGTTTCTAAAACATGTCCCATAGCTTTACCCATATCCATATTCTGGA
>Ga0209536_100014868_pt1 | contig 11146 bp, 9 predicted proteins | sample DeeMarSeWOR28_12_FD_187461 | JGI IMG/M metagenome (GOLD analysis project Ga0209536, IMG submission 187461) | Marine sediment microbial communities from White Oak River estuary, North Carolina - WOR-2-8_12 (SPAdes) (version 2) | ecosystem: Environmental > Aquatic > Marine > Intertidal zone >... | reverse complement strand
TTAACACCCGAGTTCCCACGTGGACTCCAACTATATCTCCTACCCCCTTCCCGACCGAAACCCCGATTCCCGTTACCCCAACAGCCAGCCCTATCCGAGCCACCCCGGTTCCGGTCCCAACCGATACCCCCACGCCCCAGTTTGATTATGTAGGCACGATTCGACAGTTAACCCCCTGCGAGAACGAAGGAAAACACCACATCTTCGCCTACGTTCGTGACCCCGCCGGTAATGGGCTCCCCGGCGTAAAGCTGCGGGTTTTTTGGCACGGCGGTAATGGGGGTGAAGCCATCATCACCACCGGCACCAAAATGGAAGACCCCGGCCTAACCGATTTTGCAATGTTTAAAGGCAGTTATTTTATTGAGGTCATGGATGGGTTAAGCCAGGTCATCGGTCCTATCAGCCCTGACATCCCCCAAAACGAGCTATGTCCAACCAGTGGCAATGGTGTAGCCAATTCGCTATTCCACTACTCGTTTGAAGTAGTATTCACCAAGGTTCGTTAGAGGGCTGGTAGATGTCTAAGTGGAAACCCTGGCAATTACTCTTTTTGGCCTATCTGTTATTACTTAATCTCATTATTCTATGCGCCCTGACTTCATTCTTTCTCAGAAGTGACTTCTTAAGTTCAATCCAATGGTCGGCTGTAGCAAATCGACCAGCCGACGTTCAAGTAGCTACCTTTACCGCCACGCCTTTACCTGTGCCAACCGAGAATATCCCACCTCAAATCCAAAGGCCCGTTCCGGAGGTGGTAACAATCACCGGAATTGGGGCGACACTCACCCCCATACCATCGGTCAACATCCCTCCGGCCCCGATTCCTACCAAAATAGCGCTGGGATCTGCTGAGCCAGGTCAAGAGATACCGGAACTGCCAGAAAAAGCTACTTCTGAGGCAACTTCCCCCCCAGCCTCCGCTCCAAGCCAAACCGAGATGTCAACAACCGGTTCCGAACCGGGAATTGCCGAACACCCTGCGCCTATCGAGCACCCAACCACCACCCAGCTACCCATCGCCACCAGTCAGGCAGTAGCTGCTATTCAATCGCAATCTTTGTCTGCCGCCGTCCAAACCCCTGTGGCCACTAGCACCGACACGCCTCAACCGACGCCAACGCCTTCCGCTACCAACAGCCCAACCAATACCTTGACCCCGACTCCGCCCCCTACCAATACACCTCAACCTACCTCCACCTCCACGTCTACACCAACGGCGACCAACACCAATACGCCCACGGACACGCCTTCACTCACCCCCACCCCAACCAATACAACCACCTCCACGCCGACCGGTACCAACACGCCGCGACCAACGGTCACGCCTACTAATAGCCCCTCGCCAACAGCCTCAGCTACCAGCACTCCCCGGCCAACATCAACATCTACGAATACCGCTAGCCCTTCCCCAACAAAAACAAACACCGTCAGGCCAACCAGCACCAGCACCCCAGCTACCATCCGTCCCTCCGCCACATTTACCGCAACCCCTACCCCTATTCCCCCGGCTACCAATACGGCCACGCCAATTTTGACATCGGTAGCTACTCCGGTAGCTGTAGCTGCCTTAACTAACGACACCTATACCGCAGGCTCGCAGCCGGTCCGCCTGGCCCAACCGGATCAACTATTGGCCAGCGTGGCAAAAATAAATGCCGTGCCATTGACCAACGACAGTATCGCCCTCGATTGGCTGCCAATGCCAAATACGAGACAATACCGCATTTATAGCGACATGGGCAGTGGCTACGGCGTATATATTTATAAGGCCCAGACGGTCGAACCAACGTTTATTGATGGGTTGCTACGTCCCGGTGTGAACTATAGTTACCGGGTCACCCGGCTTGAAAACCAACAAGAAATGGTGTTGGCACAGGTGAATGTGGCCACCTTTAGGAGTAAGCAAGCCATCATCACTGCGTTAGCCAGCCAACGTCTGGCGGCAACAGCAGTAGTTACACCGACGGTTGCGCCAACCCCCCTTCCACCCGATGCAGTGCTGTTAGGTCTGCTCAGCGAGAACAATTTTACCGACAGTTTCAACACATTGACCATTGCCGGTGAGGTACGCAATGACTCGGCCCTAGACGTTGGCCAAACCAATATCGCCGTCACTTTTTATGATGCCAACGGCACAGTCATCGACACGGCGAGTGGAGAAACAATCCTCGATATCTTGCCACCTGGCGTGATTTCTCCTTTTATCATTACTTTGTCTCGCCCGGTCGGCATGGCTTCCTATAGCCTGCGGGCCGTCGCTCGTCCCGTGGAACCAGCGCTCAACAAGCAGTTGTCAATCATTGAGCAGAGGCGCTTTGAAGACGAGGCAGGTTTTTTACACATTAAAGGGATTATCAAAAATGTGGGGACCAGCGTGTCAAAACGGACCAAGGTGGCTGCCGTGATCTACGGACGTGATGGCCGAGTAATCAATGTTGGTTTCACCTATGTTCATCCACCAACAGTTGCCCCTGGCGGAGAAGCCACGTATGACGTTTCTTTTACCTACTACCCCCGCTTCTACACTCAAACCGTCATCCCTTTTGAGGAGTAGTGTGAAGTTTGCGCGTTGCAACATAAGTATTTCACCAACCAAGGTGACTGTCACTTAAGGGCATAACTCAGCCTGAAATTCTCAAACACCTTAGTGTATTACAGCGGCAGTGACAGTCACCTAAAGAGATACAAAAGTAAAACCCCACCGATCGGTGGGGTTTTGAATAAAAAGTTGGATTGCTAATGTATAAAAAAGAATAATGTTAGAGATTAGCGACAATGTTGCTGAATACGTTACCAACAACCGGGCCAAGCAACAGCAGAATGGCAATAACCACAATGGCAACAAGCACAAGGATCAAAGCATATTCTACCAAACCTTGACCTTCTTCACGCGGCAGGAAAAGCATAGCAAGAACCTCCTTTCTACGAAGATATAAGTCTATTAGTGACTTGATTACACAATACCGGACAATTGCGATTCTCTCAATAGGATAACAGTACCACAGTGGCTAACCACCCAAATAAGCCTGCACGATAGCGGGGTCATTGCGCAATTCCGGACCGGGTCCTTCCTGGACAATCCGGCCTCGCTCTAATACGTAAGCATAGTCGGCTACGGCCAGGGCTTTTTTTGCATTTTGCTCAACCAGCAGGATGGTTTTGCCCTGCTCCTTCAGTTCCTCCAATATCAGGAATACATCGTTGACGATCAGGGGGGCTAACCCCATACTTGGCTCATCGAGCATCAGCAGTTTGGGCGCCGCCATCAGGGCCCGGCCAATCGCCAACATCTGTTGCTCGCCTCCGGAAAGAAGCCCAGCCGTCTGGTTACGCCGTTCGGCCAGCCGGGGAAACCGTTTATAGATTTTGTCCAACTCTACAGCCAGGTCAGCCCGATCTCGGCGGGAATAGGCTCCCATCAACAAATTCTCGGTGACCGTTAGCGGCGCCAGCATCGCCCGACCTTCCGGCACCTGCACCAAGCCGGCGGCGGTCACGCGGTCGGCCCGCCAGCCGGTTATGTCACGGCCATCAAAGGTAACCGCGCCCCCAACAGGTTTGAGCAAGCCGCTTAAGGTATTGAGCGTAGTACTCTTACCGGCTCCGTTGGCCCCTACCAAGGCTACAACCTGGCCGGGGCCGACTGCAAAAGTTATGCCTTTGAGCGCTTCAATTGCGCCATATTTAGTGCGTAGCTCTTTTACGTTTAGCATTTAGATTTATTGTATCTATTCGGCCCGAGAGGTGACTGGCACTTCTCGTAGTAAATTTAGCGAGCATTAGTATTGCAAGCTCGCTTTTTATGCGCAACTTTGCCAGTCACCTGAATTTAACGATCTATTTTGGCCGATGCGGTATGAGCTGCTCTTCTTCTTCCCCCAAGTATGCTTCGATCACCGCCGGATTGGCTTTGATCTCCGCCGGGGTTCCCTGGGCAATTAACTGCCCAAAATTCAGGGCCACCACTTCATCACAAACCTGGCCAATCAACTCCATATCGTGCTCGATGACCAGAACGGTCAGCCCCTCATCCCTCAATTTGAGGATGAGTTCTCCAATTTTGTGGGTTTCGGCGGCGTTCATACCGGCCGTCGGTTCGTCGAGCAATAACATTTCCGGCTCAGTGGCCAGGGCGCGGGCAATTTCTACCCGGCGCTGATCCCCGTAAGATAACTCAGGGGCTTCTGCTGTTTTAACGTGGGTCAAAGCCAACCGTTCCAACAAAGTCAAGGCTTCAGTCCGGGCCGCCTGCTCCTCACGGCGTTGGCGAGGCAACATCAACAGTGTCTCCAAGAGGGTGCTGCGGGCGCTTCGGTGACGCCCGACGATCACATTTTCCCAGACAGACATTTTGAAGAGTCGGATATTTTGGTAGGTTCGGGCAATGCCCAATCGAGAGATCTGGTGTGATTTTAAGTGGGTGATGTCCCGAGCCTTGAAGAAGATCTGGCCTTCCGTAACGGGATCGAGCCCGCTGATCATGTTGATAAGGGTGGTCTTGCCGGCCCCGTTCGGACCGATCAACCCGACGATCTTCCCCGCCGGGACGTTGAAGGAAAGTTGATCGACGGCGGCCAGCCCTCCAAATCGTTTACTAACCTGCATAAGTTCAAGCATCGGCTTTTTCTCCCCGCGCTTCGGGCGAGCGCAGCCACCGGATTCGCCGGGGATCGATCAGGCCGTTTGGCAGGTAGACGATGACCAACACCAGAATGATGCCGTTGACAATGGCCCGGTATTCGGCCAGAAAACGGAGCACCTCCGGCAAGCCGGTCAAAATGAAGGCGCCGACGATGGGTCCCAACCAATGATAGAAGCCACCCAACACCGCATAGGTTAAAATATCAACCACCCGGGCAAAGCCAAACTCGTTAGGGGCAATGAAACGGGTCAAATGGGCGCTCAACCCGCCGGCTCCGCCGGCAATCATTGCTCCAATCACAAAGGCCATATTCTTATAATACACAACGTTGATACCCATCGTGGCGGCCACGGTTTCGTCATCACGAATAGCAGCCAGGGCCCGCCCGGTCCGGGAACGGGAAAGTCGAATAAAGAAATAGATCAACAGCAGCAGGTAAAGCACCAGATGCCAGAACTCGGTCTTAACCGGAATGTTGTTCAGGCCCAGGGGTCCGCCGGTCAGTTCAAAGCCCAACACGTTATCGATGTTCAGGGCAACGACCCGGACCACTTCGCTGAAGCCAATGGTCGCAATCGCCAGATAGATGTCGCTCAACCGGAGGACTGGCAATCCCAAAATAAGGCCGATAAGACCCGCAGAGATTATACCGATGATGAGGCTTATCAGAAAGGGGGTATTCCAATGAATAGTGGCCAGGGAGGCTGCATAGGCGCCGATCGCCATAAAACCGGCATTGGCCACAGATAGGAGACCGGTCGTCAGGGTGATGTAGATACTCAATCCCAGGGCGGCATCAATCAGGATGAATTCTATGACTGAGCCGTAGGTTAACCAAAGTTGATAGAGTGAGTCCATGACTTAACGGCCGTCAGCGGGCGCAGATCAAGCCCATTACGCTTTCTTTTGACTGGCTGTCCCGAGCAGCCCGGTTGGCTTGACCAGCAAAACCAAGAACAGGACGGTAAAGGCAATCGCATCCCGGAAATCGCTGGAGATGTAAGCGACGCTCAGAACCTCGGTCAAGGCCAACAAGAATCCGCCCAAAACTGCCCCTTGAATATTGCCCAAACCACCCAGTACAATCACCACCAGCCCTTTCAGGGCAATACTATTGCCCATAAAGGGCGATACTGAGGTCAGGGCCAGGCCCAACAGCACCCCGGCTGCGCCGGCCAGTGCGCTCGACAGGAAAAAAGTCTGCATCATCAGCCGGTCGACGTGCACCCCCATCAAGCTGGCAATACGCTCGCTGAAGGCCACCGAACGCATCGACCGACCGATTTTGGTCCGTTTGATCATCAAGGTCAGGGCAAACATCAGAATGAGGGCAATGACCAAAATAATAATCTGAAGGTTGGTCACCCGGACCGGGCCCAGGAGCAAGGACTCGACCTGGAAGGTTTCAGCCGGAAAACGGGATACCTGGGCCCCGAAGCTGGCCTGGGCCAGACTGACCAGGATCGTGCTGGCCCCAATACTGGAGATAAGGGTCGACAGATGGGGTGAAGAGCGGGGTGGCCGGGGCTTGATCTCGAGATAATCAAGGACCAGGCCGGCAATGATGGCCACGACACCGCCCCCAACCAAGATCTGCAAGGTTATGGCCAGACCAGGCGCATTGGCGGTGAAAGTAGGCGAAGCCAGGGCGACAAAAGCGAACAAGGTAACGACGAAACCAATCCACAAGACAGTGGTACCCAGCGTAATTTGGCGCAGCGGCTTAAAGGCCAACCGCTCAACCAGAACCCCCAGCAGTCCGGCCCCAACGACCGCCACCAGCAGCGCCACCCAGATGGGCAGCCCAAACCAGGTTACGGCGATCAAACCAAAAAATGCGCCCCACATGAAAACTGCGCCGTGAGCCAGATTGAGAATATCCAAAATTCCAAAGACCAGCGTATAGCCCAGGGCGAAGAGACTATAAACTGACCCGAGCCAGATTGCATTGACAATTTGTTGGGCAAACATAAATTAATGACCAATCTGCTTAAAACCTGGTCCCCAAACTAGAGTTAGGAAGCCAGGTTGAATCAGGCAACCACCCAAAATAGATGGGGGACAACTCATCCGCTTTCAAAGCTGTCCCCCATATCTTCAACGTTTGGTGCGCTCCCTACTTAAAGACAACAAAAGCGCCGTCTTCCATCACCTGGACAACCGGTGGATGGTCCGGGTCACGATTGTCGTCAAAGGAGAAGGGACCGAGGGGCGACTCAATGAAGTCCATTGCGTCCAGCGCATCCCGCAGGGCCGCCCGGTCGGTTGAGTCGGCATCGCGGATAGCTGTGGCCAGGGCCCAGGCCGCCGTGTATGATTGAGCGGCAAATTGATCGGGCTTGGTCCCATATTCCGCTTCGTAATCGGCCACAAATTTTTGGCTGGCTGCACTGGTGCTGCTGATATTCCAGGCCGAACCGGAGATAGCCCCGTTGGCAGCTTCGCCGCCCAATTCAAAGAGCTTGGGCGAGTTGAAGCCGTTTCCACCGATAAAGCGAATATCCTCGGGAATACCCAACTGGCGAGCCTGGATCATAATATTGGCCGCCTCTTCGGCCAGTGCGCTCAACACAATGGCATCCGGCTCAAGGGCCTGAATCTTGGTTAGTTGAGCTGAAAAATCGGTATCTCCCTTGGCAAAGGTCTCAGTCGTCAACACTTCGATACCTTCATCGGCCAGAGCCTGGGCAAAGACGTCGTAGCCGGATTTGGTAAAGGCATCGTCGTTACCGTACATCACCGCCACTTTCTCCAAACCGAGCGCGTCCTTGGTTTGCTTGATGGTGTTGGGAATGACGGCACTTTCCGGCAGACTGGTGCGGAACACATAGTTACCCATCTCGGTGATGCCGCTAGCCGTGTTGGAGCTGCCAATAACCGGGACCCCGGCCTCCTGGGCTACCGGGTCGGCGGCAAAGGCTGAGTTGGACAAGGTTGGTCCCAGAATACCCACCACCTGATCCTGGTTGACCAGCTTGTTAAAGACGTTAATCGACTGCTCTTTGTCCCCCACCGTATCTCCCCAGATCATTTCCAGCGTAGCATTGCCTAGGAAACCGCTTTCATTGATCTGTTTGACGGCCAGGTCGATGCCATTCCGGATCGGTTGACCATAAAGCGCAATCGGGCCACTCAAAGCGTGAGCGCCACCCACCTTAATGACACCGCTTAGATTCGTGGGGACAACGCCGGCGGCCGGTGCCATACCGGTCCCCATTTCACCCCCAAGCATCGCCTGAGCATCTTCGGGACTGACAATGCACAATTTCCAACCCGGTTCGATGATGTCCACGTTTTCAATGGTGGCGTAGCTATCATCGGTGGCAGATTTGGCATTGGTCGCCTCGGCGATCACGTCGAAAGCCAGCACGTCTCCATAGAACTTGTCGGCAATCTTGCTCAGCCAATCATCTGCCTGAACCACCACATCCGATTCACAGACCACTTCCTCCTGAGCCAGGGCTGCACCCGGCGCCAGCGTCAGCAACAGCGCCACCAGCATTACCACAGATAGGACTTTCTTCATTGGTAAACCTCCTCCTTGTTAAGATGAAAACAACGTTTTATCGATAAACTTTGGCGTTTCACGCTACGCCCCAAAGCTTAACCCACGATACATATTGTGATTTTTCGGCAGGGAGATGACGCTGCCCATTATACGGTTTTGTCCTGAATTTGACAAGTCGATTGGGATGTGTCCCTCAAAGTTGGAATTCAAGGTCCTATTCCCCCTCTTCGGAAAATATAGATAAAACCGCTACATAATATGGTATTTTTTGATCCAAAAATGGCAACATGTACGTTTTTTTGGGCAAAAAGACTTCTACAATAACAAAATATGGACAAAATATAGATTTCATATTGACAAACAAGAAAAAGTATGCTATTATTGTTCTATCAATAATTTACCAGGCTCAACGCCAACAGTCGTTCACTAAATTCAGTGGCGGGTTGAAGGTCACCGTAACGCAACTTTTGCTGAACAAACTGAGGAGGTCAGATGAAGTGATTAAGGAAGATGCTTTCGTAAATAAGCCAAATGTTCACCAGGGTTTGTCAGGACTGCAGACCCGAAGATAAGCAACACATTCAAACAATTCTACCAAACAAGATTTTGTAAGCATTTCAAATGATAAAATAGGAGAAAAAAATGTTTTCTAAGGCAAGTAAGTTGTTACCTGTAGTTTTGATCGTAGCTCTCCTGGCCGTCGGCGTCACTTCCGCCTTTGCGGCCCCGGCTCGCCAGGGGGAGAACACCATCGTCGATATTGCGGTCAGCGACGGCCGTTTTACCTCGTTGGTCGCCGCCTTGCAGCAGGCTGAGTTGGTCGACACGCTGAATGGCGAAGGCCCCTTCACTGTCTTTGCTCCGACCGATGATGCTTTTGCCGCGTTGCCGGCGGGCACATTGGACAGTCTGTTTGCCGACATCCCGGCTCTGCAATCTGTCCTGACTTACCACGTGGTGCCCGGTAAGGTGATGGCCGCCGACGTGGTCAACCTGGATTCGGCTGAGACAGTCCAGGGCGAAACAATCGACATCACAGTTCAGGATGGAAACGTGATGGTTAACGGCGCCAATGTTATCATTACCGATATCGAGGCCAGCAACGGCGTCATCCACGTCATTGACGCCGTCATACTGCCGCCCAGTATGACCGCCGCTCCTGAAGAGGAGATGATGGAAGAGATGCCTGACATCGTTGACATCGCCGTGAGCGACGGCCGCTTCACCACCCTGGTGACTGCTTTGCAGGAAGCCAACCTGGTCGATACCCTGAAGGGTGAAGGTCCCTTCACCGTCTTCGCCCCCACCGACGATGCCTTTAACGCTCTACCCGACGGCACGTTAGAAGGTCTCCTGGCCGACATTCCGGCCTTGACCGACGTGCTGTTGTACCACGTGGTGCCGGGCAAAGTGATGGCCGCCGACGTGGTCAATCTGGAATCTGCCAACACCGTGTTAGGCCAGCCGGTGAGCATCAGCGTGACCGATGGCAACGTGATGGTTGATGGCGCTAACGTCATCATCACCGACATCGAAGGATCCAATGGCGTGATCCACGTCATCGACGCAGTCATCTTGCCTCCCGAAGCTGGTATGATGGCAGAACCGATGGGTGAGTCCGTGGAAAGCTGCACCGACTACACGGTCCAGGCTGATGATTGGCTGAGCAAGATTGCCGAGAAAGAGTTGGGCGACGTCCTGGCCTACCCGCAACTGGTTGAGGCCACCAATGCCGCTGCGGCTCAAAGCAGCAAGTATACTATGATCGCCAACGCGGACATCATTGAAGTCGGTCAGGTCATTTGCATCCCGGCTGATGGGGAAATGATGGACGAGGCAATGGCCGGGATGGACATCGTCGATACGGCCGTGGCCGCGGGCGACTTCACGACCCTGGCCCAACTACTCACCGACGCCGGGCTGGTTGAAACCCTCAAAGGTGAAGGCCCCTTCACCGTCTTCGCCCCCACGGATGAAGCTTTCGCCGCTGTTCCGGCTGAAACTATGGCCGCTTTGGCAGCCGATCCGGCCCTCCTGGCCAGTGTGTTGACCTACCACGTGGTGCCCGGCAAAGTGATGGCCGCTGACGTAGTCAATCTGGCCGCGGCCGACACCGTTCAGGGTGAGCCCATCAGCATCACCGTTGACGGCGAGAGCGTTATGGTCAACAATGCCCAGGTGACCGCCACCGACATCGAGGCCACCAACGGCGTCATCCACGTCATCGACGCGGTCATCCTGCCGCCGAGCATGACGGCTGGCGAAGAGGAAGCGATGATGGAAGAGACCCCTGACATCGTCGATATCGCCGTGAACGACGGCCGCTTCACCACCCTGGTCGGCGCCTTGCAGCAGGCCAACCTGGTTGACACCCTCAAGGGTGAAGGTCCCTTCACCGTCTTTGCCCCCACCGATGAAGCCTTTGCCGCTCTACCCGACGGTACCCTCGACAGCCTGGTAGCCGATATTCCGGCCCTGACCAACGTGCTGCTGTACCACGTGGTGCCCGGCAAGGTGATGGCCGCCGACGTGGTCAACCTCGAGTCAGTCGACACCGTGCTGGGCCAGCCGGTCACCATTAGCGTAACCGACGGCAACGTGATGGTTGATGGCGCCAACGTTATCATCACCGACATTGAAGGCGCCAACGGCGTGATCCATGTCATCGACGCCGTTATCATTCCTCAAAACCAGTAGATTGTTTCGTACTCGGAACCTGGGTAGTGGTCGCTTAGCCGGCCGCTACCCAAGCCACCTCTACCTTGACGATCGTCCGTATTCAATAATATAAGCAACATAGGGAGAAAAAATGTTTAAGAAATTAGTACCGTTTATTGTTATGATCGCCCTGCTGATAACTGCAGTGACGCCGGCTTTTGGCGCTCCGGCCCGCCAGGATCAAACCATTGTCGATATTGCCGTCAACGATGGGCGCTTTACCTCGCTGGTTGCGGCGCTGCAGCAAGCAGAATTGGTCGACACCCTGAGCGGCG
>Ga0209536_100014866_pt1 | contig 11147 bp, 9 predicted proteins | sample DeeMarSeWOR28_12_FD_187461 | JGI IMG/M metagenome (GOLD analysis project Ga0209536, IMG submission 187461) | Marine sediment microbial communities from White Oak River estuary, North Carolina - WOR-2-8_12 (SPAdes) (version 2) | ecosystem: Environmental > Aquatic > Marine > Intertidal zone >... | reverse complement strand
AGGGGTCTTGTCTAAGTTGCCGTAAGACTTGTGTTTTACCATATATCATTTTACCTGTTTTATAGGCAACTTTAATATTAGTATCAACATCAAATTCCTTTACTTTTTTCCGAGATAAATCGATTGATTCGCTTATCTTTTTACTTTTCCTTGCCATCGTCTTAACTAATAGAATCTAATTTAAATTTCAAAAATATCTGATTATAAAAATACATATTAATATAAAATTTTATCGCTTGTTCTCTTATTTCTTGCTATAGAGGATTTTAAAATTAGCATCGAGATCACTTTGATTTAATCTTCTTAATGTGAAGCTAAATAATGCATTATCGCTACTTTCTTAACTGTTCTAGTATCTTTAGGTTAGCATCCAAGTCGAATTGCACATTTACACGACCTGTTCCCATCGGAACTACTTGCCCAATTATAACATTCTCGGGTATTCCTAGCAAGCATTCTTCCTCACCATAAAGCCCAGCGTCTAATAATTGATTGACAGTAACTTCGAAAGCAGCTCTAGCAAACACACTCGATTTCGATCCTGAAATTCCGTGTCTACCGATGGATTGAATTGAGCCTTCAACACACATTAAATCAGACAAGATGATTAAATGTCTCTGATCAACATCAAGTCCTTGTTGTTCTAACACTTTTTGAGACTCTTTAATTATCATATTTCTCGCAGCTTCGATGCCGTATAGCTTTTCAATTTCGTGAATATGGTTTGAAACCGTTCGAGTAGTATCAACTCCTTCAATTTGAACGACTCCATGCATATTTGTTCCTTCAGTCTTAATAACCCATTCCTTTTTATCGTCAGTTGGTGTTAATAAACCTCTTTTAATCCCTCGTACGCCTTTGACAACTTTTTTAAGGATTTTTTCTCTTAATTTCTGTAGACTTTGAAGATCTTCAATTTGAGGATCAATAATTATAGAATTTCCCTCTCGTTTGATTGTCCCTTTTTTCTTGTATCTCTTCAAAATTTCAGGAATGATTTCGATGTCAATTCCCTTTTTTTCGCAAATATCGGGAATTAAATTGATTATAATATTCCAATTAACAAAATCTAAGTCTACATCATGGGTAATTTGCTCTATACGAATTTGTTCAATTCTCCTATGAACTTCAATAGCTTTTTCTTCGCTCTGATTGTAAGGTTCTTCTAAATATATCGTTTGTTGAGGTGTGCTAGGGAATCGTCGGGCGTCGACAATCTCTATGAGTCTAGGAAGTCCTTGAGTTACGGAGAATTCTTCTACGCCTGCATAATGAAAAGTTCTTAGAGTCATTTGAGTTCCGGGTTCTCCAATGCTTTGAGCGGCAACCGTCCCTACAGGTTCGTTCGTTTCAACAACGGCATTATTATAATTAATGAAGATTTTATTTAAGAGGTATTCCAATTGTTCTTCTTCTAGATCTTCATCTTTAACGCGATTTCTTATTCTCTTGATAAGATCCTCAGGAATACCGTCTTCTCTTAATTCTTTTAAGTTATTTTCTAATATTTGTAGAGTTACTTTTCCCATTTTCTATAACCTTTAACATTTTAAAAATTCATTTCAATTTTGCTTCTTTCCATTCAAGATATCCTTTTGTGAGTTTTCCTCTCCATTCGGCGTTCTTTCCGGTCTCTTTATTGTATAATTCCCTTAAGGCTTCTTCGTTTGGAGCTTGATCTTTTTCTTCTTTTTTAGGTTTTTTTGTAGGTTCTTCTTTTACTGGTTCTTTTGTTACAGGTTTCTTTGTTGTGGGTTTTTTAGTTGTGGGTTTTTGTTTAGGAGTTTGTTGAATTTCTTCCCTAATTTCATTTAAATCAAGTGCTTTAGCCTTAAGTAATAATACTTCAAGATTTACGGCATCAGAATGATCCGTATGCATTGGATCTATACCATCATCCCCGTAACGGAATTGAATAATATTTTTATCGCTATTTCTAACGGTTCCATCGTTTTCTATTATCATATCTTGTAAAGCGTTTACTAGTCGTCTCTGCATGTATCCACTAGTTGATGTACGAACTGCAGTATCTACGAGCCCTTCTCTTCCACCCATGGCGTGGAAAAAGAATTCCTCGGGATTTAAACCCTTTCGATAAGAACTCTCAACAAATCCGCGAGCTTGAGGAGTTAAATCGTTAACTTTGAAATGTGGAAGTGTTCTTGAATTATAGCCTCTGTTTATTCTTTCACCTCTTATAGCCTGTTGACCAACTACAGCAGACATCTGTCCCAGATTTAAAATATTACCTCTTGCTCCGGATTTAGTCATTATTACCGAGTGAGCTTCGTCTCCTATATGGTGCGCAGCAGTCTCCTCAGCCATTTTACGGGCTTCTGCTAACACTTGGCGAATTCTTAGTTCAAGGGTTTCGCGCATTGACCGCCCAGGAGCTCTCCTTAGGACAGAAGTATCGTTTTCATTAAAAGCTTTAATTAATTTATCAGCCTCATCGTCAGCGTTTTTCAATATCTGCTGTATTTTGTCATAGGCTTCTCCATAAACATAAACTTCATCTAAACCCATTGTCATTCCATTTTGACGAATTACATACAATAACATCTTCGTTGAATTATCTAAAAATTGTCTTCCAAGAGCGTTTCCATGATCCTTTATTATTCTTTGTAAAATACTATTAGATTGCATGGCTCCAAATGAGTTTTCGTCAATTGTTCCCGTTATTAGTACACCGTTTTTAATTACAACATATGCATCATATTCACAATCTTCTTCCATACATACTTCACATTTCTTACAAAATTTCGATTTTACCTTAATATTCAAATCATCTGGAAAAAGAGTGCTAAAAATTTGTTTTCCTGAATAATAAGGCTCAGGATCAGTTTTTACTGGAACTATGTCATCTAAACTAAAAGCAGGTTTAGAAATGAAAACATCCCCTAAATATAATAACTTTAAGGCATCCTTTCTATTATATAATGATTCCTTACTTGTAAATTGGAACACTGAAGAAATAAAATCTTGAATTCCTCCAAGAATTGGACCCCCAAATCTCGGAGATAAAATATGTTCTTGAACTTTAAGAAGTAATTCAGCCTCAGTTCGAGCTTCTTCACTTTGAGGGACATGCAAATTCATTTCGTCCCCGTCAAAATCAGCATTATAGGGAGGACAAACGGTTAAATTCAATCTGAAGGTTCTACCATCCATAATTTTAACTTCATGAGCCATAATTGACATTCGATGAAGGGATGGTTGCCGATTAAATAAAACTAAATCACCATTAGCTAAATGTCGCTCAACAGTATATCCCGGAGCGAGCATTTCAGAAATTATTTGACGATTCTTAACATAACGTAAATCAATTCTTCTTCGATCGTTTCTTATAATGTAATTTGCGCCAGGATGATTAAATGGACCGTTTAAAACAAGCTGTTTCATTTCTTCAATATTCCAATCGTTAATATTTGTTGGAATAGTAAGTATTTTTGCGATTTCAATCGGTACACCAACTTCATTAATACTGATAAAGGGATTTGGTGAAATTACAGAACGCGCAGAAAAATCTACTCTTTTTCCGCTTAAATTGCTTCTAAACCTTCCCTCTTTCCCTTTTAATCTTTGCGTTAATGTTCTCAGCGCTCTTCCTGAACGATGGCGTGCTGGAGGAATTCCAGATACTTGGTTATCAAAATAAGTTGTTATGTGATATTGAAGTAATTCCCATAAATCTTCAACTATTAAGTGAGGAGCGCCAGCGTCGATATTTTCTCTTAATCTTTGATTTATACGGATAACATCTACTAATTTATGAGTTAAATCATCTTCTGATCTGATTCCGCTATCTAATGTAATAGAAGGCCTTGCACATACCGGTGGAATTGGTAATACAGTAAAAATCACCCATTCAAGTCTTGCATTTTCAGGAGATACTCCAAGAATTCTAAGATCGTTGTCAGTCATCTTTATAAGACGTTCTAAAATCTCGATTGGTGTGATTCTCCTAGAACCTTTAGCCTCCTCCTCTTCATAAAAAGTAGTAGGTTTTTCAATTACAATTTTCTTCTTTTTGGCTCCGCAATATGGACAAATTTTACTTTTTCTTGCACGTTTAAACACATTTTTGGTCGCATCTTCATCCCCTTCGTAGAAAATTCTTTGGTGTTTTAATTGTTCCTGTCGGAAATTATCCATTTCTTCTTCTGTTAGCATCAATCTTGAACATTCGGGACATATGCTCCTTAGTACTTTTAGGACTTTTTTTGCGTATCCTACATGGATAACTGGACGGGCTAATTCTATATGACCAAAATGTCCCATACAATTACTTACGAGATTTCCACAAGTTTGGCATCTCTGACCGGGCTCAATAGTCCCTAATCGTTGATCCATAAGTCCACTTGGGATTGGTAGCCCATCTTCATCATAAGTATCCGCTGTAATTATCCTAGCTGCGGACATCTTTCTTATTTCATCCGGACTAAGCAACCCAAATTTGATTTTTTCGATTAATTTAGTTCGACTAAAAGAATAACTCATAAACCCAAAACACCCTCAATAATTAAATTAATAGAATAAGGCGATAAAGAATAAGTTAACAAGTTCTGCACTATACGGAGAATAAGCAAGCAAATATTAAAAATTTTTCGGATTAGGCATTTTTTTATCTTTTCTTTTATTATTCTATATCAAATAGCATATTTTATTGATGTACTTAATCAGTTAATTATGAAGATAAGGAACTTGTTTAAAAGCAAATTAGTGCTTTTTTGCATTCAAATCTTAATGTTAACAATTTTTACTCTTATTTTTAAATATGAGTTTCAAATTAAATTTGACTTAAGTACTGACCCTAGAGCAAGTGAACAGCAGTTTGTTATTCAATTTTTAGCAAACCTTATCATGTATAACGATAGCTTTGGACTTATCTACATAAATCTTACTTGGATCATAGTCTGTTTAGTATCAATTCTTATTTTTAATGATTTTAAGAAAAGTTATTCTATGAATTTAACAACTTTTTTTTTCCCTAATTTTTTTTTTTATGTATTTTATTGGAGATATTCTGAAATATATTTTGCTGCTTCTTTTCCGTCATTTATAATTAAAACTATTACATTAGGTCTTACTATAGCTATTGCGTCTATTTTATTATCAATGCTTTTAAAGTTCATTAAAAATTTTAGAATAAATACAAAAACAGAGAATTTAGAGCAGATTGTATCTTTAAATAGAATAAAATGCCCTAAATGTGGAACTCAATTCAATTCAATTCCCAAATACTGTTTTAACTGTAATAACATAATAAAAAACGAATTAGGCGAAAATATTGGAAAAGCGAAATGAAGTTATGTCTTTTGAAAGACTGTTTAAACCTAAAAATGTTTTAATATATAAAGCCGATATGAAGGTCTCTTTCTTCATTGAAGGTTTTCTTCGACAGGGATTCAATTTAGAAAATCTCTATCTAGTTTCCTCTAAAGAAGATAAACTCTTAGGTATGAAATGTTATAAATCAATTGAAGATGTTCCTATTGATACTATTGATCTTTTAATCTTATCAGTTAGAAGGGATATCTTAGTTACTAGTTTAATAGAAATTTTATCGAAAAAGAAAATTAATTTCATTCATATTTTTACAGCTGGTACTGGAGAATTTGATGAAGAAGGGACTAAAATTGAAGGGAGAATTAAAAAAATTCTAGAGGATAATCCGAACACTAGAAGTATTGGGCCAAACTGTATGGGGTTATATTGTCCCCAAGGAAAAATCGCGTATTATTCCTCCTTTCCTCTTGAAAGCGGGGATATAGCGTTAATTTTCCAATCAGGAGATTTACATTCCAAAGCTATTAAATTTGGTTCTCGAAGGTATAATCTTAGATTTTCGAAAGGAGTAAGCATAGGTAATTGTATCGATATACAAATTTCTGAACTCTTAGAATATTTTAATAAAGATATGGAAACTGATATTGTGTCTGTTTATTTTGAAGGTTTATCAGTTTTATATAAAAATGAGGGTAAGATACTTTTAAAGGTTTTAAAATCTATGAAAAAACCGGTACTTTTCATGCGAGGAGGTAAAACCGAGAGAGGACAAAAAGCAGTTTTGACTCACACTGGGTCACTCGCAACAAAAGATTCTATTTGGAAGGCAATATTCAACCAAACGCCTATAATTGAGGTTCCCCCTTCATTAGATGAGTTAATCGATTACATGTACATTTTTTCTAAACACATTCAAAGGTTTAAAGCGTTAGATAGGATAGTAAAATACCAAACAAACAAAACTGCCTTAGTTATTTTATGGTCTGGAGGATTTGGGATATTAGCAACAGATATTTTGACTGAATTAGGACTTAACCTGCCACTTTTTGAGGGTACAAAATTAAAAAAATTAAATGAGATATATCCTATTAAAATCGGAAGTTTGGCAAATCCTTTAGATGTGCCTTGGATAGTCTCTAGTGATATCTATTTAAGAGTATCCAAGGCAGCAATAGATGATGATATCGATTTTGTAATGATAGTAACTGATGCTTGGAAAGATTTAGAAGAAGAGCGGTTTAAGAATTATTACAACAATTTAGTTGGTATTAAAGCTCACACTGAATCTTTAGATAAAATCTTCGTTATTATACTTCCTTACTACCCAAGTGAATCAAGAAAAAAATTCCACGCTAAGCTAATTAATGATGGATTTCTTGTCTATCCCTCAATAGAACGTGCCGCTAAATCCTTTTTAAAGTTATACGAATACGGAAAAAAGAGGAACATAATTGTATGACAGGAGAGATGATCGCAGTTTTAGCGGTTTTGACTTTTGTAATATCAAATGTTCTCTTCCGAAAAACAGAGCGTCATGCTAGCCCTTCTTTCATTAATTTTTTTCGTACCGGAATTGGATGCTTAACTTTTATTTTCGTTGCTGTTATTCTAGGTATTATTACATATATTTTCTTTTTACCATGGTATCTTTGGGTCATACTATTTCTAAGTTTTCTTTTTGGACAAGTAATTGGAGACACGGCGTATTTTAAAGCACAGAAGGAGCTTGGTACTACTATAGCACTAGCAATTTCCATGACATTCCCTTTATTTACGTTTATTCTGTCGTTAATTTTTCTCAACCGAGCTTTTGAGTATAAAATCATAATTTCAATTGTCCTTATAGGAATTGGTATTATAATTATAGGAAAAACAAAGATAACCGCTGTAAATGATAGTAACAATTCAATAGATTCGAATGAGCATTTTCATAAATTGTCTTCTTATCCCTCTTTTAAATCTATTGGATTTGCTTTAATTGCATCTCTTGGATGGGCTATTGGTCTTGTTATTATCGATTATAGTACAAAACAAATTGATCAAATTCTAATTACAGGAGGAATTAGTTCCATTATTAGTAATGTTATACGCTTTCCTTTTGCGTTATTAATATTAACATTAATGGTTTGGAGAGAAAACAGAATTACGGATACTTCCCAATATCTACACTCATTTAGAAAGCCTTCTCAAACTTGGTTAATATTATTCATCGCTTCTATTATAGGCACTTCTTTAGGAGCGTATTTATACACTGAAGCTGCTCGTACAGCTGGAGCTATTGTAATGTCGTTATTAGCGAGTGCCAGTCCATTATTTTCGCTCCCCCTAACTTATTGGTTAAATAAAGAGAAAATAACTAAATATGGATTTTTGGGAGTAATCTCTACGATAATAGGTGTAATTGTAATTCTTATATAATTAATTACTCAAAATATTGCTCAAATAGCTTTAATTCATCCGAGATGCTTTTTAATTTAGTTAATTCCTCATTAGTAGGAGAATTAATGTCGTAAATATCATAGAGAGTTAAGTTTAGATTTTTTCTAACTTCTCTTTCTATTTTATTTATTTTTTGTTTAGTCGCAAAGAATTTTATTACTTTAAATTTTAATTTTGTCCTTTTATTTGACCACTCTCTGGTAAATTCACCCTCCTGGATTTCTTTCAGTATCTCTTTCATTATAGGTTTCAAAGGTAGTTTCCTATATCGAATACCCCGAGTCATGGCTCCATATTGACTGGTTTGGGAGTGAAAGTCGACCTGTTTAATTAAACCGATATCAGCCATTTTTTTGTATGTATAGGACATCTCATTACTCATGTACATCTCGATTAGAGCTGCTTCTGGAGGATAACCCGCTTCAATAAGAGTATAAATTGCAGAAAGTAACACCCTACCAAAGGCAGGACCAAAACCTTGTTCGTTAAATAAATCTAATTCCGCTTCTTGTTTGAAAGAAAGCATAATTGCCCCTTTTTTTAAGGTCCCGATCCCTTTAGCTAAGGCAAGTAATATTTTTTTAGCATCTCCTGTATAATTTTGATCGATCCCGATGAAACTGAAAAAACTATTACCATTTAAGAAATTCTCTCTCACACCAACTCCTATCATCCTTGGAGCTAGTAGCATAACATTTATGTTTTTTGGAGCCAAAATCAAATTAAATCCGATGTTATATCCACTCGCAAATACGATCGAAGAATTAGGTTTAAGATGGTTTCTAATTTCTTCTTCAAATACATCTTTCATAATTTCATCAGGAATTAAAACAAAAACGATATCAGATTTCGAAACTGCTTCTTTTATTGGATAAATAGGAAAATTATCTTGTTCTGCTATTTTCTTATACTTGTCATCAATGTTGCCTATTACCACATTAAGCCCAGAATCTCTTAAGTTTAAAGCTTGAGCGCGCCCTTGATTACCATACCCTATAATGGATATTATCTTTGTTTTTAAGAGATCTATATTACCATCTATTTCATGAAAAATTTCAACTATTTTATAAAACCCCCTATTTTTGGAATTATCTACATAAATTAGAACATTCAAAAATGATTTTAGGTTACGATAACATTTAGAGAATTTTATCGTATTTAAAACTATGAGTGTCTAAGATCTTCTTCGTCATCTCTACAAAGATTTCTCTAACATTATAGTTTTCCTTGGCAGATGACTTAAAAAAATCCACTTTATCGTGTTGATTTCTAAATCTTTCTATAACTAACTCATCTACTTTTTTAAGATTCTTAACTAAATCGCTTTTACAACCAATTAACAACTTTGGCGTTTCATTTTGACTTTGCATAAAAAGATGCTCATACCACCAATCTAAACCTAGTAAAGTGTTATTAAGGTTGAATAGGCTAAAAACCATGAATATTCCATTTGCACCGTGGATGTAATAACTAAACATTTGTTTAAACTGTTCTTGGCCGCCAAAATCCCAAATAGAGAGTCTTATAAAGGTTTTATCTCCATCGACAAAAATAGGAAGATCGTAAGTATAAAAGTCGATCCCTATTGTAAGGCGGGTATTAGCGTCAAAAGTATCAAAACACAGTCTTCTAGCAATACAAGTCTTACCTACCCCCCCTTGCCCGAGTAGACAAATTTTAAAAATATAGTAAGGCTGTTCTTCACGCTCAAATGACATTAAAATTCAACTGCTATTTAAAATGCTTTAAAAATTATTGCTTTCTAGAAATAAACATTACAATCGGTTTTAAATCTTTATATCAATTAGCGAAATTTATATTTTAGATATGAAATATTAGGAATTATGGATGAAAAAAATATATTCCCAGACTACGAACCAAAAAAAGATCCGGATACGATTAAGGATTACCTAAAAAGACCAACCAAAGTACATGATATCCTACGAGAAATAGGAAATCCCCATATAAGTAAGTTCAATAATATTTTAACCCTATTCAATAAATATCAGATAAAAGCAAAAAAAAATGTGGGTAAGTATGAGAAAGGTAATGTCGCAATAGGTGCCGATTCAAACCAATATTATCCATCAGAAGAGGAATTATTAGTTTCGGAATTAGGAAAAATGATAGTACAAATAACTGAATCATATTCTAAACAACAGTTTAAGACTTTGAAATTAAGGTATAATATTAAGTCCCAAAATATTCGTTTTGTTGAAATTTCGTTTAGACATGTGGATGTCATGGGTTCGGGACGCTTTTTTTATGCTGAAAAAGCTTCGAAGGAAACGATAGTTGAATTTTAAGAAATTGGAAAGAATTCTAGATCCAGAGTTTTGCTTATGAATAATAATGAGAAGCTTTACGATAAAAACAACGCAATAAAAAGAATTTGGAAGATTAGGGACTATATTCAAGAACTTGAGAATATAAAAGAAGGCATAATCCATTTCTTACTCTCCCGCAAGAAATTGGACGAAGTAACTAAAAACCTTTGGGTTTCAGATGTAAAAGATTTTTACTACAATACTGTATCCGCTTGGGAGATGCTAAATAGCGCTTCAAAAGGTAATTTTAATTACTTAGAGAATTCTAAAAATTTTTTACACGCCGCAAGAGGTCAATTAGCGAAATCAATAAGCGAATTAAAATTTTATAAGGAAGAATTAGTATCTAATCTCATAAAAGAAGTTGAAATTAGTTTTGAAAAATGCTGGAACGCTTTTCATTTCGAATTTGGAGTTTTAGGACCGAGTAAGAAAATAATGAAACCAATTACCAGGATGATTAAAGTATCTGATAAAGAATATTACTTACCTTGTTCTGTCTGTGGTAAAAAAGCTGTCGAATATAAAATAGGTTTTGGCCGTTTCGATGAAGTAGAATCACTTGTTTACAGTGGTATTACCCATAGTAGATCATTAAGAAAAAATCTCGCAGATGAGCTATTTAAAATTCTAAAAAAGGATGATCTATTAGAAGTTCATCAATTCATGCAAGAATATCACTCCATTGAAGGATTGGACGCATATTGTCCTGAGTGCGATAAAATATACTGTTGGGAACATTATAACGCAAGGGAAGAATATGACGACGGTTTCTACGATTGTACTATGGGTGAATGCCCTAATGGACATCGAAGGATGATCGATGATTAAAATAACCTTATTAAACTCAACACTATAATTTGGGATTTTAAAATTAAAGATTAAAAAAGAAAAAATAGATTTGTATTTATATTAAGCTTTTAAGAAATCGCTTTAAATTAAATTAATAGCGATTTTCATATCTGCTTGAGTTACTTTCTTACGACCAGAGTGTTTCGCAATATCTAAAGCGCAGCCAGTTAAACTTTTAGCGTATTCTTCTAAATAATCCATTAATTTATCTACTGCAGCTCTACTTACGATTTCTGCTCC
>Ga0209536_100014865_pt1 | contig 11147 bp, 12 predicted proteins | sample DeeMarSeWOR28_12_FD_187461 | JGI IMG/M metagenome (GOLD analysis project Ga0209536, IMG submission 187461) | Marine sediment microbial communities from White Oak River estuary, North Carolina - WOR-2-8_12 (SPAdes) (version 2) | ecosystem: Environmental > Aquatic > Marine > Intertidal zone >... | reverse complement strand
TAATAAAGTATTGCATGCCGCCCACGCCCTTATGGTCTGTTTGGTCAACTGAGGATTTTCAAGACTTTTGTGAGTTACCATTGGTTTTATGCCTCATAACTTGCTGAATTGCTCAATCGTGCCTTGGTTTGAAACCAATCCTGTCAAAGGGATTGACAACGCTGGATGCAATATTCCGCAAGTGGGAATTAATCCGCTTAAGCCAGCGAAAATACAAAGCTAAAGAACCGGCATCGCCGCTGCCGATGTTCTTATCATCTTCTTTTATCAGCCGGAAAAGACAATCATCGCAAACGCGACTCACCCATTCGTACTCTTTCAATAGTTGGAGCGCAGTCTTTTCATCTGCGGATTCAAAACAGCTTTTCGTACGAATGAAATTGTCCTCCACCGCAGTTTCCACTCGTTGAAGATCTGTCTCAAATTTTCCCCCATGTAATCTACCTGAGTGATTCATGGCCAGTTCTATCATATTCTTTGTATAATCACCGATTCTTTCAATATTGATGACGATGCTTACCAGGACCAACCCTGATGGCAGCCTTTCCACTCCGCGCATTGTTAGATGCTTAAAGACATGCCGTCGCACTTCTCGCTGGTAACGATTCACTTCGGCATCTCTATCATAAATATCAATGTCTACTTGATCACTGTCGGTGTACCTGAGTGAAGTCTTGGCCTTCAAAAACATAGATAGAGTGATATCTAACATCATAGAGGAGCGCCGGTAGGCCCGATCCATCAGTGAATCTTTTTGGAAAAGAGCCAGCCATTCTTTGAACATTGTTCAGCTCCCTTATCTAAAAAAATAAATACCCAACAACGGAACGATAAAAAACACAATAATTATATAGCCAAACGGAATAATCTTATTTCTCATCGAATATTGAGAAAAGGAGCGGGCCACAAAAATGGGGACACATTTTAGAGGCCACCAGATAATCATACCAGAAATATTAAAGAGTAAATGAGAAAAGGCCACGGTGATAGCAGCCAGATTTCCTGTGACGAGGGCAGCTAGAATGGCAGTGACTGTTGTTCCGACATTGCTACCCAACGCATATGGGAAAATTTGCTCCAGCGTGAGAACGCCCGCACCGGCCATCGGTACAACCAAAGATGTGATTATTGAACTGCTTTGCACCATCACTGTTAACAGTAAACCAACGAGAAAGGCATGGTAAGCTGTTTTGAATAGAAATGTATCGAACCAAACTTCGGCTTTCTTTACAACCAGAACTCTCAACGCATCAACCATCATTTTCAACGAGAAGAGGAGCAACAACAGTGATAATATAAAAATAATGAAGGGATAATTTCCAAGAAGTTCTTTCAGAAAATCAACTAACGGATACGTCAACATTTTCACAGGACTAAGCAAAGTAAGGGCACCGATATATTGAAAAGCCTCTCCCACAGAAGTGGCACCTATATTTAGAAAATTTGTAGCAATCTGAATCGGAAATAAGACTAGAACTGCCAAGATATTAAAAACGTCGTGAACGATAGCTGCGGAAAATGCTCGATTGAATTCATTAGTGCGATTAATGTGTGCCAGGGATACCAGGGTGTTTGTAACCGATGTGCCGATATTGGCACCCATAATTATTGGAATAGCGGATGAGATGTCAAGAGCACCGCCGGCCACCATTCCAACCACAATCGAGGTAGTTGATGAGGAGGACTGTATAATGGAAGTTGCCAATATCCCGATAAAAAGACCAGCAACGGGGTTTGTCGTAGTGTAAATGAGCGACCTGGCGAATTCCTTTCCGAACATCTTCAGGGAAGCGCTCATCAATTCCAGGCTGAGAATAAACAGATAGAGGAAAATAATTAACAAAATGAGCCGGAGAAGGGACTCGTGTCGCGTATTCCACTCTCTTATTCTTTCTGCAAGGGTGACATGCATACCGTCAACCTTCGAGAAAATCCCCTTACCTTGTTTCTATAAAGACATACTCCTGTCACCAAAAAAACGACAGTAAACTCATAAGTCGACTCTGCTCTCAAAGGTGCCAACTGACTTTTATAATCATTCCACCACCCAGACAGTGCAGTTGCGCGCATGGCTGACGATTTTGCTGGAGATACTGCCAAAGATAAACTCCTCACTACGCGAAAGGCCCTGTCTTCCAACTACGAGGGTACCATATTCGGTCTCGTCCCGTTCTGCCAGGATGCACGCCGCCATAGATGGGCAGTAGCGGAACGGCGAACGGACTGAGACATCGTGCGGGTGAAAGCCTGCCCGAAGCAATATTTGACGATAGCCCTCCAGCATGGCATCGACCTTTTCTCGGTATTGGCTGCACCATTTTTCTTTTTCAATAGAGGTTTTAAAAAAATCCTCTTCTGGTTGGGGAATCACGTGCAAAACGGTTACCTTAAAACCTTCAAGGCTGCCCACAAGTTGAGCCACGTAAGAGACTGCCCGACGTGCGTTTTCTGACTCGTCAACCGCAATCAGTATATTCTTAATATAAGAAAACTTCTCCTCACCGCTCATGCGCTTTCCTCCTTAGTTGGTGGGATCCTTTTGGCCAGCATTCACTTGATCAGACAAATGCAACAGAGGCATGGTAAGATCAAGCAGCATTCCTGAACTCTCCCAAATCTTCGAGCAGTTGCGCTGTGTTCTCATAAAACCAGTTGGCACCTTTTGAGAAATGCATAAGCACCCGGTTGAGGGATTCGGGTATGTAAGGGTAGATCTTTTTCAAATTGACCACTCTATTCTTAAAAACTATATTTACATCTTCTTCCCTCAATGTGCTCAAAACAGGATGGTTCTGTTTCTCGAGATCTGGCAGTAGCCAATCTCCCTTTCCCACCAGAAATACTAAAACATTCCCCAGGCCAAAAAGATCGTAACCGTATATGTTCTCCCTGTGCCGATAATTGAAGTCAAAGTCGATCCAGCGGTAATGACCACTTTCTCGGTCAATCAGAATGTGATCACGTCTTATGTCCCCGTGCTTTTCGCCATGTTCGTGGAGAAAACGAATAGCCTGGACGCATTCAAAGAAATGATCCAAAATGCCCTGGAATTGCCCATAAAAATAGGCTTCATGACCCAACTCCATATTCTCCACATACGTAAACAGGGGCTTGCCTCTAATGAAATCCAGTATGCGAATGAGATTATCCTTTTCATCCTGGATCGAATATCCATGCATGAAGTTCTTGTGACCGGAGACCAGGTCAAGAATACGGGCCTCCTTTTTGGGACTTCGAAAACATTCAAATTCAATGCCCCCGATACGAGACATAAAATTTTCGTAAAATACAAGTTTCATGATCTTCAGGTTGCCGTTTCTCAGATCAATGGCTCGCTTGACCCAAAACTTGACCTCATCTTCCAGACCAAAACGTAGCTCCTTGGCGTTATGGCGAATGAGATAGGGTTTTCCACCGAGGACAACCACATCGTCATATTCCACACGGAAAATGTTTGTTGTATCCCTGTGTATTCGAAAACGACTGGGTATCCTATGCTGAGGAAGCCAGCGGGAAGCCATTTCGCGCAGGCTATTTTGGGAAAAAGATTCTGTCATACCTGATCTTTCTTTGCTGCCCCTTTAGCTTTTTCAATGATAGCCCTCTGTGTATTCACGTAACTTTTTCCGAAAATCGGATCTGCTGACAGTCTGCAAAAGCACCTGATTCTCGCATTCCAGACAATCTTCCAACTCCTTCAGGCAACGGCTCAAAAGCCTCTTGATTCCGGCCACCGAACCCACGGGTTTCCGGGCAAAGTCCTTGGCTATCTTCAGTGCCGCCTCGTTGAGTTCCACTGCAGGAACGACCTTGTCCACAATACCGAGTTCCAGGGCCTCTTCTGCGGAGATATCTTCGTCCGAGAGCAATACCTCCCATGCCTTGCTGAAGCCCAACAGTCTAGACAGGAAAAAGGCCCCACCTCCTTTTGGTACTAGCCCCAGATCGAGATACGGATTCTGAAAGACAGTGTTATCCGCTATTATCCTGTAATCACAAGCAAGGCTGATATTCATATAAAAAGAAATAACCTTGCCACTCTCGGCATGAACAACTATTTTGCTAAAATTGACCATTTTCAAAACGAACTGATTAACTGCGTTGTACACTCTTGCCAGCCCTCTCATATCAAATTGTGGCTGTACTACTTGACGGTAAAATCTAATATATTCTTCACGCCCCCTCTTCTTCGGGGAGCCAATGATGAGAACACCTCTGATCGCATCACTTTTTGAGACAAGCTCGAGATAATCAAATAGCAGACCTTTGGCGTCCAAATGAGTGGTGCGCTGCAGGAGGTTTTCTTTGAAGCTGATTAGGACGATATCTTCCTCTCTTCTCCCAGAGAAGAAATCGTAATCCACCTCAAAATTTGACATTTTTTTCATCACGAATCTGCCTCCATTTAGGCTGCTAAGCTCACTCTATCTAAGCTCCTCTTGAACACCGACCGCTAGACTGTTCAGCCAATCTTCCAAGTCGCAGAGGACAAGCCTGAGGTTGTCCGAGGCAGCCCTGGTGTTGCCAGTTATGTTGATCATGCCATGAAGGGTCATTCCTTTTCGCCAACTCATGAGGCTATCCATCATACACTTGGCGTCATTGATGAGCCCCATGGCAGCCAAGTTGAGCTCTTCCAAATTGACATCCGGCTCAGTGTGGAGACGACAACAATTCACTTTGTACCAGGCTTCACCTAACCGCTCTGAAGTTCTCATCCCTCTAATGGAACCATTTTCAATTTCCTTGAGCACAGACTCCAAAATTTCTAGGGCCTCATAAAGGTACTCAATGGCCTCGTGAAGCTCCCTCAGGCTTAGCTTCAGCATCGTGTTCCAACTTCTCCAGACTCAAAAAAATACATTGATGATCTTTTCTGCGCTGCCAGTCTCACCTCAGCCGTATCTGCTGCCAGCAATATAACCAAACGCATTGGCAGATGTCCGATGACCGTGGTTGAGCGACGCAGTTCACCCAGTTCCTTTAAGTCCTCATAGCTGAGCCACTTCAAGCCAACCTCCCGAGTAGCGAAATAGTATTCAGCCTCGACCGTTGAGACTTCAAGTTCGGGTTTCATCGCTTCTTCCTTTCCTGTGAGGTCCGAAAATTCTGTATAGTTATTGGGCAATAATCTCCAACCTCAGCCAGTGGGCGGTCGGAATATTCCAGTAACCTTTCCGCACTCCTTGACAAAAGAAAATGAAATATCTGTGCCAGGTGGCTGATCAGTATATATAATTGAAATTAAAGGAAATTATTGGATGAAAGGCTTTGAAGACTGAAGGAAGAAGTTTACGAACTGTAAAGAATATTGGCAGGTACAGTACTTAAACCTATATCAGGAACCTCCTCCAGCTCTGGCCAGGACTCGGCTACAACAACCGGGTAAGATAACTGATAACTGTATGCTCAGAAAGAAATAGCCCGGAAAAGAACTCCCAGGTAGAGACAATATCCCGCCAAAAGAGCTCCTCCTTCCCAGCGATTCACCCGGCCCAGCCGGCGGCGCCAGGATCGGCAGATGGGCCACAGGAGGAGAGAGGCCAGAAACATTACCGGGAAATCGCGGGCCAGGGCGTCGGCAGCCACTGGCAGAGGCCGAAGCATTGCGGAGATCCCAAGTATCCCCAGTGTGTTGAACACATTGGATCCCACTGCATTTCCCACGGCTATATCGCCCTCTTTCTTAATCGTTGCGGCAACGGTGGTGGCCAACTCCGGGAGACTAGTACCCACAGCCATCAGGGTGAGTCCGATTACCAATTCATCGATCCCGAGAGCGTAAGCAAATCCAACTCCCCCCCAGATCAGAGCGCGGCTCCCGATAAGGAGCACAATTAAACCTCCGACGAGATTGACAACTGAACTGCGCAGGGGCCGAATGGTAGTGTAAGGAGGATCAGTGCTGCTTCTGGAGATAAGATCTTCCTTTCCCCCTTTGATTGCTCTGGCCATGAGCAGCAGAAAGAGAAGCAGTCCTGCACTCAGGAGCACGCCATCGAGGCGGCGTATCTCACCCCTTGAGGCCATAAGCCAGACAACAGCTGTAATGACAAGGAGCAAAGGGTACTCTCGGCGCAGCAACTGCGAATGGACCACCATGGGTCGGACGAGGGACGACACCCCTAGAATAAGGCCGATGTTGGCGATGTTACTCCCAAGAACATTTCCCACCCCCACGTCAGGATGTCCCACCAAGGTGGCTGTAACTGTGACCAGGAGCTCAGGGAGGGATGTGCCCAGAGAAACAACGGTCAGACCCACTATGAGTGAGGATATTCCCAGACCTCGCGCCAGAGACACCGCCCCATTTACAAAGCGATCTGCCCCCATAACCAGACCGAAAACCCCGCCCACTATGGCCAGAACATAAAGCACCACCGGATCTGCTCACTCCCTTAACAGGTTTGGAGGTGTACCCTAACGTTGCATACCCAAACCGGTAAAAATCGCTGCGCTCGCGTGATAGCGCGCGATCTGCGAGCGTGCTCGGAACAGAATCTCACGTACGGTCAAGTACTGTTCATCCTGTCCCAGCCTGCGCGCGCCCACATTTGGCGCACTCTGACGCGTTTTTCCTCGGCGTGGGTATGCAACGTTAGGGTTTACTCTACAGGTCGCCCATGAGGGTTCACCGTAAGAACAGGAACTGGCGACTTTTTAACAACCCGGTTGGCGACGCTTCCAAAAAGAACCCATTCAATACCCTTTTTCCCATGGGTGCCAATTATTATTAGATCAATCCCTTCGAGCTCCACGTATTTCAAAATCTCTCCAGCGGGGTCTCCAAAGGCAACTTTAACCTTGCAAGAGTCAGTCATGAAGAAGGCTTCCATGAATTCTTGCAACTTTTTCTGGGCTCCTCTTGCAACTTCAGCTTCAATATTCTTGATGGTGGCATCATGCAGATGGAGGCTGGCGAAGTGCTCGAAGACTCGGACTACGAACAGGAGATGAACTTCCGCTTCGAACATCGTCGCCATCTCACTCACATAGGGAGCGATTTGGGGGGAAGCGTGGGACAGATCCACAGGAAATAAAATTTTATTAAAGAAATGCATGGCACACTTCTTCTAAGCCGTTTCAGAACACTTGGAGAAATTAACCGGTACCAGAAGCTTTATAATTTCCCGGCACGAGCCCAGTGTACATATATCTCCAAACTCGGCGATCTCGTCATAGTTTCTACTTTTCTCCAGTCTCAATACCGACAACTTCTTGCGGCACACATAAAACCGGGCAGGGGAGAAGACGCACTACTCTCTCAGCCGCACTGCCGAAGAAGATCTTGTCTATCTGGCCGTTTCCCACCCTCCCGTGTCCACCCATGACAATCATGTCTACGCCAAGTGCTTGCGCCCTGAGGGCAATGGCCTGAAATGGAATGCCTACCGTTATAATCTTTTCGGCTACTAGCCCTTCCGAATCGTTGTTAGCCAAGAATCTCTCGAGATTTTTCTTCGCTTGCAAGCTTAGCTTCTTGCTGACCTCATCTTCTGACTCACAATTGATTTCAGCAATTTTTTCAACGTGTCTCTTGTCCACAACATAGAGCAAATAGATACTGGCGGAAAATTTTTTCGCAATTAATTTAGAATAGTTAAAAGCCGTCTTGGAACACCTGGAGAAGTCAACCGGCAGGAGAAGCTTGTGTAATTTCATACTGCAATCCCCCTACTTTCTTTCGAAGTCCCCCTCTTTCTTCACGGCACGATCCATAGAGCGAACCCTGCGGCGCGGTGCAGCACCTTGGTGGTCACTCCACCCAAAAAGAACTCGTGCACTTTGGAAAGCCCCCTCCGTCCCATAACGATGGTGCCGTAGTTCCCTTCCTTTGCTTCCTTGAGGATGTCACCTGAGCGGGTTCCGCTCTGAATTGAGTGAATGCGTTGACAGGTCCACGGCAATCAGAATCTTCTTGAAACTGCTCATATCTCGCTTCCTTGCTAGCAGGATGTTTGAGGTCAATCTTCAACCTGATTCGATGACCTTGTCATTCAGTAATCCGCCTCTGGCGGACCCGCCTGCAACGGTGAATCCAGGATGGTAGGCTGACCAGAACCGCTTGCTTCGATCGCTTTTTGGATGGCCATTTTCAGTTCATACAGATCGAATGATTTGACCACGTAATAATCTGCAGCAATAGACTTCTGGTCGTCTTTGTAAGTGTCGTAGGCAGTGCATAAAATAACCGGTAGGTCGTGATGTTTATTGCGGATCTCCTGGAGCAGCTCAAGGCCATCATAGTCGACGAGTCTGATGTCGAGAACCACTACCTCTGGCTGAAGACCGTCGATGGTTTTCAGGAGCTCATGTCCCGTTGCTGTCGTCCAGACCTTATGGCCTTCATCTGCTAATTCCTCTGAGTAAAACCGGCGGATGTGCTCCTCATCATCCACCACCAGGATTCTTGCCATGATACTTCCTCCTCAAGCTAGGAAAATCGAGCCTTCCTAGCGCAGACAGTCCTTCTGAAAGAACCAATACATTGACTCTTTGTAATAAGAGAGAATGAAATATTCGTGCCACCCTGTTGAAAATATCTATGTGATTGAAATCATTCTTAATTAGCCAAATCTTAACTGTTGATGAAACCTGGTAGGACTTTACAGTCTGTAAAAAAACCTGACGGACAGGTACCTTTGTTTCTCATGAATAACTCCTTCTATTTCAAATAATCTTCTTTGATTTCATTTACTTAACCCAATTCCCACTCACACCCGCATCTTGGCACAGCAGTTGCTCTGTTTAGGAGAAACAAAATCTCGAGGAGGCCTGATGAGAAACTCATTTACGATCTTGATAGCGGATCGGAACCGACACGTTCGTGAGCTTCTCAGGCGTGAGTTTAAGGCAGCTGGCTACCGGGTGCAATTAGCAAAGGATGGCAAGCAGGTATGGACGGTAATCAATCGTGCGGAGCCCCTGGATCTCTTGATTTTGGACCTTGAGATTCCGTACGTGAACGGGGCAGAGATAATTGAGCGGCTGAAGGATAGGGAACCTCCGGTGCCAGTGGTGATTCATACATTCTTTTCGGGGGATGTGGAAAACCCTGCCGTTGAAAAGGCGAGCGCTCTTGTAGAGAAGACGGGAGATAATATTGACCACTTGAGGTCGGTGGTCGAAGAGGTGCTACAGAAGTTTTATCCGCGTCAATTTGCACACCTAAAGGACACTGATAAAGGGACAGCAAAGACGACCATTTTGCAAACCCGGAATGATATCAAGTCGCCCCCGTTATAAGGAATCTAAACAAATCGATCTGATGCTGTCCCTTCCGGGAGTCGACCTTTTCCCAAGACAAAAATATTGCTCTCCTTTGACTAATATTATGTGCTAATTTACGTATAACAATATGATAAAAGTTTCTTAGTAACGTATTTGAGACTGTTCAATACTTTTTTATTAAAATAAATCAAATATTTACAGTGCCATCCCATAAATGGTTACCCCCAATGATTCTGGGTGAATTACCTTCCTGTTCTCTGGATTCCCGCCTACGCGGGAATGACGTAAGAATGTAACTATTTGTCATTCCTGCGAAAGCAGGAATCCAGATAAGACAGTGTTTATGAGCATGCTCAAGCTGAATTATTGAACAGTCTCTATTGAATTGTTGTTATCTGTCTCCGAGGCTACACCATGACAGATGAGGGGAAGTCAAAGGATCAATTAATCAAAGAATTGCTCGATTTGCGCCAACGAGTTACTCAGTTGGAGGCATCACAAAACCAACTCGAGGGTGCCAAGAAGGCTCTTCTGGCAAGCGAGGAACGGTTTCGTACCGTCTCTGACTTTACCTATGACTGGGAATATTGGATTGGCCCGGAGGGCAATTACCTCTATGTTTCGCCATCGTGCGAACGCATCACTGGATATCGTCCGGATGAATTTCAAGAAGACCCTGGACTACTGAAGAGAATCACCCATCCTGACGACCAAACTGAGATTGAGAACCATATTGTCGAGGAGTCTGGGCGAGAAGAGGTGCGGTCCATTGACTTCCGCATAGTCAGCCGGAACGGCGCTGAACGCTGCATTGGCCATCTTTGTCAGCCGGTGTATAGTCCCGATGGACGTTATCTCGGCAGACGGGCAAGTAACCGGGATATTACCCAGCGCAAACGGGCAGAGGAGTCACTGCGACAAGCTCGAGACGACTTAGAAAGACGAGTGCGGGAGCGAACCGATGATCTTGGAGTGCGGATCAAGGAACTAAATTGTCTTTATGGGATTTCTGCTCTTGTAGACAGGCCTGGCATCTCCATCGAAGAGATACTTCTGGGCGCAGTGGATTTAATTCCCCATGGCTGGCAGTATCCTAAAATAACTTCCGCGCGAATAGTCTTCAAGGAGAAGGAGTTTAGATCATCTAACTTCGAGGAGGGCATCTGGAAGCAAACGGCTGATTTCATGGTGCATGGAAATCCAGCCGGTACCGTGGAAGTCCATTACCTGGATGAAAAACCAGAAGAAGACGAGGGACCATTTCTCACGGAAGAGAGGGACTTCATCAACGCTGTTGCCTGGCGGTTGGGACACGCAATCGACCACAGAGAAGCCGACGAAGCCCTGGTTCAGTTGGCCGCCATAGTAGAATCCTCCAATGATGCAATTATCGGCAAGACATTAGATGGCATTATTACCACCTGGAACCCGGGAGCCGAGAAGATTTACGGCTATTCAGCGCAGGAGGCCATTGGTAGTCCAATCTCCGCCCTGGTCCCCCCTGAACTTCCTGACGATGAATCGCAAATTCTTGAAAGGATCAAGAGAGGAGATCGTGTTGACCGGTATGAGACTGTGCGGTTGAGAAAAGATGGCGAACAGATCAATGTGTCCCTAACCATATCGCCAATCAAGGATGCAACCGGTAACATCATAGGTGCCTCAACCATTGCGCGAGACATTACCGAACACAAGCGCATGCAGCAAGCAATGAGGGACTCAGACAAACTGGTCACGGTAGGAAAACTCGCTGCCGGCGTGGCCCACAGTATCCGCAATCCGCTCACATCGGTGAAGATGCGGCTTTTCTCCATGGAGGGAACTATCGGCTTGTCTGAGAGCGAGCGAGAAGACCTGAAGGTGATTGCAGAGGAGATCCGCCATATTGATGGCATAGTTCGTAATTTCCTCGAGTA
>Ga0209536_100014864_pt1 | contig 11147 bp, 10 predicted proteins | sample DeeMarSeWOR28_12_FD_187461 | JGI IMG/M metagenome (GOLD analysis project Ga0209536, IMG submission 187461) | Marine sediment microbial communities from White Oak River estuary, North Carolina - WOR-2-8_12 (SPAdes) (version 2) | ecosystem: Environmental > Aquatic > Marine > Intertidal zone >... | reverse complement strand
CACCACCATATGTGGCCTGCAGGGTATGCGCCTGAACGATCCGCTCATGATTGAAGGGCGCCAGACGCAGCATAATCTCACCAAATGTCACAATTCTGTTTCTCATCCGCTTTTCAAGACCCTATGTTGATCTTCCTTTTTTGACCGCCCCGACAAATTTCAATGCCCGCTGTGCAAGGCCGTTCCAATCCGAATCGCCAATCATTTTTTTATCGAGCAGAGCGGTTCCCACACCGAGGCAACAGGCCCCGGCTTTGATAAACTCCGCAGCGTTTTCGAGTTTCACGCCACCGGTTGGGGTCAGCCGGACCTGGGGCAGCGGGCCATGAATATCTTTGAAATATCCCGGACCAAGCGCAGTTGCGGGAAATATTTTTACCACGTCGGCGCCATTTTCCCAGGCAGACAGGATTTCCGTTGGTGTAAACGCTCCGGCAATCATCAGCCGGTCATAACGATGCACCATGCGGATCATTTCCGGATTCAAAACGGGACTGACCACAAAGGTGGCACCGGCCTGGATGACCATCCTGGCTGTTTCCGTATCCAGTACGGTTCCCGCACCAATCAGAAATTCGCCATCGTAGCGGCGTGATAATTGCTTTATGATATCAGGGGCGTTAGGCGTTGTCATGGTAACTTCCAGGGCACTTATTCCGCCGCTGGTAAGTGCGCCGATGATACCTTCCAGTTTGGAAATATCAGAAAGACGGATTACCGCAATAATGCCGCTATCAATTATCCTTGCAAGAATTTGACCTCTCTCCATACGCGCTATTTAAACCTCTAAAAATTTATAATATCACCACAATAATAGAAAATTTCAGTAATTAAGATAATATTGTATTCATATGTATCTGATAATTTAAATTTTCTAAACAGGCATTACCATAAATGCTGTGTATAACAGAATCATTCAATAACTTCCAGGACCATCTTTGAATGTTCCTCCGCCAGCCCCAGATGTGCGATCATTGCGGCCTCGGCGCCATCCGCATCTCCAATTCTGATCGCCTCAATAAGTTTTTGATGGTATTCCAGAGCCGCACTTTTGGCGTGGTCCACATGAGCATACACCAGTGCCCGGATTTTTGGCATCAATTGAAAGATCGGCTCTACCATCACCGGAACGATCGGATTACCACTTGCTTTTGCAAGAAGCAGATGGAATTCGCTATCCAGTTCCCCTTCTTTCCGGTGATCATCCTCACGGCATGCGATAAATTTTGCGAGATTGTGATCCAGTGATTTAAGATCCTGTTCCGTTCTGTTCAGGGCCGCCAGCCTTGCCAATTGTGGTTCGAGCATTTGCCTGACCCGGATCACATGGGAAATGAGATCCTTATCAAAATTGAGTTCGAGAAAAAGTGACATCGGTTTGATCGCATTTATCGCAGAATAATCGTTGACATATATACCGCTTCCCTTGCGGATCGTGATCAATCCCCTGCCGCTCAACATACGCAGGGCTTCTCGAAGGGCGGTACGGCTTACCGCAAACATTTCACACAACTCTTTTTCCGTGGGAAGTTTTTCACCGGGCAGGATCTTTTTCTGACGGATTACATCTTCAATGCGTTTCTCAACCCGTTGGCTGAGCGTCTGGGCATTGCCAACTTTACCAAACAAGGCGTCCATTACAGGTCCGTTTATTTGTAATATGTATGATAAATTTAAAATACCAATTACAAATATTTTTGTCAAGCAGAAATAGCGGTTTTTCACCTTCCGGAGGGATGAAGCGGTTCACACACCGCGAAGTGTGCAAAGATCACAAGGATCTCATGTATAGTTCATTTTACCCGGACTATCTGGACCAGCTGACACTGGAGAATTGTAAGAAGTCACATTCATTCATATTATTTAAATACATTAGTTGTGAAGAATGCTTATTAAATTGTCGGGAATCTTCGTGGATCTTCATGAAATTTTTAAAATCAAGTAAATCCTGCTATCCTGTTTCATTTTTTTCATCAATCACTGGGTCAATCCATCAACAGGCCGCCATTGACCTCCAGCGTTTCACCGGTAATGTAGCTGGCGTAATCGGATGCCATAAAGAGTATCGGCCAGGCGACCTCTTCCGGTGTTCCTTCCCGGCCCAGCGGAACAGCCTCTTGCATTCTCTTCCGCATCTCATTGCTGGTAAACCGGTCATGAAAGGGGGTTGAAATGATGCCTGGAGTGATATTATTGACTGTGATATTATGGCCGGCGAGTTCTTTGGCCAGGTTCTTTGAGAACGTCAGGACAGCCGCTTTTGCCGAACTATAATGCCCTGCGCCGATGCTGCCGCCGTTCCGTGCCGCAATGGAGGATATGTTGATTATTTTACCGTATGCCTGTTTTTTCATCACCGGCACCACGCGTTTGCAGCACAGGTATACACTTCTGACATTAAGTTCCATGGTCCGGTCCCACAGATCATCGGTCATTTCACTGAAATGCCGTCTGTCCAGCAGGCTGCCGGCATTATTGATCAGAATATCGATCCGCCCGCCGAACCGGCCAAGGGTCTTTTCTACCAGCCCTTCCACCTCCGTTTGCCTTGTGACATCGGCTTTAAAGACCGCCCCTTTTCCACCTTCCTGCTCAATGGTCCTGAGTACATTTTTTGCAGCCGATTCACTGCTGTTATAATTGATCATGACCGCGGCGCCTGCCCGGGCAAATTCGAGTGCCGTCGCGGCACCGATTCCCGTACTGGCCCCGGTGATCAATACTACTTTGTTATCGAAACGTATATCCATATCCTCCCCTTCCGGTATTATACTTCCCTTATCAACAGTAATCAGTTGGCAGTAAGCAGGAGGCGGTAAGCAGTAATCAGAATGCAGGAGGCAGTGCCCACCAGGTAACAGGCGGTACATTCTTTTTTATAGACCAAAAGAGGCGCGTAATGATCATACTGAAAGGATATTTCCGGGTGGTTAATTCAAATTTTAAACTATCGAAGATCCATTTGGGACAGCATAACGCTATATTATGTCTGTTCATCGCTTCCCGGTCCTTCCTCCTACAGACTGCCTCCTGCCTCCTGCTTACTGCCATCTGCTTACTGAGTCCTGATTTTTAAGCCGGTACAACAGCTCCCCTGCTTTGGGCACATATAGCACACCTTCATTTTCACGGTTCATCCATTCATCGGGCTTGACTGTGGCAGGATCCCGGTAGCCGAGATTGATTGCGCGGCATGTCTCTTCGGGGATGCCCGTTGCCAGGATAACCCTGATCCTGGGATTTTCAATCCCATTTTCGAAAGTTCCAATGCCCCGAACATGAGTCGAATGGGCCATGACACCACCAGGAATATCCCGGAATTTTTCCGGCTGCTTTAAAAAATAATCCCGCACGTGGTATCCGATCCGGCGGATCATCTCACCATGTGTAGTGGAGATTTCCGTGATATGCGGGGCATAGATGATCAGTTCACCGCCATCGGCCACCACGGGTTCAAGCTTATACATGCATTTTCCGCCAACCCACAGGTCATCATACATTTCCGGAGCACAGGAGAGCACCGAACTGAAGGGATGATCCTTATAAATGATATGCAACCGGTCCGAAAGATCCGCCGCTTCTTCCCATGCTTCTTCCGGTGTACCGAAATACAGGCCGGCGAGATCTTTTCCGGAGACCACCATGCTGAGACAATACCGCTCCACCGGGACCATTGCCGCGGCACGGTCCACGACCGCACGGACCGGCGTGTATTTTTTGCCGATAATCGCCGGGTTAGTGATCAGGGCCCCAAGCCAGTGAAACATATCGATAATTTCCTTTCCGGCAATACCGGGAAAAAGGTATTTATTTCCACCGGAGAAACCCACTACTTCATGCGGGAAAACAGGACCCAGAATGATCAGTAGATCATAGTCGAGCACCATCTTATTTATCGTGATGGCAACCTCTTCGGTCATCAGTCCGTTGGAAATTTCCCGGACTGTATCAGGGGATAATTTGCCTATCGTCGCCAGCTGACCGGGATCCCGCCAGGCATGATTAAAAATCCGAGCTTTTGGATACTTCAGCCTTCTGTCTTCCGGATCCAGACCCAACCTTTGATTTATCCCATCTTCAGAAAGAGGGGGATGGGTGCCAAGAGCCACGAGAAAATCCAGTTTATCCGCCTGATCGGCGATTTGCTCATAAATGATCCTGAACATGATATCTACCGGACCGGAGCGTGTATTGTCCGGAATAATGAACAGGACCTTTTTCTGCCGGACCGGGATCCTCTGGAATGCCCGGATGCAAATATCCCTGATCTCCTCTTCATTAAGTATTTGGTGATCGATCGGCAATGAATTGATCCCGTTAAACATTATAGGTTGAAGAGGCTGTTGTGCCGCCGCGGCCCGTCCAGTTGGTATGGAAAAACTTCCCGCGCGGCTGGTCAATCCGCTCATAGGTATGCGCCCCGAAATAATCTCTCTGTGCCTGTAAAAGATTTGCCGGTAATTTTTCGCTCCGGTAACCATCATAATAAGCCAAAGCACTGCTGAACGCCGGTGCAGGGATACCCGCTTCCACAGCTGTGCTCACCACTTTTCGCCAGGCTGCCTGGTTGTCGTCAATAGCTTTTTTAAAATAATCATCCAGCAGCAGGTTGGTAAGACCGGGGTTTTTATCGAATGCGGCCTTGATCTTGTCCAGAAACTGTGCCCGGATAATACAACCGCCCCGCCACATGAGGGCGATCTGGCCAAATTTCAACTGCCATTTGAACTCTTCTGCGGCCGATCGCATCAGCTGATATCCCTGGGCATAGGAACAGATCTTCGAGGCATACAGAGCTTTACGCACCATCTCGATAAAGGGCTTTTTATCACCGGAAAATGTATATGACGGACCGGTCAGTTTCTTTGACGCTGCCACCCGTTCCTCTTTGATGGCACTGATCGCCCGGGCAAATACCGCTTCCGCGACCGTCGGGGCCGGAACACCCAGATCGAGCGCACTGTTGCTGGTCCACTTGCCGGTACCCTTCTGACCGGCCGTGTCAAGGATCATATCCAGCAATTGATTACCGGTCACATCGTCGGCCTTGCCCATAATTTCCGCCGTGATCTCGATCAGATAACTGTCCAGCTCCCCGGTATTCCACTCGCTGAAGATCGGCTGCATCTCATCCGGTTTCAACCCGAGCAGGTTTTTCATGAGCCAGTAGGCTTCCGAGATCATCTGCATGTCGCCATACTCAATGCCGTTGTGCACCATTTTTACAAAATGACCGGCACCGTCATTTCCGACCCAGTCGCAGCAGGGCGAACCATCGGCAACTTTCGCAGCGATGGATTTGAAGATTTTCTCTACCAGAGGCCAGGCTTTCGGCGATCCGCCGGGCATGATCGAGGGACCGTTGAGAGCCCCTTCCTCACCACCGGAAACACCTGTCCCGATGAATAAAAATCCCTTATCCTCTAGGTATTTTGTCCGCCTGATCGAATCAGGAAAATGACTGTTACCCCCGTCGATGATCAAATCACCGGGCTCCAGATGCGGGATCAGCAGATCAATAAACTCATCCACCGGCTTTCCCGCTTTTACCAGCAGCATGACCTTGCGGGGCCGCTCCAGACTTCCGACCAGTTCTTCAATCGTATGGCAACCTTTGATGTTTTTACCCTTTGCCCTGCCGTCCATAAAATCATCTACTTTTTTTACAGTGCGGTTAAATACGGATACCTTAAAACCGTTGCGCTCCATATTCAGCACCAGATTTTCACCCATAACCGCCAGACCGATAAGTCCAATATCATATCCCTGCATGCCACAACTCCTTTCAAATTGAACTTTTTATAGACAAGATAACAGGATTATCAGGAAAAATTAAAAAGTGACACGAAGAAAACTTAAATAAATTGATTTTTTTTTCTGAAATTACTTCGTGAATCTTCGCTATTTTTTGTGGTACTTCGTGAAAATTTTATATCCTGTCAATCCTGTTATCCAGTCCCTTATTTTTATACCCGGTAATAATTATTTACGTTTTATGATTTAAAATCACACCCCGCCGAAAGCAGCAAAGCCGCCATCCACCGAAACAACACTGCCGGTGACAAAATCAGACAGCGGTGAAAGCAACCACAGCGTTGCACCTAAAAGATCCTCCGGATCACCAAAACGTTTTACCGGGGTGTGATCGATGATCGACTGGCCTCTTGGTGTTAATCCGCCATCTTTTTCGTTGGTCAGGAGAAAACGATTCTGCTCGGTCAAGAAAAATCCCGGAGCCAGGGCATTGACGCGGATTCTGGTCGTATATTCTTCGGCAAAATGCACGGCCAGCCATTGTGTAAAATTACTGACCGCGGCTTTGGCGGCCGAGTATCCCGGAACCCTGGTCAGGGGACGGAAAGCACTCATGGAACTTATATTCAGTATAACACCCTGGCCAGCTTCAGCCATATATTTACCGAAGACCTGACAGGCCAGTATGGTACCGAGAAGATTTAAATCAAAAACTTTTCGGAGGGCTTCAGGATCCAGCTGAAAAAAAGACCTGTCCGGACCGGTTGTCGCCCCCGGTTGATTGCCTCCGGCCGCATTGATCAATCCATAGATCTGGCCAAATTCCGTACTGATCACATCGGCGGCCTGCCGAAGACTGTCATGGTCCAGAACATCTCCGTAAACGATCAGGAACTTGCCGCAGGAAGTCTCAATCCGCTGCATGACCTCTTCCTGCATTTTGGTATTCCGGTCAATTACCGCTACACTGGCACCCACACCGACGAGCGCGCAGGCAATCTCGCCACCCAGTACACCGGTGCCCCCGGTGATCACGATTGTTTTTCCGTCAAAGTCATATTTTTGCTTTACTTCATCAAGATTCATGTTGTACTCGCTTCTTAAAATTTAGCCACAAAGTAAAAGATTTATTAAGAATGATCCGTTTCATACATTTAGGGGATTCCAAAAAAGCACCAAACTTATGTGATCACTTAATCGCCAAATTGTATGTTATTTTCTTTATGCCTTTGTCGCTTGGTCACCTTGTGACTGTTTTTAACCAGACTCCCGTATAACCAATTCCGGCTTCAGGATATATCTCTTCGGGACAACTTTACCTTCCCGCTGATCCGCAAGGACCTTAACCGCCAGTTCACCAATCTGCCCGGTTGGCTGGTGTACGGTCGTCAGGGGAACCGGTGCCGTATTTGATCCATCAATATTATCAAAACCAACAATCGCAATATCTTCCGGGATACGCATTCCCTTTTCCATCACCGCCTTCTGAAAACCCAGTGCCGTCAGGTCATTATAGGCAAAGATCGCTTCCGGCCTTTCAGTCGCGCTTACAAAGAACTGCCCGATCTCATACCCGGACTGGAAATCATTCCATTCCCCGCCCCGGGGAAGATTATAGATAAAGTTATTATCCAGTGCAGCCGAATGCTCTTTTAAGGCCTCCCGGTACCCTTTGAATCGTTCTTCCCCGCACAGGTTGCCGACCTCGCCATTGATATAGCCGATCCGCTGGTACCCCTTTTTAAGCAGGTGCGCCGTAGCCAGATAACCACCAAGTTGATGATCCGTCCCGACAAAAAAGATATCAGGATCGGTAATATATGAAACCACCACATAGGGAAATTTTTCTTTTTCGAGCTGCCGGATAGCCGGCGTAGCCTTGTAAACATGACTCATCGAGGCAATAATTAGTCCCCTGACACCCAGGTCACGGTAGTCCTGGATCAGAGACTCCTCCCGTTCAAGACGATTATCCGAACTGGAAAGCATGAGACTGTAGCCATAATCCGACAGCGCCCTCTCGACACTGTGAAGAATCCGGGTAAAAAATGGACTGTGCATATCGGTAAGCACGAAGCCAACGCTTTTGAACTCCCTGCGATCGGTCAACGGTGAGGTCTCTGAAACATAAGTGCCCTTTCCGACCCGGCTGTACAGCAAACCCTCACGGATCAGCTCGTACAAGGCTTTTTTAACCGTAATAAGGCTGACACCGTATTCACGGGAGAGTTCGCTCTGAGAACGGATCTTTTCTCCCGGCTTGATCTTACCCAATGCGATCTGACGAGAAATATCATCAAAGATCTGCAGATACAACGGCATGGAATTTCTGTGATCGATTCCCATTTCCCCACCATACAATTCTATATAAAACGATGCCTGGTATACCAGGCATATCATTATACAAAACAGAATCCTCAAAATCAATAATTATAATATGGCATACACCACTTTTTTTGGGCAGGATAGCGGGATGGATATGGGTTAACACAAATCTTGTAAAGATCTTTCTGGTTGCCGCATCCGGATCTAAAATCAGGAAGATCCTCCGAAGGAGTCCTTCGTGAAAGTTATTTTTATCCTGTCCATCATGTAATCCTGTCTTTTAACAGGTCAGCGCAGGGAAAGGATCTCCTGCCAGTAACCGGGATCGACCGGAATCCCCTGTTCAAGGGCCGCCTTTCGCCTGATCAGGGTTTGCTCTCCGGGGAATCTTGCATCGGTGCCCACGCCTTTATAATAAGCCACCACCTCCCGTATGATCCCTGATCTCAGTTCCTTGGCCACCATGCGTGACATGTCGAATGCGATAAATACCTGTGAAAGGCCGTATTCATGATCCTGTTTACCGATATGAAGGGAAGCTTGTCCCGAAGACAGCAAGGCACTGAATAGATCCAGCATCAGGGCAAGTGCCGATCCTTTCCACAGCCCGATCGGCAGCAATTGTTCGGTGCGCAGGATCTCGCCGGGATCCTTGCTCAGCTTGCCACCGGCATCAAAGCCACCGGGATAGGCCAGTTGCTTGCCCTCCCTCGCCAAACTGTCCAGTTTTCCATAAGAGTATTGCGACAGGGCCATATCCAGTACCAGAGGTATTTCATCCGGACCGGGAATGGCAAGGACCAACGGATTGTTACCGGTATGCCTCTGCCGGCTCCCCCAGGGGGGCATATTGGGAATGGTATTGGTCCAGCAGATTGCCCCGTAGCCTGCATCGATGGCCTGCCAGCCATAGGTCCCCCCGCGCATCCAGTGATTCGTGTTGCGCAGGGCAACACACCCGATGCCATATTCAGAAGCAAGTGAAATTGCCTGCTTCATACAAGCACTGGCGTTAAGCATTCCCGCACCCAGCCTGCCGTCCCATCTTTCCAGTGCACCAAACCGTTCCACCGGTTCGGCATCTTGATCGGGTTTAATATAACTTCGCCGGATGCCCCGGATAAACAGCGGAAAACGATTGATGCCATGAGAAGGATAACCGTCCCGGTTAGATTCGGCAAATATCTCCGCAATCAGACCGGCTTTTTCCTTATCAAATCCGTGTTTTTGAAGTATTTCGTCCAGAATCGACGTGATCTCATCGAACAGAAGGAACATTTTGAAACCTCTTTAAAAATCAGACAGACTTACAAAATAAACAGAATTAATATAACTTGCACGAAGGCGAATAAAAGATAATACGTTAAATGATCGAAGTAAGCTAAATTCCAACAGACTTTATGCTGTGAGGAATCAATTAAAATCTTCGTGGAACTTCTTTTTTTTCTTAGTGCTTCTTGGTGAGAGCTGTTTCATTCCTGTTTATCTTGTCATCCCGTCCCTATTTGAGCCGGCCGGTAAAATAATCAGAAATGGTGGAATGAATCCAACAGAAGGATAACCGCCATATTTCCAAGGATAAGCACCAGAAAACTCGTCAGGGAAAGGTAGGCCATCCACCTGCCGCGCCATTTTTTTTGCTGCGCGATACCGTATCCCACAAGGTAAATAAGCCAGATCAAATCAGTGAGTATAACTTTTGGATCTGACGGTAGATATGAATCCAGCAATGCGCCGGCTCTCAGATGGCCTAAAAATATGCCCAGCCCCAGCAGGACAATGCCGATTTGTACAGAACGGATACTCAAATTTTCGAGGATGGACAGGGATGGCAGTTTATCGTAAACCAGACCAAATCTGTGATATTTAATATTATGATTAAGCATAATATAGAGCAGCGCATACAAAGAAGAGATGCAGATTGCGGTGTACCCCATGATGGTAAAAACGACATGGATCGTAAAAACTGGATTATTCAGCATCGGGTTGGGTGCGGGATCCCAGTCATAAAATGTTGAAGAAACCAGTTGCATGACAAAAGCAAGCGAGACAAAAAATACACCGGTAGATCTGTTCCTGACGGTCAGCTCGATCATAAAATACACACAGGTTAAGGCAAATGCCCAGAATGAAATGGCATCGGCTATGGTTGAAAATGGTAATGCCCCGAGTGTGAATCCCCGCAAAATGATCCCGATTCCGTGTACAATGATCAAAATGACCAGTAAAACAGAGATTTTTCGCTCATTTTTTTTGTTCTGAGTGAAAAAGATAAGTCCGTATATAAAACTGAGCGCCAGATACAGAACCGGAAGGATAATACTGATCGCCTGACTGATGCCGCGCATCACTTTCTCCTCTCGTTTATACCTATCATGGCAAACCTGATGCCAATCAGGCGTGACTGCTTTAATTTATTGATATTATCGCCACGATAACACTATCCCCTATTATTTATGGCAATTGCCGGATCAGGCCGAGACAATCTGTCCCCTTTTATGTTATTGTTTATTAATGTTTTATTTAAAATATATTCTGAAAATGTCAGATCTTCATGATTCATGGCAGATGTTTCAATTCTCGGTAAGGTTTTTCAAATTGAAACAATTTATACGATGTAAATTAAGCGTATCAGCACAAACCAGATGAATAAATATAAAACTTTAAACACCAGATCAGGATATGATAATTATTAATTATTGAGGCTAATTGATTTACACCTGTGTTAAAAAAAATAAATTTTTTCCTCAAGTAAATAATCCCCATGCCGATACAAGGAATCAACTTGTTTGATACAAGAGGCCCTGTGAATAACAAACAAAAGATAGTAGTGAGTTGGTATAGAGATGAAAAAAAGTGGAGTCAAAAATTTTCGAGAATTTCGAGAGCCTGTCCACGCCGCCCCTGTCAATCGCCACTCGCCAAATGGGTGGGGGTGGTACCGGTACCGGTATTAAGTACAATTGATTCTCTTATTTTGACTCTCATTTTTAATATTATGTAAATAATATTTATGAATACGTCAATTAATTGAGCTCTATATTTAATAAAATGATTATTATCTTAAG
>Ga0209536_100014863_pt1 | contig 11147 bp, 12 predicted proteins | sample DeeMarSeWOR28_12_FD_187461 | JGI IMG/M metagenome (GOLD analysis project Ga0209536, IMG submission 187461) | Marine sediment microbial communities from White Oak River estuary, North Carolina - WOR-2-8_12 (SPAdes) (version 2) | ecosystem: Environmental > Aquatic > Marine > Intertidal zone >... | reverse complement strand
GGTGGTCAGCAGCGCGGAGAGATACCCCCCGATCGCGAAGAAGCCGGCGTGCCCGATCGAGATCTGCCCGGCATACCCGGTGAGGATGCAGAGACCGAGCACGACCAGCGAGTAGTAGGCGGTCATCGTCATCTGGGTCAGGTGATACACGTTCCCGGTCAGGAAGGTCGCCAGCTGGATCGCCGCCACCACCGCGGCGAATCCGGCGATCAGGAGTCCCTGTCTCCTCATCAGAACTCCTTCAGGCGCGCCACTTCGGCGCTCCCGAACAGTCCGCTCGGCCGAACGAAGAGGATGACGAGCAGGATGGCGACCGAGATCACGTCCTTGTAAGCCGCCGGAAGCACCGAGACGCTGAAGGACTCGAGAATCCCGAGAAGCATGCCCGCGCCGACGGAGGCCAGGCTGTTTCCCAGCCCGCCGAGGATCGCGACCGTGAACCCCTTGATCGCCAGCGGCACCCCGCTGTCATACTGCACATAGGTGATCGGGGAGACGATGCACCCCCCGAGCGCCCCGATGCCTGCGCTGAGCATGAACGACAAGGTCACCATGTTCTTCGCGCTGATGCCGCACAGCCGCGCGGCGTCCCGGTTCGCGGCGCACGCCCGCATCTGCATCCCCAGCAGGGTGTACCGGAAGAACCCCCCCAGGATCGCCACCACGACCGCGCTGATGCCGACCACCCAGAGGACCTGCGGAGAGATGTAGACCCCGCCCAGCCGGATCGCGGTCACCGAGGTCCCGGTGAAGTAGGGAAGGGCCCGGACGCTCTCCCCCCAGATGTGGAGCGCCACTTCCCGGATCAGGATCGAGAGCCCGATCGTGATGACGATCATCCGCAGCACCGAGGGGTGGCGGAGCCAGCGGATGAACAGGATCTCGATGAGGGCGCCGACCACCGTGGTGACGAGCACGGCGACGAGAATGGCCGCCGGGAGGGGGAGAACCCGGCCGAGGGTCACGGCGGTCATCCCGCCGAGCATGACGAATTCTCCCTGCGCGAAGTTGATGATCCCCGTCGTGTTGTAGATGATGTTGAAGCCGATGGCGACGATCCCGTAGATCGTCCCGTAGGTGATTCCGGCGACCACGTATTGCAGGAACAGGTCGAGGTTCATCGCGCCCCGTCAACAAATCGGGAGTATCCGCGGCGTGCGCGGATACTCCCGCGGTGAAGTTTCCTGCCGATCCGTCCTTCCTGCTTTCAGTATATGGCAAACTTTCCGTTTTTCACCGTGAGCAGCTCGAACGCGTCGATATCGAGTCCGTTGTGGTCCTCCGCCGAGAAGTCGAAGACGCCGCCGGTGCCGACGAACCCCCGCATCGTTTCGATCGCGCCCCGCACCTTCTCCTTGTCCGTGCTGCCCGCCTTCTCGATCGCCTTCGCGAGGATCATGAAGGCATCGTAGGCGTGCCCGCCGAAGGTGCTCGCGTCCTCCTTGTACTTCTTCTCGTAGTCGTTCTTGTACTTCACGAGAACCGCTTTCTGCGGATTCGAAGCCGGAAGGACGTCGGCGACGAGCAGCCGTCCGGCGGGGAAGATGACCCCCTCCGCGGCCGCCCCGGCTGCCTGCACATACTTGATGTTCCCGAACCCGTGGCTCTGGAAGATGGGGCCCACGAACCCGATCTGACGGGCGTTCTTGATCACGATCGACTGCGCCGGAACGATCGACCAGTTCAGGAGCGCCTCGGCCCCGGCAGCCTTGACCTTTGTCACCTCGGCCGTCAGGTCGGTAGAGGCCTTGTCGTACACCTCGCTGGCCACGATCGTGATGCCGTTCCCCGGAGCGAGCTTTTCGATCTGCCCCTTGCCCGCCTTGCCGAACCCGGTATTGCCGGACAGGACACCGATCTTGGAGATCTTCATCTCCTTCATCTGGTTGAAGATCGCCTGGATGGCGTCGCTGTCCTTCTGCGGAGTCTTGAAGACCCACTTCGCCACCGGGTTCACGATCACCTCGGCCGCCGCGCAGGAGAGGAGGATCGTCTTGGATTCCTCGGCCAGCCCCTTGATCTGCATCGTCTCCCCGCTGGTGGAGGGCCCCAGGATCGCCAGCACCTTCTTCTCTTCGATCAGCTGCTTGGCGAAGGAGACCGCCTTCTCGGGCTTCCCCTCCGAATCCATGATGAACAGCTCGACCTTGTGCCCGTTGACCCCCCCCTTGGCGTTGACTTCCTCAGCAAGCATCTCGAGCGTCCTGGACTCCGGCCCGCCGAGAAAGGAAGCCCCTCCGGTCACCGCGAGGATCGCCCCCACGCGGATCGGCTCCGCCGCCTGGACGCCCGCGCCCAGAAAGAGCGCAAACGCTATGATTCCGATGATGACTCCGATTTTCCCCCGCATTTCCCCCTCCTTTGCCGTGATATGTCCGCCGTCCCCGCACTGCGTATCCCGGTTTCCATCGAATCCCGGGGGCCCGGCGGGTAAACATCTTACCCTACCACTTTCCGGCCGGTTTTCGTTCAACTCCCCTCCGGGGTCACAGGGCGTAGACCTCCTCCCCCCGGAGCACCCGCACCCCGGCCCCCGTAAGGACCGAGATCGCCTTGTCCGTCTCGTCGAACCGGAAGATGATGATCGCGTTGTCCCCCGACCGCTGGACGAAGGCGTACATGTACTCCACGTTGATCCCCGCCTCGTGCAGGATCTTGAGGATCCCCCCCAGCCCTCCGGGGCGGTCCGGGACCTCGAGGGCCACCACCTCCGTCTTCCCCACCGTGAACCCCGTTTCCTTCAGGACCTGCTTCGCCCGGTCGGTCTGGTTGACGATCAGGCGCAGGATCCCGAAATCGGCGGTGTCGGCCAGGGAGAGCGCCCGGATATTGACGCCCGCTCCCGAGAGAACGTTGGTCACCTCGGCCAGCCGCCCGGACTTGTTCTCCAGGAATATCGAAATCTGCTCGACCTTCATGTCGTCCCTCCGGCGGGCTGACCCCGCCCCCTATAGCTTCCTGTTGTCGATGACCCGCCTGGCCTTTCCCTCGCTCCGCTGGATCGTCTTCGGCTCCACCAGCTTCACCTTGCTGGAGACGCCGAGCAGGTCCTTGATCTCGTGTTCGATCCGCCTCGACAGCGTCTCGAGCCCCTTGATCTCGTCCGAGAAGATCGCCTCGCCCACCTCCACCTGCACCTCGAGGAGGTCCAGGGAACCCTCCCGGGAGACGATCAGCTGGTAGTGGGGCTCGACGCCCTCGATCGCCATCAACACCGACTCGATCTGGGACGGGAAGACGTTGACCCCCCGGATGATGAGCATGTCGTCGGTCCGCCCGGAGATCCGGTCCATCCGCACGTGCGTCCGGCCGCAGGGGCAGGGGCTGACGTTGAGGCGGGAGATGTCGCGCGTCCGGTAGCGGATCACGGGGAACGCCTCCTTGGTGATCGTGGTGAAGACGAGTTCCCCCGTCTCCCCGAAGGGAAGCGCCTTCCCCGTCGCCGGGTCGATGATCTCCGCGATGAAGTGGTCCTCGAAGATGTGCAGGCCGCTTTTCTCCTCGATGCACTCGGACGCCACCCCCGGCCCGATGACCTCCGAGAGGCCGTAGATGTCGAGCGCGCTGATCTTGAGCTTCCTCTCGATCTCCCCCCGCATCGATTCGCTCCACGGCTCGGCCCCGAACAGGCCGCACTTGAGCCGCAGGCCGGCGGGATCGACCCCCTCCTCCGCCATCACCTCCGCGAGGTTGAGCGCGTAGGAAGGGGTGCACAGGAGAATGGTGGACCCGAAGTCCTGCATCAGCATGATCTGCCGCTTGGTGTTCCCCCCCGAAATGGGAATGACGGTCGCGCCGATCCGCTCCGCTCCGTAGTGGGCCCCCAGCCCCCCCGTGAACAGGCCGTACCCGTAGGCGTTGTGGACCACGTCCCCCTTCGTCGTCCCGCCGCAGGCGAGCGTCCGGGCCATGAGCTCCGCCCAGATGTCGATGTCGCGGCGCGTGTAGCCGACGACGGTCGGCTTGCCCGTGGTCCCCGAGGAGGCGTGCACGCGCACGACCCGCTCCATCGGGACGGCGAACAGGCCGAACGGGTACGTCTCCCGCAGGTCGTCCTTCGTCGTGAAGGGAAGATTCTCGAGGTCCCCGAGGCTTCGCACGTCGCCTGCCCTGCACCCCGCCTCGTCGAGCCTGCGGCGGTAGAACGGCACGGCGCCGTAGACCCTGTCGACCAGGTCCCGGAGCCGCTTCGCCTGCAGGGCCCGCAGGGCCTCCCGCGGCAGCGTTTCGAACTCGTCGTCCCAGATCATCCGTCATCCTCCGTTCCCGGGGGAAGCCGCGCGGTCCGCCTCCTCCGGGGCTATCGTTACGCCCCGCGCGGGACCAGGAGGGCCCGGCCGGCGCGGAACGCCTTCGCGTTCACCTCCACGATCCTCTCCGGGAGCCGGCCCCGGAGGGCCTCCAGGTAGATCGTCTCCGGAAGCGGGAGCAGGCGGGAGGCGGCTCCCACCATCACCATGTTCACGGCGCGCACCTCGCGCAGGGAGAGGGCCGCGGCCAGGGCGTCGATCATGTACAGGTTCGGGGTCACCCCGGCAAGCCTCTCCTCGATCCGTTCCGGGTACCGCTCCCGCCCGGTCGCCACCGAGGGGGGCATGATCTCCTGCGCGTTGACCACCGCCGCCCCGGCCGGCGAAAGGAAATGCGCGAACCGCAGCGCCTCCATCTTCTCGAAGGCGATCAGCAGGTCGGCCGATCCCGGCTCGATGAGCGGCGAGAAGACCTTCGGGCCGTAGCGCAGATGGGTCGTCACCGCCCCTCCGCGCTGGGCCATCCCGTGCACCTCGCTCTTCTTGACGTCGTACCCGCCGAGCAGGAACGCCTCGCCCAGCACCTCGGACGCGAGGAGGGCCCCCTGCCCGCCCACGCCCGCGAGGAAGACGTTCCCGCGGGCCTGCGTCAATCCTTTTTCTCCAGGATCGCCCGGAACGTGCACAGCGGGGGGCACTGGTTGCACCCGTCGCACAGGAGGGGATTGATGCGGGCCATCCCCTTCTGGGACCCTTTCTTTCCCGCCGCAACCGCCTCCTCCGGCGTGAACGGCACCCATTCTATCGCAGGACAGCCGAGCTTGCTGCACGCCATGCACCCGGTGCAGAGGTCGGGGATCACCTCGTAGACGGGCCTCTTGTCCTTCCGGTGGTCCGGGAGGAGAACGCACGGCGCCTCCGTGATGATCACGGACGGCTCCCCGCGGAAGAGCTCCCTCCGGAGGACCGCCTCCGTCCGCTCCATGTCGTGCGGGTTGACCGTGTAGACGTGGTCGACCCCGACGGCCCGGCAGAGCGCGGCCAGGTCCAGCCGGCGGGTAGGCTCGCCCAGGAGCGTCCTGCCCGTGGCCGGGTTCTCCTGCGCGCCGGTCATGGCGGTCGTCCGGTTGTCCAGGATGATCACCGTGGTGAACCCCCGGTTGTACACGATGTCGATCAGGGGCGTGATCCCCGAGTGGAGGAAGGTCGAGTCCCCGATGACCGCCACCACCTTACCGAGGGCGGCTTTTCCCAGCGCCTTCTCGATCCCGAAGGCGTTCCCCAGGGAGGCCCCCATGCAGACGCAGGTGTCCATCCCCTTAAGCGGCGGGAGCGCGGCCAGGGTGTAGCAGCCGATGTCGCCGGCCACCGTGACCTTGAGCCTGTTCAGGACGTAGAAGAGCCCCCGGTGCGGGCACCCCGGGCACAGGTTCGGCGGCCTGCCGGGGAGTCCCTCGGCCGGGCGGACGGGGACCGACTTCCCGGAAATCCCTTCCCGGACGATCCGGGGGGAAAGCTCCCCCACGATGGGGATGATCTCCTTCCCCTGCACGGGCACTCCCAGGGCCTTCACGTGCATCTCGATGTGGGGGTCCAGCTCCTCGACCACCACCACCCTCGACACGCCCTCCGCGAACTCCCGGATGAGCCGCGACGGCAGCGGGTGCGCCATCCCCAGCTTGAGAACCGAAGCTTCGGGGAACGCCTCGCGGACGTACTGGTACGAGACGCCGGCCGTGATCACCCCCAGGTCCCGGTCGCCCCACTCGATCCGATTCCCGTCGAACGTTTCCGCGAACTCCGCGAGCGACCGCATTCTCTCCTCGACGATCGCGTGGCGCCGCCTCGCGTTGTCGGGAAGCATGACCCACTTGGCCGGATCGCGCACGAACCCCGAGGCGGGAGGGGGTCCCGACGCCTCGCCCAGCCGGACCGCTCCCTTGGCGTGGGAGATCCGGGTGGTGCTCCGCAGGAAGACCGGGGTGTCGAACCGTTCCGACAGGGCAAAGGCGAGCCGGGTGAACTCCTTCGCCTCGAAGGAGTCGGACGGCTCCAGCATCGGGATCTTCGCCGCGACGGCATAGTGGCGGTTGTCCTGCTCGTTCTGGGACGAGTGGAGCTCGGGGTCGTCGGCGGTGACGATCACGAACCCCCCGCGGACCCCGGTGTAGGAGGAGGTGAAGATCGGGTCCGCGGCGACGTTCACCCCCACGTGCTTCATCACCGCGAGCGCCCGCGCCCCCGCCATCGAGGCGCCGTGCGCCACCTCGACCGCCACCTTCTCGTTGGGCGCCCACTCCGCGTAGACCCCTTCGTACCGGGCGAAATTCTCGAGGATTTCCGTGCTCGGGGTCCCGGGGTACGCGGAGGCGACGGTAACACCCGCCTCGTACGCCCCCCGGGCGATCGCCTCGTTTCCGGACAGAAGCTCGACCTTTTCCCTCGCCGGGACGGACAACGATTTTCCTTTCTTTCCTGACGGGATAAGTCCTATAAATTAGCATATAGCCCCACTCCTTTCAATCGCGCGGGCGGGGTCTGCTATACTTGACCGATACCCGAACAGGAGGATGAGCATGAAGATCGGCGTGCTGACCGGCGGCGGGGATTGCCCGGGCCTCAATGCTGTCATCCGGGCGGTGGTCCGCAAATCCGATAATTTCGACTCCCGCGTCGTGGGGATCCGGAACGGGTGGAAGGGGCTGGTCGACATCTCCTACACCGACCTCGACGTCAAGATGGTCTCGGGGATCCTTCCCATCGGCGGAACGATCATCGGCACCTCCCGGACCAACCCCTTCAAGGACCCCGACGGTCCCGACAAGGTCCTGAAGAACTTCCGCCTGCTGGGGCTCGACGCGCTCGTCGCCATCGGGGGGGAGGACACCCTGGGGGCGGCGAGCAAGCTCTACGAGCGCGGCCTGCCGGTGGTGGGCGTCCCCAAGACGATCGACAACGACCTGTCCGGGACCGACTTCACCTTCGGGTTCGACACGGCGGTCTGCATCGCCACCGACGCCATCGACCGGATCCACACGACGGCCGAATCCCACAACCGGGTCATGGTCGTGGAGGTGATGGGGCGCAACGCCGGCTGGATCGCCACCTTCTCGGGGATCGCGGGCGGAGCGCACGTGATCCTCATCCCGGAAAAACCGATCGACCTCGACGAGGTGTGCGACCTGATCCTGCGCCGCCACAGCCGCGGGAAATCTTTCAGCATCGTCGTCGTGGCGGAAGGGGCGAAGTTCGCCGAGAAATCGGGCGAGAGCGGCCAGGTCATCGTCCAGGAAAGAAAGACCGACGAGTTCGGGCACGTGCGCCTGGGAGGGATCTCCCAGGTGCTGGCCAGCGCGATCGAGGAGCGGACGAAGTTCGAGACCCGCTACGTGGTTCTCGGCCACATCCAGCGCGGCGGCTCCCCCTCCGCCCACGACCGGGTCCTGGCCACCCGGTTCGGCGTCTTCGCCACCGAGATGGCCCACCGCGGAGAGTTCGGGAAGATGGCCGCGCTCCAGGGGAGCCGGATCGTGCCCGTTCCGCTCGCGGAGGCCACCGCGCAATCCAAGACGGTGGAAATGGGGATCTACCACATCGCCGAGGAGTTCTTCGGGTAACGGAGGGGCCGCTCCCCTCCGGTGCCAAGTGCTCGCGGGGGGGCTTCCTCTCAGCTACGCTCGCGACCTTCGCCCGCTCGCTGCCGGTTCCGCTCGCGAAATCCGGGATCTCGCTCCACAGGCCGCTTCGAGGAACCCCCCGCTGCGCTCCTTGGCACCGGGAGGAACGCCCGGTTTAGAGGATCTTGCCCCGGGCGTCGAACGCGCCGGGATAGTAGCGGATGACCGGGGCGCCCCCGCCGTCGACCGCCGCGACGTCGAACCGCGCCTCCCTCCACGAGTCCGGCGGGATCGTCGCCAGGTACGCCCGCGCCGCGGCCACGATCCTCCTGCGCTTGACCGGCCCCACGGACTCCTCCGGGAGCCCGTGCCCGTCCTCCTCGCGAAACCGCACCTCGACGAACGCGAGAACGTCCCCGTCCCGGGCGATGATGTCGATCTCGCCGCCGCGGGCGCGGAAGTTCCTCTCCACGATCCGCACCCCTCTTTCCCCGAGGTACGCGCAGACCGACTCTTCGGCCTCGCGGCCCGCCTCCGCCCTCTCGTCCGGCGGCCGGGTCACCCGGGAAGGACCCCCCGGAATGTCCTCCGGTGGATCGGGGAGGGGCCGAGAAGCGCCAGGGCGGCCAGGTGGGCCTTCGTCGGGTACCCTTTGTGGGAGGCGAAGCCGTACCCGGGGTAGACCCGGTCGTATTCGAGCATCAGCCGGTCCCGGGTGACTTTCGCGAGGATGGACGCCGCCATGACCGAGACGCAGCGGGAGTCCCCGGAAACGACCGGTTCCTGGCAAATGGCCGTCCACGGGCCGTCCTCCCCCCCCGGGATCGGGAGGTGCCCGTCGACGTAGAGAAAGTCGGGTACGAGGTCGAGTTTTTCCACTGCCCGGCGCATCGCGAGGAACGACGCCCGCAGGATGTTCTCCCGGTCGATCTCCTCGTGGGTGGAATGGGCGACCGCAAAGGAAAGGGCGTTCGACGTGACAAGGAAAAAGGCCCTTTCCCTCGCTTTCGGGGAAAGGGCCTTCGAATCGCGTATTTCCGGGTTTTTAAACCCGGGGGGAAGGACCACCGCCGCCGCCATCACCGGCCCGGCAAGCGGCCCCCGTCCGGCCTCGTCGACGCCGGCCACCGTGCGGAACCCCCTCGCACGCGCCCGGGTCTCCAGGTCCTCCAACGGAACGACCTACTCCTTGGGCTCCGTGGCCTCGGCCTTCGCCGCATCCTCGGGCGCGGCGATCTCCTCGGCCGTGGCAACCGCCTCTTCCGGGGTCTCCGCGGTCCCCTCGACCGGGACGTCGATCCCCTTCTTCCCGAGCCAGTCCTTCTTCTCCCGGATCCGGGCCTTCTTGCCGGACACCTTGCGCAGGAAGAAGAGCTTCGCCCGGCGGACGTCCCCCTTCTTCTTCACGACGATCTTCTCGATGAGCGGGGAGTGCAGCGGGAACGTCCGCTCCACACCCACGCCGTACGACTCCTTGCGGACCTTGAAGGTGGTGGAGGCGCCGTTTCGATGGAACCCGATGACGATCCCCTCGAAGTACTGGACGCGCTCCTTCTCCCCTTCCCGGATCCGCAGGAAGACGCGCACGGTGTCCCCGGCCTTGAACGCCGGGAGATCGCTCCGAAGCTGCGATTTCTCCAGTTCCCTGAGGAGATTGCTCATTACCCGAACCCCTTTCCCGAATCGGTTCCCTTTGACAAAGCAAGACTTAGTAATCTATTCCACGCCGCCGCCGGGTGTCAACTTTTTCTTCAGAAGCGCCGGGCGCCTCGCCAGGGTCCTGCGCATCCCCTCCTCGCGGCGCCACTTCTCGATCTCGGCGTGGTTCCCCGACAGGAGCACGTCGGGGACCGGGTGGCCGCGGAACTCCCGGGGGCGCGTGTATTGCGGCCCCTCGAGGATCCCCTCCTCGAACGAATCCCTGCGCGCCGCCTCCGGGTCCCCGAGCACACCGGGAAGGAAACGGGCCACCGCATCGACCACCACGAGGGCGGGCAGCTCCCCGCCGGTCAGCACGTAGTCGCCGATGGAGACCTCGGTGTCGGCCAGGTGGTCCGCCACGCGCTGGTCCACCCCCTCGTACCGGCCGCAGATGAGGATGAGATGCCCTTCCGCGGCAAGGGAGCGCGCCAGGCGGGGGGTCAGGATTTCCCCCTGGGGGGACAGGAGGACCGCCTTCCCCGGCCCGAACCGCTCGCGGATCGCCTCCACGCCCGCGAAGATCGGCTCCGGCTTCATCACCATCCCGCCGCCCCCCCCGTAGGGCGGCTCGTCGGTCACCCGGTGCCTCCCCCCGGCGTATTCCCGCAGGTCGTGTACCGCGACCGCAAGCAGCCCCGCTTCCTTCGCCCGGGCGAGGATGCTGTGGTCCAGCGGCCCGGCGAAGATCCCGGGGAAAAGGGTCAGGATGTCGATCCGCACCTTACCACCCCTCCGGGGGGGACGCCACGATGCGGCGCCCCCGCACGTCGACCTCGCGGATGAACTCCGCGACCATCGGAAGGAGGGACTCCACGCCTTCGCGCCGGATGACGAGCCAGTCGTGGGCCGGTCCCGCCTCCAGGGCGGCGACCTCCCCGACGCGGTGCCCCCCCTCGGTCACGACCTCGCAGCCGACCAGGTCCACCCAGTAATATTCGCCCTCCGCCGGGGGAGGGAGCTCCTCCCGCAGGACCGAGACGGATGCGCCCGACCACTCCCTCGCCGCATCCCGGGTATCGATCCCGTCCAACGAAAAAACGGCGAAGCCGCCCTGCGGCTGCGCCGCCCTCACCTCGAAGTCTCGGACCCGCCTCTCCCCCCCGGGGCCTTCCGCGGACAGCCGCACGGTCCGGGCGTGCAGCGGCCCGGAGGGGTCCCCGGCATAGGTCTTCACCCGGATCTTCCCCGCCAGGCCGTGTGGCCCCGCCACGCGCCCGACCTCGACCAGGCTACCCGTCATCGCGCGCCGTTCCCTGCCGCCTTCCATGCCGCGCGTCCCGGGGGATGCCGCTCCCTACGCCACCGCCTTCTTCTCTTTCTTCTCTTCGTGGAACTTCTTCCAGATCCCCGCCTTCCGGAGCAGGCTCCGGACCGTTTCCGTCGGTTGTGCGCCCCGGTGCAGCCACTTGAGCGTCAGCTGCTCGTCGACCAGGAACCGGGGCGGGTTCTCTTTCGGATCGTAGACGCCCACCCTCGCGATGTACCTGCCGTCCCGGGGCGCCTGGGAATCGGCCACCACGACGCGGTACGAGGGCAGCTTCTTTCTGCCCGTCCGCGTCAGACGAATCTTTACCGCCAT
>Ga0209536_100014862_pt1 | contig 11148 bp, 12 predicted proteins | sample DeeMarSeWOR28_12_FD_187461 | JGI IMG/M metagenome (GOLD analysis project Ga0209536, IMG submission 187461) | Marine sediment microbial communities from White Oak River estuary, North Carolina - WOR-2-8_12 (SPAdes) (version 2) | ecosystem: Environmental > Aquatic > Marine > Intertidal zone >... | reverse complement strand
CTTGAGCTAGACTCGGAACTACTTGAGCTAGAGGATTCAGAGCTAGAGGAACTAGATTCTGAGCTGCTAGAACTTGATTCACTTGAACTAGAGCTAGATGATTCACTTGAACTAGAGCTAGACGATTCAGATGAGCTAGAACTTGATTCTGAACTACTTGAACTTGATTCGGTTGAGCCCTTAAACGTAGCAACAACAGCGGCATAATAATTTTTAGTACAACCAGTTTTGCTAATATCATAATTGCCAGTAGTGGATACTATTTTGTCAGCACTATCAAGCCAACACGTCCCCCCTCCTCCTGGATCACCTTCTTGCTCATCATCAGTACAGGTTCCGTTATAAGTGCCACCGGGATCAGTGCCAGTGCTGTAACCAATAGCACCAACAATCACTTCATCATCAACAGTAGTTGTATCTGTTGGAGGGGTTCCCGGAGACGTGCTTCTATCGCTATATGCCGCAGACTGATCAAATGACCCTGCTGAATCAAGTCCCGTTACCTGCAATAAAGCAAGCGCATAGTCATAATTCCAAGAACTATCAAAAGAAACAGAAATACTACCAGATCCACTCGCAGCATTTGCATTGTCAAGACTCCAAATATACGTTCTAATCCTTGCGCCATTAGCTATGTTTACACGACTTGTTAATGATTGGTTATCTGATCCATCATTATAGGTAATAGCATTAACAGCATCCTCAGTACGAGTTGCAATAGAAACAATTAAGGTAGAACCAGCAGTAATCGTTAAGCTGGATAAAGCAGTAGAGTTTTGATTGCCAGTATCTCCACCAATTCCCTTTTTTGTTACAACAATAGCCATTATCTAACGCACCTATGAATCCAGTTATCAATTACTTCTATTGATTCAACCGGCTGCCATATATGAGGAACTTGCCTCAAACACTCCTCCGGCACTAATATTCCATTCCTATATGCAGTTCCTGAATGATAAACATATATTAATTGCGCTCCTTTTTTCATTTCGGCATATAGTTTATCCATTAATTTTGGAGTCAATTCTGTATCCGTAAACCAGAAGGTAACAACTGTTGCTTTTGAAACATCTGCATCAAAAACGTTCCCCTCGATTACGTTTAGTCCTTTTCCCTCTGCAATAGACACAAGGGACGGATCAAGCTCTATGCCAGTTGCCGTCGCTCCACGAGCTTCAGCTTCTATTAAAAATTGTCCGTCCCCGCATCCCAAATCAATAAACTTGTCACCGGGACCGATTTGAGCAAGATCCAGCATGGCCTTTACCACTTCTGGTTCAAGCGCCTGCCATGACCCTAAGTATTGTATAATATCAACCATTTTCGTTATTTCGTAATATCTCCTTTTTTAATTTATTTGCTAGTCCCTTAAAATTTTGTCTTAGTAATTTTTCCAATCTTGGGGTAATAGCAATTTCTCCTATACCGGCCCGATCAAGTGCATGTAGTTCCCAAGCAATACTATTTTTTGGATGAAAATGGCAAACTTTAATTGGTTTTATGCTTCTTCTATATCTTGGACGAAATCCAGAACATCCTACGTTATATGTATAGTTCAATACTGATATTCTATCTCTGTATTTTTTTGATTTAAAGACTTTATTTAATAAAGGTTCTTCCTTAGCAGCTTCCTTACTTGTTATTAATTCTACTACTAGGCCTAAGATATCTTTTGCTTCTGGTTTCCAAAATATACTACCTCCATTATATTTTGGATTACTATATTGTGAAGCTCCTATATCGCCTTCAAATTCTGGAGGATCAAACCAAACATTCTGCCAACAATCTAAATCGTGTGCCCAAATCATATCTTTGACTTTATAATTATCAAAATACCACTTTAATCCAAATAGTTTACTGCCAGTTAAACAAAATTCATTTAAGGCAACATTTAGACTTTTTACTTTTAGATATTCAAAATCAAAATTTGCTATTAGGATAACATCATTAGCTCTCCATCCTAAATCCAAGCTATTTTCAATTTGGGCTTTTAATAATCGTTTAAGAGCAGCCCAGTTATACCGTTTGCTGCTTTCATTATGATTTGCAACCATAAAATTCTTCATGTTTCTACTCTTTCTGTAAAGTTTTTAAGTAATTTTGCCTTACCGAATGGATATTTTCTATTGGCCTGATAATATCCTCCAACTACATTTAATATAGAGATGAGAGTATTTCTTCGTTGAGTATATTTCCATGCTTTGTTTTTATAATTAGCTATTGGATGCCTATCATGGTTTTCTATCAGTTTAAAGAACTTTCCGCTGTATCTCCAACACATAAATCCTAACTTAGTAGCTCTATTTAATAAATCTGGATCTTCATATCCATAATCTATTATATTTTCATCATATCCACGTACTGATTGTATAAATTCGTGTTTATACATTCCAATACGTCCTCTATTCTTTTGACGAGTTTTCATAAATATGATCTTTGTAGTATCAACCTGATTTGCTATAAGATTTATTCTTTCTAGGAATCCTTTATTGGTATAATGATCAGCGTCTACATTATTTATGATATCACCTTGTGCAATCTTAAAAGCAATATTTTTTGAATGGGACAATCTAAAATATTCATAGTCTTCAATTGTTTTGTAGTAGTTTACTAATCCTAGTTCTATATACAACGGCAGCTCTTTACGTGCCCATTCATCTAAATCATCTTTTGAGCTATAATTTAGCAATACAAATTCAGCATGTGGATAATCTTTGTTGTCTTCAATATTTTGTAAGAATGTTTGTTTTATATCTTCAGCCCTACCCATGCATGTTGTTACTGTTGATATTTTATATAATTTCTTAACAGGTTTTAATAATTGCCTTTCCTTTGGAAAAAATTGCCAATCAGTAACATCACGTAAAATGTCTGGGCGAACAATTTTATGTATAATCTTATCAGACATTTTGTATCCTCTTCCATCGCTCTTCAGTAGCTTGAATGACATTTACCATACTATCAAACTCTTTATACTCTTTCCATCTATCAAGAACTTTCATTTCCTGCGCTTTTCCTTGGAATTCTTTACCATTAAAACTACTACCTATACTTTTTATATCATTTAATCCAGCATCAGTAAATTTAATATTAAGTATATCTGCTATTTGCATTCTATAATTCTTATCTACAAACCATTTATCAAATACAAATGGAATTAATTTTACCTTTGGCATATTTCTTTCTACAAAAATATTATTGTGTTTTACCTGGTTCTCTAAAAGTAAATCTGCATATTCTGTCCAATACTGAATAAAATTGTTTATGTATACATCCTTAAATTTATCTTTTTTTAGCATACTAGCAAAGTTATTCCTTGGATCTCTAATGCATAGAATATGATATTGTTCTTTTGCTAGTTTTCTTGCCTGTAATTTTCTAGCAAGAAATCTATTATTTATATAATGAAAATACTCAATGCCTTGCATAATATAAGCTGCTCTCATATGCTCAGTTACATTTATGTATATTTTTTTCTTAGGATTATACCTATCTTCAAAAGAAAATGCACTAGCATTTTTACGTCCTCTATCCCAAGTAGATAAATAACTATTATTTTGATACAGTATACTATTATGTTTAAAGTGTTTCCATATCCACGTAACTAGTGCGTGCAACCCTGATCTCTTAAGTCCAAATATTAATATTTCTTTTTCCAGTAAAAAATTTGCTAGTGTCATACTATTCGTATTCCATTTTTGAATCTAACAATAAATAAAGTACCTTTGTCTCTCTCACAAGATTTGCCAAAAAATTCATGAACGGCTCTAACAACTCCAGGATGTTTTCTAGAATAATCATGTCCAGCTAGTAAGCTATTTGGTTTCAACTTAGGCATCCAGATTCTAATATCTTCTGATACATATTCATAGCTATGGTTTGCATCTATATATATAAAATCAAAGTATTTATCTGGAAATAATCTAACAGCATCTGTTGATTTCTCTCGTATAACTGAGAATTGCCCAAACATATTCATACTTTTCAGTACATTCATATACATGTTATCACCATGTGCTGTAGTATGATTGCATGAGCCTTCAAAAACTGTATATGGATCAATACCATAGTATTCAGCAATAAGATGATTACATTCAGTTAGGATTTTCTTTGCTGTCTTGGCTTGATGTAGTCCTATTTCAGCAATATTTAAACCACTTGTATTTAGCTCTTTTATATGCTTAATTAAAGTATTAGCAGCTCTAGTTACCTTCAGCGCCATAGCTAAACTCCTTATATTTATATATTGAATAGATACTACTGCCACGTTTATTGTTGTGATGTCTTTCGATATAGTGTGTATCTCCTAGCAAATTGTGCAAAAAAGTCTCATAATCTTCTAACTTAAGCCAATGTTTTGAGTAGCTTAGATTTCTATCATTTTGGTAATGAACCATAAGACCTATAAAATCTGCTTTTTTTAGCACAGTGTGGGAAGTAGAATCATCAATAAGATGCTTCTCTCCTCCTTCACAATTCATTTTAACAACGTAAGGCCGTCTAACTTTATATTTATCATTTAGCTGCTTTAGGGTAATTGTTTCAACTTTATATGTATTTTCATATTTACTATTCTCAGCAAATATATGCCCTAAAATCTCATGCTTTCCACGCTGACCTTTTTCTAAATATAGAGGTTGCCCAGAGCCAAGTGCCTTTTCCTCTATAGGAATATATAGCATATTCAAATTTTGTCTTAAGTATCTACAAGTTTCTATACATGGCTCAACAGCTACTATACTAGCATTAGGATTTTTCATACGCATATAAACAGAAAAGAATCCTATATTAGCTCCAACATCTAAGACAGAATGAAAATAATTATCTGGATAATTTTTTATACGATATGCATCATTTTTTATTAGAAAATTAAACTCACTACCAGAGTTTCTATCATTACTTATCATTTAAATATCTCCCTATTAGTTCTTCAGTTAAGTATGTATATCCATTAGTTCCATGTGGTTGACAATTATTTTTACTATAGTATACTTCTAAAACCCTTGGATGCTTCATAGCTTCAGCTATTGCAAAGCCTAATGTCTGATTACTAATAAATAACTTACTTCCAGCAATATACTGTGCTATCTCAAGAGCATCTCTGCATCTAACTAATTTTGGGCTGAATCCAGCTTTTTTTACAAATTTATTATAATCATTTGGTAAGCCTATCATAGTTACGTTATAATTACATAACAAAGACCAGTTTATTTCTTCTCTATCGTGATATCTAGGACTTCTAGCAATTATAATATCATCAATGTATATTGGATCAACTTCTATCCAAGGATCTATTATATTACATTCTACCCCAAATGCCTCAGCGTGACACATAGCTAAGTGTTTGATCAATTGATCCTGCTGTACTTGCTTGTCAATTTCTCTATAAAGATCTAAGTCATGTGTTATTGCTCCAGAACTGCCACTACGTATCATAATATGTGGTTGAAGAGCCATTAAATTTTTTAAAAATCTATATTGGCTGCCTTTTACGATATGTAATATTCCTCCACCAAGAGCATTTATAGTTGGAATGGAATAGATAATATCTCCCATAGCCCCACGATGTTTGAATATATTCATATTCTATAATCAGGATCTCTCATATCTTTTTTTAAAACCATAGTTAGCCCACATCTGCCGGCTGTATATCGCCATGTAAATACATCATAGTTTGGAGCTTTTTCAAGATCTTTTCTAATTTTGTAGGTATCCATTGGTTTTCCTTGACTAATCTTACTTTCGTATGATTTTACTTTTGGTGCTGTGTCATGTATAAATAAGATACCACCAATATGTAGTTTATTAAGAAAAAAATATGTTTCATCAGTTACGCATTCTATTTTATGACTACCATCTAATAATACTATAGCAGGAGAATATTTAAAAGTTTCCATGAAGGTAGCTGCTAACATATGATTGATATGAGCTTGTTCATATGTAATATGTTTTTTAGCCCATTCATATTTACTACCACGCCTATCTACAGTATAAAATACTCGATTATATTTACGAGCTAAATTTTCAAGGACTAGAGTTGAGCGTCCAATACCAATCTCAACAATACATCCACGTACATTATATAACACAATCTCAGCTATACGATCTAAAACAACCCAAGGATTATTAATTGCCACAAATGATGTCATTTATAGTCTCAACCCACTTTTTAGGATCTAAATTATTTCTTGCCCAATCCTTTGCTGCTATTCCCATTTTTTGTCTATATGTTTCTTTTCTATTCAAGATTTTTATAGCATACAAAAACGCATCATAGTCAATACAATGAAAGCCAATATTGCCAAAGTCCATCCGATCTTTTGTACCATCTCTTGGTTCTGATAATACTGGCAAACCAGCAGCCAATGCTTCAGCAACTACTCTTGGGTATTGGTCTCTCCATGCATTGCTTGTACGATACAAATATATATGTCCTTTGCTGAGAAAATCAGTAACTGATATAGAATCAAATTTATGAAATACCATTCTTTTTTCTTTTCTAAAAAATTGTTCAAGTTCTTTATGCGCTTCCATAAATTCAAATCGAGTATTTTTTGTATCCTTTAACAATCTAGCATAAAACTTTATATCTGGTTCTTTATATATATGCTTCTGCCATAAGTGAATCTTCTTTCCTAATCTTGCTGATTCTGTAGTTATATATTTTCTATAATCTGGAACACAATGTTTTAATATAATCAAATCTTTATTTTTTTGTCTTTGTGGAGTACATACTTCTAAGAATTTATTTAAATCAATTGCACCAAATAAACATATAAGTTTTGTATCTTCAAATCCAAATTGAGCTCTTTTGAATTCGTCCAACTTTTCTTGATTTTGAAAAACAATTGCCTTTAGTTTTTTAGAACTAGCTAACCAATTACATTTAGGCAGTGCGCCATTAATATAATTAATTCCAATAATTACTACAGAACTTTTACTAACAATCTCTTGCGCTTTATCACAAAATTTACCTATTTGGTCGTTAGCATAAAATAATAGAGGAATTTTTGAAACCATGTGTTCTGCCATACCTTCAGTAAATGTATACTCTTCTATTTGCGCATCTTTGTAATTATCATGAAGTTTATCCCAAGGATATAGGTGAACAGTCCATCCATCTTTTCTTAATAAGTTAACAATGAAAAGCGCTGATTGTTCTCCGCCTCCCTTAGAGCTCAATGATGCTACAACATTTATTTCTTTGTTAGTCGTTGATTGTTGTATAACAGATTCTTGTTTAGTTTCTACTGGTATATTCTTATGGTATGATTCATATTGATATATATTTCCATTATAATATTTTTCTATTGCTGTGATGACCTCTTGTGATGATATCATATCCATACATTTTGGTATTGTTCTACCATCTACATTTAGTGGGAGCATGCACAATCGAGTATTTCTTTTAGGATTTGTTGCTAGAGGAATTACCCTAGAATGCCAACACCCTCCATTGTCGCAACATGATAAAGTTCCATTAGAATGCAAGACTTGATGAGTACCATATGTAGCAAATTGTGTAGGTTCTCTTCCGCCCACAATAGTTATACACGGTTTTCGTTCCATCCTTCTACGGGGCGGTACAGCTGCAGCTAAATGCATAAGAAAACTTATTCCGCCAACACATCCGTTTGAATGGTATACTAATGAGAAGAGACCTCGTATATCTGAATTAAACTTATCGGTCAAGTCGATAACATTATTAAGCTTTTCTACTATATGATCGCTTTTTCCAATTACTACAAACTTTAATCTACCATCAAAATAATCTATTACATCCTGAAACCTTCTCCAATCCCAAATCTTACAAACACAATCTGTTTTACCGCCAGGAGCAACTACCCAATATTTATCAATTTTATAAGCCTTTTTAATAATATTATTTTTTAACTCTGCTTTACTAAGATGTATATCGGCTCGCTGTCTCCCAAAAGTCTTACCAAATACTCGATATTTATTTTTTAAAGTTGTAAAGTTTTCTACAGTTGCATCTAATCCAGGATCTCCGACTGTTCCATTAGCAAAAACGGAAGCAAATTCTCCGATTGATAGTCCTAGAGGTTTGTGTAAATCAGCAATAGCAATCATGTCATACAGAAATCCTTGAGTAAAATGCATATAAGAACTATTACAATTGTTAATTATTGGATACCCAACCTTGTAATATTCTACACCATCATCCTCTTTTTTTAAACTTGTTGTGAGATATGGGTTATTTTGCCAAACGTCTTTAAAGTTACTATCGACATTTATTTCAATATTTGGAAAAAGTTGTTTAAAATCTCTTACGCCGCTTGTAAACATAAGAGCATCTCCAAGAGCTCTCTTATGACTAAATATAATTTTTCGCATAACTTAATTCCTCATAAGTTACAATACTAAGTTTTCATCACCCTTATTTCAATAAATAAAAATTTTCTGTGTATGAGAAATATAATTTTTCTCTTTTGGCATTTATACCAATCATAAAATCTGATACTTGTTTTTTCTTGTCGTATTCTTTTATTGTTAGTTTGTGTATTTTGTCTGGCTCTTTATCTGAATCACAACCATACTTATAGATTGGGATTTTCTTTGGAAATGTCTCAAATATTCTATCTAATAGTACATATGAGCTATAATACACTTCGCTGATTTGACCAGCAACCAGATAAATCTGGAGTTGAGCTACAAATCTATGCAAATTTATGATGTCGGGCTCCATTCCTAGATTATACACCTTTTCTACATTTAGAAACTTTCCTATTGTAAATAAATCATGCTTACGTTGTGCATATATAGCATCACTACACAAACCATCATAACCAAGCATAGGCCTACGATTATCTTTACATACAACTATAACATGATAGTTATAATCAGGTTCTTGCAGAAGCATACCAGTACAATATTTAGCCCATTCATAAGTCTGCCATGAAATAACCAATCTCTTCATTATTAATCCTCTAATAGGTCAAATCGTTTTAATAAGTTATAATCTTGTATTATTTGCTCAGTTCTATCTAAAGAAAGAACGTGTCCATTGCCTGCATAATGAATAATATAGCTATCAAATCTAGATGGTGAGTTATTCCATTCTTCAGAAAACATAGACATATGATTCCATCTATAGTCTAATTCTTGAATATCATACTTGAATAATCGGAGTCTATATCCGAAATATACATCATCGTATCCCAAATCATTCCATAAAGTATCTTTAGTATATTCCAATATATTTCTATGTATTTTTGACATTACAAATACACCAGTATTTATATAGCCTTCTTTCCACCCGATATCGCCGTAACGAATATTTGCCTTTTTTATTCTATCCCTACGATCCTGTAGTCTAGATCCTTTGTCTTCAAATATTGATCCAAAGCTATCTATAGCAACAGTTTTAAAAATATCAGGACATTTTTTTAGAATAAGAACATCACTATCTATCCCAGCAATCCTATCATATTTATTAAATAGCTCGTATATATTAAGAATTCTCCAATGTGAGTGTAGCCCAGTTATATCTTTGTCTATAACTATAAAATCTGCCTCACAGCGATTAGCGTATTTTTTTAACACAGGATGTGTAATAGCACACATGTCTTTAATATTATCATTTGCTCTAGTAAATATTAAATTTTTACTCATAATTTTCCCCTATATGTTTTTGGTGCCAAACTACCTTATCACTAAACTCATCTATAAATTCTTTTTGAATTTTTTTTAATTCTTTATTAGTAAAATTTTTTGTCTCCCAGAAATCGTTTGAGTATTCATCTGCTTTTGACCAATCAACATTTCTATACTTATATTCATCATAAAATTCTGTACCCGGATAAGGGCACAAAAGAGTCATTCCAAAATGAGAAGGATTTATCTCTCGTATTAATTGTCTAGTCTCTTCAATAGTTTCCATTGTCTCATTTGGCATACCTAGTAAGAAGAATGAACGCATTTCAATACCTAATTTATGTCCCCAATTAAATACCTTTTTTATCTTATCTACAGTTACTCCTTTTCTCATATCGTTAAGAAGCTTTTGGCTGCCAGATTCACATCCAATATTTAATTGCATACAATCTGCTTCTCTAAGTAGTTTCATTGTATCATAATCTAGATATGCAGCATGGCACATACTCTCCCATGGTAATTCACCTATCATAAATCTCTTTTTCTTACAGAAGTCAACAACTGCTGATTTTGGATATCCAAATGTTGGATCAACAAACTTAAATTTTGTGACATTGTATTGTCTATATACAGTCCATATTTCTTTTAGCAAATCAAGTGTATCTCTTATCCTAACACCTTTACCTGACATACAACGTTCACCACAAAATTTACAGTTCATCATACAACCACGTCTAGATTGAAAGCTAGCTATTCGCTCACCACATATTTCTTCACATAAATCAAGAGTTTTATCTTGTCTAATCAAATGTCTATCAGGCCAATATAGATGAAAGAAATCAATCCCAGACTCTATTTGGCTTCTAGCGAGTAGTACCTCTTTATCTTTAATCTTATCTGGTTGAAAATTATCTAAAAGATAAAGAAAGGAATCTTCTCCTTCACCTACTATATTTAAGTCAATAATCTTATCATAAGGGCTATATGTAGCAGTATAGTATTTGTACAATGCAGTTGTATTCCAGCCACCAAATACAATATATGATTGTGGGTTAATCCGCTTAATCTTCTTAGCTAGTTCTAATCCAGCAGTATATGTAGGAGTTGTGCATGAAAAAGCTACTATATCAGAATCTATACTACCAAATATTATCTCGTTATCTGATGAAAAATTTCCATGAAAAAATTGTATATCCAAAGGTATATTATAATTAACTTTTAAGGTGATAACATTCTTGAAAATCGCTGTCTCTGGTAAGGGAGGCGTAGGAAAGACGCTAATTGCTGGAACAATATCTCGACTTCTAGCAAGAAGCGAATATAAAGTACTGGCTGTAGACGCTGACCCTGCATTAAATCTCTCATACACCCTAGGAATACCTTCAGATGTAGCTTCCAAGATAGTTCCCCTAGTTAATAACGAAGACTTCATTCGCGAAAGAGCAGGAGTAGATTCTCAACTAGAGGACACCAGGGGTTTTCAGACTTTTTTCAAGCTTAACCCAAAGGTTGATGACGTAGCCAAAAAATACG
>Ga0209536_100014861_pt1 | contig 11148 bp, 12 predicted proteins | sample DeeMarSeWOR28_12_FD_187461 | JGI IMG/M metagenome (GOLD analysis project Ga0209536, IMG submission 187461) | Marine sediment microbial communities from White Oak River estuary, North Carolina - WOR-2-8_12 (SPAdes) (version 2) | ecosystem: Environmental > Aquatic > Marine > Intertidal zone >... | reverse complement strand
AGAAAGTCAGTGACAAACTTCGGGTAGATGCCAATGAGGACTGAGAACAGGGCGAAGACGAGGAGGGGCACAGTCATCGTCAGTGGGGCTTCCTTCACATCCTTCAGGTGCTCAGGGAGCGGTCCGAAGAAGATGCGCCTCACTGTCCAGAGGGAGTATCCTACTGTGAGAACTGTCATGATGATGGACACGACGGCTACAATTAGCTGAGTCGTCGAGCCAGCCAGTGCGGTGCTGAAGGCGCCGCTGAAGATGAAGAACTTAGACATGAAGCCCATTGTCGGCGGTACGCCTCCGATGGTGAAGAAGCCGAGCAGGCAGAGGACCGCCGTGATGGGCATGCGATCCGCCAGACCACCCATCTCCTTTATGCTCCGGGTGCCGACCTGGGACATCAATATGCCCGCGACACCGAAGAGAATGCACTTCCCGAAGCCGTGGGTCACGTAGTGGAATATTGCACCGGACACGCCGTACTCCGCGGCGCTTGCGAGCCCCAGGAATATGTAGCCCATCTGACTTACGCTGCTGTATGCGAGGAAGCGCTTTATGTCGTCCTGCGCCAGGGCCATCAGGCCGCCGTAAACCATTGTCAGGAGGGCCCAGAAGGAGAAGACGGTGCTGAACGTCGCGAAGACGGGGGCCATCGGGATTATAACGAGCCTCGTAGCCGCGTAGGCTCCGATTCCGATCATCGCTGGGCTCAGGAGCGCAGAGATAGGTGTAGGTGCTTCACCGTGAGCGTAGGGAAGCCAGATGTGTATGCCGAAGACAGCCATCTTCGTGAAGAAGCCGATCAGGATGGCGAAGGCGATCAAGCCCGCCATTGGGCTTCCGACGACCCCGGCTAGGGCGGCGATCTCGAAGCTCCCGGTGATCCAAAAACTGCTCAGGATGCCTGCCAGGAGTATCACGGCGCCGACGTGGGTCCACATGAAGTACATCATGCCTATGCGCTCTTTCTCGCCGTATCCGTAGTTGTTTATCAGCGCCCAGCTGGGCACGAGCATGAGCTCGTAGAACAGGTAGAACTGGATGAGGTTTGTAGTTAGTACTGTGCCGAGCATTCCGACGGCGTAGAAGAGGTAGAGGGCGTAGTAGGAGGCGTAGGATGAGTTCGGGGTGGGGATGCCCGTGTGGTGCTCCTCCTCCTCGAATCTGTGCTCCATGTAGGTCACGGAGTAGACGCAGATCATGAGGCAGAGGACGTTTATGGTTATGAGCATCCATATGCTAAGCCCGTCCGCAACTAGGCCGAACGTCAGGCCGGCGTCGGGTGCCCAACTATAGCTCTCGCTATAGGTGCCACCGCCGTTTATTGCGAAAGCGACGTTGGCTATCAACAGCAGGGTTATGATTAACGGTAGGGTCGCAACCCATCCAACTTTCTTTCCCATCTGCTTACCAAGGAAGTAAACAATAGGTGCGGATACTAGGGGTACTAGAAGTACCAGAGCCAGGGAGTAGGGTATTGCCATTTCATATACCTCCATTCGTCTGTAACGCTGCGAATCCTAGGATCAGGACTAGGAATATGATGACCATGTATATAATGTTGTAAGACAGGACACCGGACTGTAGCTTCTTGACGCGATTGTGGAGCCCCGTCATGGCCGCCGGGACGCCTTTGTTCAAGCCCGCGTCTATAATATCTGTCTCCAAGTCTTGGAAGAGCATCCTTCCGCCCTCCACGAAGACGTTTACCAGACCCACGTTTAATGCTGGGTCGTAGACCTTGGTCTCGAAGACGTGCATCACCTTCCCTAATGCGATTGTCGAGCCGCTGACGAAGGCGGTTATCTTGTCGAAGACCAGGCTCTCCAAGCTCGCGAAGACGACCTTCGCGAAGTCGATCAGCCCATAGACGAAGATGGCGTAGTAGGTGGAGTTCATGTACCACCTATTCACGAGGAAGGTGTTGATGGGCCTGAGTATGGGGTTGCCAGACACGAACTTCCAGGAGTCCACTTTCTTTGAAAGGTAGAAGAGCCAACCCAGGACCCCACCTATAAGGAGCATGGCAGCGGAAGTACCCCATGCAGTCAGCGTCGTTGAGAACTCGAGGTGGTGTGAGTGTAGGGGTATCTCCATGTGGTGGAGCATCGCGTGCAGCTGCTTCTCTATGAATATCTCCGGGGAGAAGTAGGGCACGAAGAACCCTATGAGGCCGAGTGCCCCGACGATGCAGACGAGTGTGACCAAGATCGCGATGGGCACCCACATGGTCTTAGGGGCCTCGTGGGGATGGTGTCCGTGGTGCTCCATATCCTTGATGTGCTGACTCTCGTGACCGAGGAACGTTACGTTGATGTACCTTATACTGTAGAAGAGGGTCATCGCAGCACTGATGGCCCCCACAGCCAGCAGGGTCATCGAAAGAGGTGTATTGGCAATCAGACATGCTAGAAATACCGAGTCTTTACTCCAGAAACCACTCAGGGGCGGGATCCCCGCTAGGGAAGCTGTGGCTATGGTCATGAGTATGAACGTGATGGGCATGTACTTCTTCATGCCGCCCATGTTGAATGTGTAGATGGTGTGGATGGCGTGGATGACGGAGCCTGCGCCCAGGAATAGAGCCGCCTTGAAGAGGGCGTGGCTAGCCAGGTGGAATACGCCCGCAGTGAGGCCGGCTACGTAAGCACCCTCGCTCAGGCCGGAGACCCCAAGCCCCAGCATCATGTAGCCGATCTGGCTGACTGTGGAGTAGGCCAGGATCTTCTTGAGCTCAACGGAGACGAGGGCCTGGGACGCGGCCATGAAGCACGTGAACGCACCGACGCACGCTATAGTAATGAAGTAGACCTGGGCCTCAGGGATGTGCATCACCCAAGTGCCAAGATAGAATATGGGGGAAAACCTCGCGACGAGGTAGACTCCCGCCTTCACCATCGTCGCCGCGTGGATGAGGGCTGAAACAGAAGTGGGCCCCGCCATCGCCTCGGGCAGCCACTCGTGGAGGGGGAACTGGGCGGACTTGCCGATTGGGCCACCTAGGAAAAGGACCGCTGTCAGGGCTAACAGCCCCGGTGTGGCCGCTATCTTGGGAACCCATTCACCGGCCGTCTCGATGAGCTCCACATAGTTCAGTGTCCCAGCGAAGTTGAAGATGATGAAGATCGCCCCCAGGATGAAGACATCGCCGATGCCGGTGACCACGAACGCCTTCATCCCGCAGTGGGATGGAGGGAACATCTTCTGAGGAGGTGGCCCGCCCAGCCATCGATCCTTCGCGTCCCTGTAGTAATAGCCGATGAGACCGAAGCTACAGATTCCGACTCCCTCCCAGCCAACCATTGTCTGGATAAGGTTGTCTGATAGGACGAGGAGAAGCATACTCCCAAGGAAGTACAGGAAGAAGAACCAGAACCTCGTTAGACATTCGTCACCGTGCATGTACGATGTGGAGTAGACTATGATGAGGAACGAGATGAAGGCAACCACGTTGCAGATGATGATGCTCAATGGGTCGACGAGGACGCCGACCATGAGGGGGTGGCCATTCGGGAAGGTAATCCATGTGGCTAACTGTACGTCCCCAGGATAGTGGCCCGAGAAAAGCCAGGGAACCATCGACGCGGCTGATATGACTGCTGTAAGCCCCCAAGCGACGGCTGCGTAGTCCCTGATCTTGTGGCCGAACCACTTGTTAATCAGGGGCATGGACAGTGCGCCCAGCATCGGGAGGATCCATGCGAGCCATGGACCCGGGTACTTCAAGATTGTCTCGAGGGGGGTCAACAATGCGACGGGTTCCATCACAATAGACCTCCCATCATATCTCCTACCCTCTTTAACATCAGGTTAATAGAGTTTACGCAGATCATCAACCAAGCACCGCCCCGATGTAGGTTGAGAGCCCTTCAACGAGGGATTGCGAGGCCGACGATGCGAAGCTGATAAGCGGGGCAGGCCAGATCCCGAGGATCACTATAATCACGGCCATCGCCATAGTCACCGTTAACATGAGGATGGGGGCCTCGTTGGCTTTGAAGCCCTCTTTGGGTGAGCCCAGGAGGACCTGCATAATCCTGATGTAATATGCCATACTCAGGGCGCTGTTGAGGACGCCCATGATGCCCAGCCACCCAAGACCTGAGCCGAAGGCCGCACTGAATAAATGGTACTTGCTGATGAAGCCGTTCGTGCCAGGGACGCCTCCAAGCCCCAGCAGGGCGATGAACAGGCTGATGGAGGTTACGGGCATCATCTTCCCGATGCCCCTCAGGCTGTTTATGTCCCGAGTGCCGGTCTCGTGGACGATTGAGCCCGAGGCAAGGAAGGCCATCCCCTTCATCATCGAGTGGTTGAATACGTGGAGGAAGAGCCCCATGAAGCCGTAAGCTGTCCCAGCAGCCAGCCCCACGAGCATGTACCCGACCTGAGCGATGCTGGAGTAGGCCAGCAGCCGCTTGATGTCGCTCTGTAGAAGCGCCATGACGTTGGCCAAGGTCATCGTGAGAACCGCAAGGAACGCTATTGGCAGTTTGAGCATCGTAGGGTCGAAAGTGAGGAAAAGGACTCGCGCTAATGCGTAGAGGCCTGTCTCGATGACTATGCCTGACAGCATGGCGCTGATGGGGCTAGGGGCTTCAGGGTGGGCGTCAGGCAGCCATGTGTGGAGTGGCACGATCGCAGATTTTACGCCGAAGCCGACTACAAGGGTACTGAATAGGGCCATGATCCAGGGTGAAGTAGGTGCACCTCTAAGGCTGTCAGCGATAGCGGCGAAATTGAGGGTGCCCGTCATTCCATAGATGATGGACATGCTGAGGATGAGGAACGCACCGGCTGTAGCACTCATGACGAGATATTTGAAGCCGGCCTCTATTGGCCCCCACCTGCTCTTGAGGAAGGCGACGAGAACGTAGCTGGAGAGGCCCATTAGTTCCCAAAATACGAACAGGGTAAACAGGTCTCCGGCCATCACGACACCTGTCATGCCCGCCATCATGAATGTCATGAGAGTGTAGAACTCGGTCAATCTGCTCTCCTTCTCCATGTAACTGATGGAGTAGATCGCGACCAGGAACCCCAATACGGCGACGCTCCCCGACATGAATATGCTGAGGGTGTCGATCTCGAAGCATCCCCCGAAGGGAGGAAGCTGCCCCCAAACAGAGATCACGATGACACCCGCTTTCTGTACGCTCTGGTTGAGATAGTAGATTGAGATAATCGTCGCGGATGAGACGATAATCATCCAGACTTCCCTAAGCCTTGCTACCCCGATCCTCTCGCTAAGGAGGCCTACCATGAGGGAGGTTAAGCCTCCGATTAACAGCACCAGTAGTGGCAATGGCAGGTTGATGCCTTGTGAGATAACCTCTACCATTTCAATCGCCTCAGTTTCCTAATGTCAATTGTTTTGTAGTGTTTGTACACGTTCATCACCATCGCAAGGCCGACTGCTATGACTGTTCCGTCAAGAACGATGGCCATCATGACCATCGAGTGGGCGTAGGGGTCCACGAATCCGGGAACCTGCGTGGAGAGAGCGATGAAGCAGAGGTTCGCCGCGTTGAATAGGATCTCGACGCCTATGAGGATGCGCACCATATCCCTCTTCACCATGAGGCAGGAGAGGCCGATAACGAACATCAGGCCCACAGAGACCAAGATGGGCTCAAGTGGGACCATCAGTGTTTCCCCTCCCCTAGCTTGAGCAGAGCTAGACAGCAGACGACTGAAGCTACAATAACGAAAGCTTGACCCGTCAGATCGAGGGCCCTGTTGTCCCAGAGGAACCGACTCGACAAACCTGCTATGTTATCGTAGGGTTCTACGGGCACCAGCTGCCTGCGGAGGGTCTCAGGAACGAACTCGAAGACCGGGAAGTCAACGCCCACTGAGAGCCATGAGAACACGAGCAGGGCTAAGACAATTGTGAAAGCCGCTGCTACGTTTCCGTATCTAGCCATCTTGCTCATTCCTGCACCTCCTCTTCAACCTCCTCTATCGTCATCTTCCCCGCCTGTGTGAACATGACGGTGATGACGAAGAAGACCACGACTGCTCCGGCGAAGATGGCTACCTGGAAGAGGGCAACGGTGGGGGCCCCCATCATGAAGTAGACGACGCCGAGGCTTATGTTAGTGCAGAGGAGGAAGACCACGCCGAAGACGATGTTCCTGCTACTGACAGCCAGGTAAGCGCTCACGATGGTTACAGCCAGGGCTAGGATTAGCTCGATCATACGTCCTTCACCTTCCTAAACTTGATCTCGGTCTCAGTGAGATAGATCTCCGTCCGCCTCTTCAGCATCGGGAGGACCTCCTTGAGGTCAGGGATCTCCGTCAGCTGCTCGGGGGAATAAACCAGATTACTCCTATCGTACTCGGAGAACTCCACGAAGTCGGTGAACTCCAGGGCGTTCTTGGGGCAGAACTCGACGCAGTAGCCGCAGAGGCTGCAGGTGTTGAAGTCGATCTGGGGGTACTTGCCCTCCATGCCCTCCACCTCGACGAGCTCGATGGACTTGCATGGGCAGACCCGTGCACACGTGTTGCAGCTTATGCAGCGGTCGAGGTAGAGCTTGTGGCGCCCCCTATACCGCTCCGCGAATATGGGCCTCTCCGTCGGGTATGAGACGGTCTGACCCCTCTTGAATATGTAGGGCAGGACGGTCGAGAAGGGCTTGAACAGTTTCTTGAAGAAGCTCATCAGTACACCCCCCATAGCTTCAGCACCAGCGTGACGACCAAGTTGAGCAGCGCAAGGGGAGTGAGGTACTGCCAGCCCAGCTTCAGCATCTGATCCATCCTCAACCTCGGGAAAACCACCCTGAGCAGGATCACCAGGGTCACCAGGAGGACGAACTTGATAACCAACCAGAATATGTGGCTGGCGGTGGTCGCCCCGAAGAACACCGGCCCGTTGAAGCCGCCCAAGTAAAGGGTCAGGAACATCAGGGCCCATGCCTGGAGCATCACGTACTCTGTGAACATAACGAACCCGTAGAGGACGCCGCTGTACTCGGTCCTCCAGCCGAGGACCAGCTCAGTCTCGGCCCCGGGCATGTCGAAGGGCGTCCTCTCGGACTCGATCATGACCCCGAGGAAGAATATGACGAAGCCTATGAACTGGGGGATGAAGAACCACATCTTCTCCTGAGCCCTGGCGATGACCACGAGGTCGAAGCTGCCCACCATGATGGCAACCGAGGCGGCGCAGATAACCATGGGTATCTCGGCTGAGATGTACATGTAAGCCACCCTCCAAGCGCCTATGAACGTGTACTTGTTGTTGGAGGCCCAGCCCGTGAATATCGGGACCAATGGCGCTATACCCGCGATCGCGAAGAACATGGGCATACCGAGGCTGCCAACATTCCAGAGCACCCAGTCCGAGGCGAAGGGTATAAGGATGACCGCCATGGCGGGGACGCTGGGGAGCAGCACGGGCATCAGCAGGAAGAAGAAGGTGTTGACGTCCTTCGGGATTATCATCTCCTTGAAGAAGAGCTTGATGAAGTCGGCGATGAGCTGGAGCCAGCCGAACCTCCCCCCGCAGTAGTAGGGTCCGACCCTGAGCATCGCCCTCGCCAGGAACTTGCGCTCGAACCAGACGGCGATGATGGCGTAGACGATGACCCAGAGGAGCCCGGGGAGGACTATAATCTGGAGCAGCGGCTTCGCGTTGACCGTCAGGAACTCGATGATGAACCTCCAGAGCGTCAGGACGATATTCATCTCAGATTTTCACCTCTCCATTCATCTCCATCACCTATCCGAATCCAGGTACCAGGGGTCGATCGAGTTGATGAGAACCGGGATGTCCGCCACGAGTATCTCGTCGAGCTCCGCGAGCCTCTCGAAGACGTACATGTTCCTGAGAGTCGGCGAGTGGATCTTAACCCTGTAAGGGTTCATCCCCCCATCCGTGAACAGGTGGACCCCCAGCTCGCCCCTGGAGGACTCGACGCGGCTGAGCACCTCAGCCGCCTTCGCCCGGGCGAAGAGAGGGACGTTGGTCCTGATGGGTCCGCTGGGTATCTCGTTGGCGACCTGCTCCATGATGTTGAGGGACTGGCCGATCTCCCTGTACCGGACCTTGGTCCTCGCCATGGAGTCACACGCGGACTCGGTGATGACCTCGAAGTCGAGGTCCCCGTAGGCGGCGTAGGGCTCGTCCTTGCGGACGTCTATGGGGATTCCTGAACCCCTCAGGACGGGGCCCGTGGCGCCGAGCCGGATCGCGTCCTCGGGCTTCAGTACGCCCACGTTATCACAACGCAGCTCGAAAGTGGCGTTCTCCACCATGGCGACCCAGTACTCCTCGAACCTCCTCCTGAGGTACTCGACGCCCTCTATGACCTTCTCCTCGAATCCCTTGGGGAGGTCCTTGTGGACCCCTCCGGGCATGAAGAAGTTGAGGCTCCACCTCGCCCCCGTCAGCTCCTCGAAGAGGCGCAGAATGATCGTACGGTCCACCGTCGTCCAGAGGAAGACGGCCGGGAAGTAGCCAGTTGACTCAGCCTGGAGCCCGAAGGCGTAGAGGTGGCTGTTGATCCTCGCCATCTCACAGATCATGGATCGTATCCAGTTCGCCCTCTCCGGGACCTCGATCCCTAGGGCCTCCTCGATAGCGGTGACGTAGCCGAGGCCGATGTTGGGCGTGTCTGCCATCACCATCCGCTCCACCGGGATGATGCCCTGGAGGAACGTCCTGTTCTCCAGTATCTTCTCGATGCCCCTGTGGGTGAAGCCGAGGTCGGCGATGATCCTGTGGACCTTCTCGCCGTCGATGTCAAGGAGGATGCGGGTCTGGCCACTCATGGGGTGCTGAGGGCCCCAACTCATCCGCATGATGTCGGGAACGATGACTGGCTCGGTCATTCCTCTGAACCCTCCTCCTTGAAGTCCTTCCTAAGCGGATGGCCACCCCTCCAGTCGGGGGGCAGAAGCAAGGGTATCATGTTGTTGTGGCCCTCGAACTCGATGCCGAACATCTCGTGGGCCTCCCTCTCGTGGAAGCTCATGGCCTCCCAGACCTGGGTGAGGGAGGGGAGCTTGAGGTCGTCCCGGGGCAGGTCGACCTTGTAGATGAGCATGAACTTTGAGTCCGGCTTCATCAGGTAGTACATCATCTGCATCTTCTCCTCCTTGGGGAAGTCGATGGCACCACCGGAGACCGGATACTTGAAACCCAGGTCGTCCCTCAGTGTCTTGGCGACCTCGATGAAGCCCTCCCGCTTGACGACAGCCGAGATCCTCTTGCTCCTGAGGACCTCTGCGGAGACGACGAGGTCGGGATGGTTGGCCTTGATCGCCTTGACGACATCCGCTTCGCTCATCCCTTGACCCCCAGCCGCTTCTCCTTCTTGATCTTGTCTTGGAGAAGCATCATCCCCTGGATGATCGCCTCAGGGCGAGGCGGACAACCGGGGATGTAGACATCAACCGGGACATACTCATCGATGGCGATAGCGGCATAGGAGTCATAGAAAGGCCCCTTACCTGTGGGACATGCCCCCACGGCCACGACGTACTTGGGTTCCCCCATCTGCTCGTAGAGGTACTTGACCCTGATGGCCATCTTCCGGGAGACGACGCCGACTACCATTATGCAGTCGCACTGGCGAACACTGGCGAAGGGGAGCACTCCGAGGCGCTCCATGTCGTACTCGGAGCCTGAGCACTGCATGAACTCGGGGCTGCAGCAGCCGGTCACGAAGTGGATGGGCCAGATGGAGTACTTTCTCGCCCAGCCCAGGAGGTAGTCGACGACGTTATAGACAACACCTGAGCCCGGAACAGATTCGAAGTTTCGTCTTATCTCTTTCGTCTCTTCCTGCATCTTAATACACCAGCTTGTTGAGCTCTGAGAGGAAGTATCCGATTCCTATGAGAACGATCAAGATGTACACCGAGACGCTCGCTATCGTCCGAAGGGAGAAGTTAATGGACATGGCGGCGGTTAGCACCACCCATCCGAAGGCGTCGAGCGCGAAAAATATCACCGCGTATCCGAAATATCGTGAGATGCCTAGGAGCCTGTAGTCGCTTGCGTCTCCGAAGGGATCCTGCCCGCATTCATAGGTGGTCTGCTTGATCTCGTTGGGCTTCTTCGCGCCGAACAGCCATGAGACGGCTATCAGCAGTCCCAATACACCTGTCATCGCGAAGCCAAAGATCCAGAAAGCGAGATGGTCGCCAATATATATCATCCCGGATCACTCCCCTTTACTTCATGCTTGCACTTATTAACTTTTCACCATTATTATCATTATTAGAAAATATTGGGAATAAGAGCACGTACTTAAATGAAATGGGATGCAGGATGATTTTATTTTTATATAAACTCGAAAAAACTAACCTTTTCGGCCTCGTTAAGGGCTTACACTCTTATATCGGAGACGTGTTGAGTCTCATCCATGACTTCAAATGAGCAAGTAAAGTTCGCGAAGGTGGTACTGCTGGGTCAGAGGATCAACATGAATGCCACCGTCTTGCTACAGGTGCTCTCCCGGAACATTGAGTTGGGGGGGAGCACGGTCGTGAACCTGAAGGTTCAGATATTAAACGCACTAAAGGACATGGAGACCAGCCTGGGGGAGTTCGAGGAGCTTACATCTATCGAACTAACGACCGCAAAGGAGACCCTCGTCAAGGCACTAGAACATCACGAGGCTGGAGAGACCAAAGAACTCTATGACAGCATCCAGAGGCTGTACCGCGACGACTACCTGACCACCCTCACTGACCTGACCAGGTAGGGATTAGCTCTCTGTTTTTGTAGCCGCCTCGTCCAGGCGCCTCAGGCCCCTCAACAGAGCCATCTCATCCAGGTGCCCCGTGTAGATTTCCTCAAAACCGTCGGGTATCGGGGCCTCGACCTTGGCGTCATTGATTATCTTGTAGTAGATGCTGCAGGCCTTGCAGGAGACTATCTCCAGAGCCTGGGACTCCCCGACGAGCAGGAACTCCTTGTCGTCAAGCCCTTTGGAGCCGCAGCTGGGACATGTGAAGATGTCCATCCAGTAATCGGCTTGGCAGTACTGACACTTGAAGCGCCAGACCTCTCCCTCGGACTTCAACACCACAGATGTACGTCTATCGCAGACGGGGCAGTTGATGTGGTTCCAGGCGTCCAGCAGCCTCTGCTCGCCCTGCGAGGCGAGGAAGATCATCGAGGGCTGTACAAGCG
>Ga0209536_100014860_pt1 | contig 11148 bp, 9 predicted proteins | sample DeeMarSeWOR28_12_FD_187461 | JGI IMG/M metagenome (GOLD analysis project Ga0209536, IMG submission 187461) | Marine sediment microbial communities from White Oak River estuary, North Carolina - WOR-2-8_12 (SPAdes) (version 2) | ecosystem: Environmental > Aquatic > Marine > Intertidal zone >... | reverse complement strand
ACAATATTTCCAGTAGACATAACAATACTCATACCAAGAAATAGAATTACTATCCCTATTGTAAGGATTTTTTTTATCAGGTTTATTCCTCCCTCAATACTGACATTCCATTATGGATATTTAAATATTACACAACTATTAGTTAATAATAATAAAGAAAAAATTGTTACAAAAGATTCCTTAAAAGAAAGATATTTGTACCATAAATTACATTTGGATTTGAAAACTATAATCAAAGGGGAAATATGAACACAACAATACATAGTATGTTTTATTGGCTGAATAAGCCTTGCAATTGCCCCTATAGATTATGGTAAAAATCTTGATTTTTTAGTGTTTTGTAATCAAGTGTTTTTTTGAAAGTTATGATTGCTTTCACTTGAGTTCAAGGTTTTTTTTTAAAAAAATTATGAGGGGTAAAAATGAAGAAAATATTGGTCGTTGGAATAACCGCCCTTCTTACAGGGTTAGTTCTAACAAAAAGCATTAATGCAATTGCTATAACAATTAAACCTCAAATAAATAATAAAACAAATGAATTATCAGAACTAGAAATAAAATTCAAAAAAGAAGTATTCAACGAAATTGAGCAAACAAAGGATAGAATTCTTGTTAAAGACGAAATTATCGGAGATAGATACGTAAGATATTGGGAGCATGTAATCGATAATATTTTTGTTAAAAACGATTCAATGTTACTTCATATGGACATATATAATTTTAGGGTACTTGAATTCAAAAGATACTGGAGAAATATTGAAGTTACCTCAATAATTTATAAAAATAGTGATTTTGAAAAAAATTATTTATGGAAAAGAAAGGTGGTTTTTCCTAATGAAGATGATTGTAACATATATTATTCCTTTAACTTCGAACAAGAATATCCATTATTCTGTTGGGAAGTAAGATATTCTGATGGAAGTACAATTATTTATGATATTAATGAAACTCCTATAGGACAAGGAATACCCACACCTTCTTCTAAAGGATTTGTGGTCCAAGGTTATGGTGATTCAAAATGGAGATACTGGAGAGAAAATGCTCAAGAATGGTATAGGAAATGGTTTGGGTCAATAAACAGCATCTCGAGTCCAAATATCAGTCAAATATCATATTTTATAAAAAATGAATCTACAAATACAGAGGCATTCTATGTAATCGCACATTCAGGAGGGCTTTCATCTCAATTTTTAGCAAATAAAAATTCATATTATATTTCATACCAACTTAAATCTGATATGGAAAATAGGGGCCCTATGAAACTTGCTATTCTATGTTGTTGTTCAGCAATGACATTTACTGGACAAGGCAGTCTTTCTTACGAGTTTAGAAAGGGTGAAATGAATGATACTGTGACAATTGGTTACTATCATATGGAGCTATGTCCTAACTGGGTTCAATCATTAGATTGGCAGAATTATATGTTTGAAAAAATTGATAAAGGGCATACTGTGAAAAAAGCCTTTGATAGAGCATGTGCACAATATCCTCAAATTGCAGATTATGTAAAATTTGTTGGTGACCCTAATCTTAAAATTAAAAATAATAATACGAATACTAAAATCAATTGTACAAATAATGAAATTATAGATTATTTACTTGATCATAGGAGCATTAAGATCTGTTTTCTTAATTACCTCAATAGATTCTTTATATCCGGCATCTGCATGTCTTATGACACCCATTCCAGGATCAGTTTTAAACACCCGTTTTATTCGTTCATCAGTCTCGATTGTCCCATCACAAACAACAACCATGCCTGCATGAGTAGAAAAACCAATTCCCACTCCTCCACCATTATGAATTTGAACACTATCTGCACCAGCTGCACAATTAAGTAGCGCGTTTATAAGGGGCCAATCAGCAATAACATCGGATTTATCAAGCATATCTTCAGTTTCTCTATATGGCGAAGCAACACTACCACTGTCAAGATGGTCTCTAGTAATTGCAATAGCTCCAATCTCTTTGTTTCTTACCATTTTATTTATTTCAAGTGCAAATTTTTCACGTTCACCATAGCCAAGCCAGCAAACGCGAGCAGGAAGTCCCTCCCATGGCAGATACTTTTCTGCAAGATTAATCCAATTCAAAAGGATTTCATCTTTTGGAAACATTTTAATTAATGCTTTATCTGTCTTTAAAATGTCATCAGGATTACCAGTGAGTGCAAGCCATCTAAAAGGACCTCTTCCAATGCAAAGCATTGGTCTGACATATGCTGGAACAAATCCGGGATAATTAAAAGCGTTTTTTAGGCCACCAATAAGAGCCTGGCCTCTTAGATTGTTACCATAATCAAATACAACTGCTCCATTTTTCATAAACCCAAGCATAGATTTGCAGTGCACTATCATACTATCAATTGATTTTTTAATATAATCTTTCGGATTTTCCTTTCTTAGTTTAAAGGCATCATTTAAATTTTCCCCATAGAAACCAACTGGAACATAACCATTTAGTTCATCATGAGCAGACGTCTGATCAGTTACAACATCAGGACTGAAACCATCTTTTAGAAGTTTTGGATGAGTATCTGCACAATTTCCAATAAGAGCAATTGAGATTGCCTTTCCTTCTTTTTTATTATTGTTTGCTATTTCAACTGCTTCATTTAAATCCTTAATCTTTTTATCGCAAAATCCTGCTTTTACCCGCCGGTCAATACGTTTTTCATCACACTCGACAGCAATACAAACTCCCCCTGCCATTTTTACTGCAAGAGGTTGGGCACCACCCATTCCACCAAGACCTCCAGTTAAAACAATTCTACCTTTTAGATTCGATTTGAAATGTTTTTTTGCAAGAGACGCAAACGTTTCATAAGTACCCTGAATAATACCCTGAGTTCCAATATAACACCAGGAACCTGCAGTCATCTGACCATACATAATAAGACCAAGTTCCTCTAGCTCATGAAACTTGCTCCAATTACTCCAATGAGGAACTATATTTGAATTAGCCATCAAAATCCTAGGAGAGTTTTCCCAAGTCCTAAATACTGCAACAGGTTTACCAGATTGAATAACCAAGGTTTCATCATTTTTTAGTTTTTTCAGGATTTCTACAATCTTATCATAACATTCCCAATTACGTGCAGCTTTACCTGTACCACCATAAATTATTAGTTCTTCAGGAATTTCAGCATTTTCCAAATTATTTTCAAGCATCCGTAAAATAGCTTCCTGTTTCCAGTTCTTACATCTCAAATTACTACCTCTTTGAACCTTGATAATTCTCCCCATAAAAATCGGTACTTTATATCTATGGACAATACTTAAATCTTTTTTTAAAAAATAGTTTGTCAAAAGGGAAGGATGGCTGGCCTCACTAGGAGGGGATGGGATGCACTCTAACAAAAACTACCAGCCCGATTCCTTCCACTAAAAACAAATAAGTAACGTATATATATGTTTTTCGCTAATAGACCTATAAAAGAGAGATACTTACAACATTGTTTCCTCTAAGAATAATTGTTCCAAGTCTCCTTTTGGTTTCCTCAAATGTTTCTTCAACATCAGATAAAACCATGTTCATGTATTCATCGTAACCAGAAAGCTTCCCTTCAATCAGTCTTCCATCCTTTAGTAAAAGTGATAGCTTTTGGTTCAATGCTTTTTCTAGGACATCTAAAGGTAACGCCATGGGGAAGGTGAAATATGTTCGCCTTTTTAAAGTATTCCCTAAAACTTTTTCTTATTAATAAATGATAAACATTAAATGGTAAATGTTGATTACAGAACTGCTTAAAGGGGAGGTATAAGCCTATGGCTGATGGAAATATTGTTCATGTAGTAGGCACTGGTACTATAGGGGAACCATTAATCGGACTGCTTAGTGATGCACGTGATGAATTAGGAATTGATGAAGTTACTTTCTATAAACACACACCTGCATTAACTGATAGACCTAAGATAAAAGGACTTATCAATAGAGGTGCAAATCTAGCAGTTGCTGATTCAAAATTAAATGATTTCCAAGAATTGGGTCTTGAACCAATATATGAAGCAGAAGAAGCAATCAAACGAGCTACAGTAATAATTGATTGTACTCCAAAAGGTACTGGACTAATGAACAAAGAAAAATACTATACTAAGTATAAGGATAGAATTAAGGGATTTATGGCTCAGGGATCTGAATTTGGTTTTGGAAAGATGTATGCTTTAGGAATAAATGATGAAGCAATAACACCAAAGGATAAATTCATCCATATTGTTAGTTGCAATACTCATAACATTGCGGTTTTAATTAACACCCTTGGAATTGAAAATGGAAAAAATATCCTAAAAGAGGGAAGATTTCTATGTATAAGGAGAGCAAATGATATCAGCCAGTCAAAAAGCTTTATCCCTTCACCAGAAGTAGGTACCCATAAGGATGAAAAAATGGGAACTCATCATGCCGTAGATGTTTATCACTTGTATAAAACATTAGGAATTGAATTAAATGTATTTTCTAGTGCCTTAAAATTAAACACTCAGTATATGCACTCTATATGGTATGATTTAAAACTAAATTCAAAAATAAATAAAGAAGAGGCAATTCAGAAATTCATTGATAATCCAAGAGTTGCAGTAACCCATAAAAAATCAGCAAATTTAGTATTTTCATTTGGAAGAGACCATGGTCATTATGGTAGAATTCTTGATCAAACTGTTGTTGTTATTCCAACAATTCATGTTTTAAATAATAATGAGGTTTTTGGTTTCTGCTTTACACCACAGGATGGCAATTCCATTCTTAGCAGTATTGCTTCAACTGAGCGTTTTTTATATCCTGATACATATGAAGAGAAATTAAAATTCCTTGGAGCATTTTTACTTCAAGAAGTATAAAAAAACCAAAAAACAAATTATAAAATCTCATATTTATTTAGGGGTATATTTGAGATATTTGATAAAATGAGCAGTTCTAGTAAAATAATACGTGATCCAATTCATGGAGATATAAAACTTGAAGGATTATTTCTTGATTTAATAGAAGCACCTGAAATTCAAAGATTATATGATATTAAACAACTTGGTTTTGCCCACCTTGTTTTTCCAGGTGCACATCATACAAGGCTTGAACATTCTCTTGGAACTTACCAAATAGCTTCAAAAGCATCAGATCAGATTGGTTTAGATAGAGAAGAGAAAGAAACAATTTCCTGTGCTGCTTTTTTACATGATATAGGCCATGGTCCATTTTCTCACACTCTTGAACATATTCTAAGAGATACACTAAATGCTGATCATGTTGATTTAACTGAAAAATTGATTTTTGGCGATCTTACAATATATAACGAAAAGGAAAAAGAATATATAATATCCCCAAGTGTTTTTGAAATATTAAATAAAAATAATATTGATAATAAATTGATAGCTAGTATAATAAGAGGTAGAACAAGTAAAAAAGAATTTCTAGGGCAACTCTTGACTAGTCCTGTTGATGTTGATCAAATTGATTATTTAATCAGAGATTCTTACTATACTGGCGTTGCTTATGGAATGATTGATATTGAGAGGTTTTTACAAACTCTTACAATAAAAAATGATAATTTAGCTGTAAGAAAAAAAGGTGTAGGAGTCCTTGAAAATATACTTATGGCAAGAAACCTAATGTATTCTTCAGTATATTTTCATAAAACAGTTCGAATTGCTGAGCTTATGCTTGCAAAAGCAATTGAAAAAATTGAAACTACAAAACCATTTGATTTTTTTAAAATGACAGATGCTGAATTAATAAATGAATTGAAAAAAATTGGAGCCTTTCAGTATGAAATTGCTACAAGACTTAAATTCAGAAAGCTCTATAAACAAGCTTATACAAAATCAAAATCTGATTTGGATAAAAATAGTATTGATGTAATCAATAAATTAGAAAATCTTAATTTTAAAAGAGATAAAGAAAAAGAATTTGAAGAATTACTTAATCTTCCTAGTGGACATATAATAATTGATATCCCATCATATGAGTTATTAAAGGCTGAACCTAGAATCAAACATACAGATATTCCAATTGTTGATAAAGAAACAGTAAAAAGTCTTGATGATTTCACACCTGTTGCTAAAGCTATAAGATTAAGAGAGATTCCAGATTGGACAATTATGATAATTACAGATGAAAAATACAAGGACATAGTATCAAAAAACGCTGAGAAGATACTTTTTAACTAAAAAATTAACTATTATAAACGAGAAAAATTTATTTGTATCTCAAATATGATAATACTTATAACCTAAAAATTAATTTGTTGAATGTGCATTAATGAATAGTCAGAAGAAAAATAAACTTAAAACAATTAAAAATTACCTTAAACTTGGTAGATCTTTTGGAACGACTAATACATGGGGTGCAATATTTGTTGGAGTTCTTACTTCTTCAGAATTGGCTACATATATTGATGCTTTGAAGATTCTTGCTATCGCATTTTTTGCTCATGCATATACTGGATCAATAAACGAATACTGTCATGCTGAAGAAGATAAAAAACATCCTCAGTACAAATATAAACCGCTTGTGAGAGGAGATATATCCAAAAAAAACACGATAATTTATATTTATTTTAGTTTATTAACTACAATTTTTTTAGCATTTATTTTTTATAGAAATTTTTCACCAATACTTCTTATTATTGCAGCAGCATTTGGTACATTATATACAGTTAAAGGAAAATACATTGCATGGGGTTATGATTTAACACCTTCTATTGGAGCATCATTATTAATTTTTTATGGTGCAGCAACAATTGGTGAAATTACTAATATTACAATAGTTGCTGGAGTGTGTGCATTTTTTCTTAGCATGTATTCTGAATGGGTAGATGGTATGAAAGATGTTGATACTGATAAGAAATTTAAAGTACCAACAACTGCAGTAAGATGGGGTTATACACATAGCAAAAGACTAACATTTAAAGATCCAAATTACCTTTATTTTATATTTGTAGTTATTTGTCTTGATGTTGCATATTCATTACCTTTTCTAATAAAATTTGTTTTTAAAATACCATTTTTTCCTGAGTGGCTCACACCAACATATTTTTATTTATTTTTATTTATCGCAGTTCCTATCCAAATTTATCTTGTCTATAAGTTATATGGAAAACAAAACAAAGAGTCTCTTCGCAAACATCCAATAATGTTTATTGGAACTACTATGTTTTTAGCATTTGTTCTTATTATTGATAGAATAACAATCTGGGGAGTAATTGGTATAATTATCTTTGTTTTAGGTTGGGTCTATGTTTTTTCATTGTTTGGCATTCAATTTTCCAAGGACAAATTTTTACTTCCAATTAAAAAGTTTAAATAATTTTTTAATAAGGAGAGAATGGGGAAGATGAAGGTGGTGAGGAGAGATTTTACAAAAAAACTCCAATTTCTCCCCCATTCACAATAAAATATATATGGAGTCAGTATATAAATTTTATTATTAAAGTAATATTAATTTTTATAGTAATGAAATTTTTAGAAATAATACACCATTAATAATTATATGGCTAAAATAAATTAAAACAAAAATATATAAATTTATTAAAAGTTACATAATATTTCAAAAGTAACTACTAATATTTTGAAAAAATATTACCCCATTTAAAATCAACATATGGTTTATCCTTAAAAATTTTAAGATAGGATTTAGGAAGTTTAGAAATAGTTTCATTAAAAAGGTTTTTTTCATGTTCTGTTACAATTGTTTTCTTTTTTCCTTTGTTTTTATTACCTTTGAAAGTTATTTCTCTACGTTTCATTTTTAAATTAAAAAAGTTAAACATATCCTTTACTTTCTTTGCATTATTCAAATCTTTAGGAACGTCTAATATATAACAATCATTATGTTTGTTATATTTATTTAAAAAATCTATTGCTCGTTTTTCCGTTTCAATCCATTCAAGTATAAAATATTGATAAATTTTATCTTCATCTGAGATTTGATAAATAGTTTTATTATTAAAATTTAAAAATTTGTAGATTTCCTCATTTCCTGTTAAAGTCCATTTAATATATTTTTTACCGTCGTCACCCCTGTAATTCAAAGGATAACGAATTTTTCTTAATTGTTCGTATCTATTAAAATTACTTTTTGCAACTTTTAATGGATCTCTTATTGCATGAACAAGTTTCATATCTGGAAAAAATTCTATTGCAACATCTGAAAAGGATTTTAAAAAAGAATGATTTGTTTCAACATACAAGTTTACATTATAGTTATTAATTTTTTCTAACTTTATTTTAAAAAGTTCTTTTATTTTATCCTTATCTCCATTTTGATACCAATAAATTGACTTCCCAAACATATTTGGTGGTGGTTCATGTTTACTAATACAATTTTCAATATTATTTTTAAAAAGATATGATAAATATTTAGTACCAGTTCGACCAGATGTTAAACAGAATATCTTAATCACAGTATCAATAGGGTATATACATATGTTTTTTAAATGTATTCAAGGAGAAAAAAATATTATTTAAGAATATTTTTAGCTAAATAAGACAAATTAAATCTCAAAAATATTTCAAAATATTTGGAAAAACATATAAGTCAAAATTAATTATTTTTCTAATAAAAATTCAGATATAGATGAAGTCTATGAAAGATAAAAACAAAAAAAAAGAAAATATAATATTTGTTTTTTTAACACAATTTGTAAGAATTGAACATGTTTTTGGATGGTCAGTAGTCTCATTTGGTGGATTCATTTTAGGAATGACTTCATTGATATTATATGATTATTTATTTCCATTTATCGTTTTTTCAATATCTACATTTTGTATAATATCATTTACATTTTCAATAAACAATTATTACGATGCTGATTCTGACAAAATTAATCCAAGAAGAAAAGATTATAATGCTATTGCATCTGGAAAAATCTCAAAAAAAACTGGTATCATATTAAATATAAGTTTAGTAATTATTCCAATTATTTCCTCCTATATATATAGATTTGATGTATTCTTATTATGCATTCTATTTTTAGCATGGATGTGGCTTTATTCTTCACCCCCATTAAGACTAAAAAGTAGACCCGGTCTTGACATAATATGGCATTTCTTTGCATTTATTTTAATTGTTTTATGGGGCTCACTTATTGCAGGAAAAATCAGTCTTATCAACTGGTTAGCAGCAATATCTCTTGGAGCATTCAGTTTAATCGGTCAGGTTGAAAATCATATATATGATTACTCCTCTGATAAAAAGACTGGAACAAACACTTTAGCAGTGAAAATTGGTCTAGAAAAGACAAAAAAAATTCTTACAATTCTTGTATTTTTTCACATTATTCTTTTAATTCCATTGATTATTTTATACACAATTAGTTATTATTATAGTATAATTATTGTAGTAATTATTTCAATCACTGGATTTATATTTTTTAAATATAAAAGAAAGGAATTTACAAAACAGATTTTTTTTGTAAAATATTTTACAAATATTGTCGGTGGATCGGTTTATTTAAGCGGTTTGGTTTATTACATTCTTTTTTTACTTGAAACTCCAACTTTAGGTCTTCTAAATATTTTTGGCGTATCTTAGTTTTCATTAGAAAAATCTTAAAAACTCTGCAATATCTATCTGATTGATTTTACTAACTTTTGAATCAACCTCGATCTCTCCCGTATATTTTATATGATATCTCCAGTAATTTATAGTAGGCATTCTAATATAATCAAGATTAATTGGTTCCATTTTTAATTTAAGCTTTAATTTATTATTATCAACAACTATTGAAGAATTATATGGTATTAACTTTCCACGATTCTTAATCTGTTTTTCAATTATGAAATTAATATCCTTTGGATTAATATTTATAAATTCATCATCTTTATTTAATACCAAGAGTTTTTCTTCACTACCAAATCTTTTCATCACTCTTGCCCAGGTTATATTAAACATTTCAATAGGAACTTTTCCAAAGTGGTATCCCCGAGATAGAACAGGTGCAAAAATCAGATAAGCATTATGATCATGATATCCATGTCCAACGACATCGATATCCTTACCATGTAAGTGAATTACTCCATTAATATTGAAATGTGGGATAACAAGCCAGTTACCAAGTTGATGTCTACCTTTGAAAGGTTTGAAGGTTTTTGTCAAGTTTAAATCAAAACCCCCATCTTTGTCTCCCATTGATATATTATAAATCCAATTTTTTGATTTTTCATCAATTTTACCACTTATAATATCCCTATTGTTAATTCTAATCAAAGGTCTTTTATTTGGTCCATATAACTTTCTATATGGTGGTCTTTCTCTTTTGATAAATACTAATTCTGTATCCTTATAAATATAACATCCAGTCTGAATAAATCCAATATTTCCTGCTGTAAGAACATTTACTAGAGCAACAACACTATAGTTATTTGAAAAAATACCATCAAAATACCAAGTTTCAATATGAAAAAAATTAGTCTTTTTTTGCCAAGCATCATCACTGATTGTTATTTCTTTAGGTTGAAAACCCTTATATTTATCAGACATTTTACTAAATCAAATCCTAATATAAAATTACTCCATTTTAATTTTATCGATTTAAATAATTTAACAAATAAAATCAAAATTTCTTTATATGTACTATCAAATAACATTATTTAGATAATGCTCAATATTATATTGATATTTATTGGAATTTGTGCAATCTTAGCAGAATTTTTTACAATAGTATTATGGATTAATGCAAGATGGCAATACAAAAAAGAACATGATTTATCATATAGTCCAAGAACCTGGATTATAATACCCTGTAAGTATGCACATGAAAGGTTTAAAGAAAATGTCAATGCTATAATAAATCAGGAATACAAAAATTACAATGTAATATTTGTTACTGATTCTACAAAAGATTCAGCATACAGAGCAGTTAAAGAGATTGCAAAGGACAATAAAAAAATCCATCTTGAAACAGCAGATTCAATAGAAGGATGCAGTGGAAAAATTGCAGCGCTAATCAAAGGAATTAGTTTTGCAGATGACGCTGAAGTTTATGTATTTGCAGATTCAGATATAAAACCTCACAAACAATGGTTAAAATATTTAGTAGGATACCTTGATGATAAGAATATTGGAGCAACAACCGGTTATAGATGGTATTTTCCAAATAATCTAAAATCATATTTTATATCAACATGGAATTTGACAAGTGTACTACCCTTCTTTTTT
>Ga0209536_100014859_pt1 | contig 11150 bp, 8 predicted proteins | sample DeeMarSeWOR28_12_FD_187461 | JGI IMG/M metagenome (GOLD analysis project Ga0209536, IMG submission 187461) | Marine sediment microbial communities from White Oak River estuary, North Carolina - WOR-2-8_12 (SPAdes) (version 2) | ecosystem: Environmental > Aquatic > Marine > Intertidal zone >... | reverse complement strand
TGTTCGCCGATGATGCCCCAAATGTGGGCATTACCCTCTGCATCAGCGCGCTGAACATGCACAATGGCTACATCAGGGTTGAGGGCAGGCACAACGACAACCTCCCTTCCCGAGTATGGGTCAACTACACGCTGGTATTGGGGATTGGCCCGCTCCAGATCACCCGCCGCGGTTTGATTCATCGGCATGAAAGGTACCCCTGCTGCGCCAGCCTGGAGCCGCGAGATCATACTGAAGTGGGAATATTCTTCCCACTCCAGGTTCCCAGCTTCGATCTCACCGCGTACAAATCGCAGAGAGCCTACGCCTGGATTGCCCATGTAGGAGAAGATCACCTTACTCGCACAGCCAGCTGCAACCATCTGATCATAGATCAAATCCGGGGTTGCACGAGCAAGCACCAGCTGTTTTAAACCCTGGCGGATGATCTCGTGACCCGCAGCAAAGGGTATGAGGTGGGTGAAGCCAGCAGCATATACGGTATCGCCATCACGTACATAGCCTTTAACCGCTTCAGAAATAGAAATTAATTTACTCATAATTTAGTCTCAGTGTTTTTAGAACCAGAATGAACGATTGCGCCATCTACTTATGCAACCGAGTATTAGAATGACAACACCGATAAGTGAATTCAATAATTATGGTTGACCTGCCTGAGCCGTGAGGGAAAATAACAATAAAACAATCAAACTTATAAAGATTAAGGAAACCCCAACATGTCTATTTATCGCCATTTCGGTGATGAATCCATATGAATCAAATCTGGGATGGCGGCTACTAAGACGGTTTAATCACCGCCATCCCGAGTTATGAATTGGGTAAAAACAATCTGACATTTATTCAATCTGCAATGAATGGCTGTCGATGGATTACTCGATTAAAGTTCGAATCTGCTCGTGCATGTAGAGTTGCAGATAATAATGACCACCAGCATTCTTTCCACTGGAACCTGAACCTTTCCAACCACCGAACGGTTGGAAACCGGGCCAGGCGCCCGTCGTAGCGCCTTGCGGTCGATTGGCATATGTAACACCGGCTTGAATGTCCTCGAAGAACCACTGAGTCTCTTCTTTAGAGCCATAGAAACCAGCAGTTAGACCGTAATCCACATCGTTAGCGTAACGCATGGCTTCGTCCAGGCTATCCACCTTCGCGACTGTTGTGATCGGCAGGAACATCTCGTTTTTCCATAAACGGTGTTCCAGAGGTAACCCTTCTACAAGTGTTGGAGCGCAGAAGTAACCTTTCGTTAAATCACCTTCGATGAGCACATCCCCGCCCGTCAGAAAAGTACCTCCAGCCTCTTTAATCTCTGCTGTGTAGTCTTTGAAATCCTGGTAGGAACTCTGGTTGATGACAGGACCCATGTAAACTTCTCGATCTGTGGGATCACCAACAGATAGTTTGTTGGTCAGGTCCACGAGGCGCGCAACTAATTGATCATACACCGGTTCCTCAATGTAAACCCGGGAGCAAGCTGAACATTTTTGCCCCTGAAGCCCAAACGCAGAACGAACGATCCCCACCGCAGCACGTTCAAGGTCTGCATGTCGTGAAACAATGGCAGGGTTCTTGCCACCCAATTCAAGAATACTCGGGCGTACATATCTGCCCTGGGCGAAGTCTCGGAAAATGCTCATCCCTACATCATAAGAACCAGTGAAAGTGACCCCATCGACCTCGGGGCTCTCGATTAATGCCTGTCCTAATGTACGCCCCGGACCGGTAACATAGTTGAAAACACCCTCTGGGATACCGGCATCGCGGAAACACTCAGCCAGCAGGCGTACAACCCAGGGAGTATCGGTGGCTGGCTTCATAACAACCGTATTGCCTGATACCAGAGCGGCGCCAACTGGTCCACCGGTCAATGCTGATGGAAAATTGAATGGGCTGATAACCAGCCAAACACCATACGGACGCAAAACTGAGTAATTAGTCGCTTTGTATCCTTCCAAAGGATCGCTGCCCATCTGCACAATAAAACCTTCATTCTCTTCCATCTGGTAGCAGGCGTAACGAATCAAGTCAGCTGTCTCAGCGACATCTCCGAGGCATTCCATTCGGTTTTTGCCAACTTCAAATGCCATTGCAGCGCTGATATTGAAAATTCGCTCATCAATCAGATCCGCTGCTTTCCTGAGATAACTCACCCGTTCCTGCCAGCGTATGCCTCTCCACAATGGTGAGGCTTTCCGAGCTGCTTTCAAAGCCTGCTCCGCATCCTCGGGGGTCCCTTTTTGAAAAACACCCAACATATGATCAGTGTTTATAGGGGAATGGTCCTCGAACTTCTCGTCAGCAAATCGTTCTTCTCCCGCTATGAACATGCCGTACTCTTTTCCCAAGCTGGATTTTGTTTTCTCCAGAGCCTGTTCAAAGCGCGTATGCAGCTCCTCGGGGGGATTGAACATCGTAGCATAGGTTAGCTTAAATTTTTCTGCCATTTAATGCAACTCCTTATTTAGTTTGGTAATGACCCGATCATCCAATCGTCGCCAATCTCGCAATCGGTTTGTAATACGAGGATATCGAAAGGTGAACATGTTCTTGAATTCTTGGAAACTTACAACAAAATCCAGCCCAATCGAGAATGCTAATCATATCAACACAAAGTGACCCGATGACTGCACGATCAAGCGACAGCATTAAGTATAGTCTAGAGAACCTCTCTCGTCAAAGGAAGGTGTCACGGCATCTCATGGACACTCATCCTGATTTTGTATTGCATCCCAGTCATTTTTACGCTAAACTGAATATAATACAATCAATATCGGACCTCTACTAATCGTGAACCTGAATCAGGGGAAGAGACATAGCAATGTTATTTACACACTCAACCTTCATCGGCATTGATCCAACTGCGGGAGAGCGGCCATTTACTTATGCAGCCCTGAACGATGGTTTAGAGCTGCTGGCTCTAGGGCACGGGAATATGGAGGAGGTGTTGGCTTTCATTGCCGGTCAGCGTGAAGCTGTAGTCGCTATTAGTGCTCCGAGCCAACCCAACCAGGGAGTGATGCAACGACCAGAAGTACGTGAGAATCTATCACCGCCTCCACGTCCTGGTCGTTGGACGAATTTTCGATTGGCTGAATATCGACTCCGTCAACACAATATCAATATCCCACAAACGCGTGCTTCTGCATCAGCATGCCCGCGGTGGATGCAGAATAGTTTTATCCTATTTAAACGACTCAAGGAATTGGACTATGTGGCCTATCCTCGCGAAAATGCTTCTCATCAATGGATCGAGGTTTACCCACATGCCGCTTACACTACATTACTGGGACATATCCCATTCACCAAACACACCATCGAGGGCAGGATCCAACGTCAATTAGTGCTTTACGAAGAAAACCTCAATGTACCAGACCCAATGCGGGTTTTTCAAGAAATCACCCGTCACCGCCTGCTTCAAGGGGTGTTATCACTAGAGAACCTTTACCAACCAGAGGAACTGGATGCACTTATATCTGGCTACACCGCTCAAAAGGCTGCCCGCCATCCAGATCAGACCATGCTGGTGGGAGATCCGGAGGAAGGACAGATTGTTTTGCCAGTGTCAGCACTGAAGAGACATTATTAATCATCTTCGATTCCACCACAAAGTCACTCACGATACCGACGTCATGTCAAAGGATATGATACCCACTTGTTATCAGGATTCTAATGCCCAAACATAATGTCAAGCTGATCATCAATCCGAACGCCGATCTGGGACGAACCTGGCGGATGGCAGCCGATCTCAAACCGATTGTAGAAGAATTTGGAGGAGCAGACTGGGCAGGGACTGCATACCCAACTCATGCTACCGAACTCGCTCGACAGGCAGCTGAGGAAGGTTACAAACTGCTCATTGCAGTCGGAGGTGATGGTACCGTCCATGAGATCATTAATGGATTAATGCAAGTTGAAGCTGGAAGACGCCCACAGCTCGGAATTGTCCCTCTGGGATCGGGTAATGATTTTGCATACAATGCTGGTGTGGTATTCCAGGCTGATGCAGCCCTTAGAAATATTTTTAATAACCAAGCCAGAAGGATCGACCTGGCACGTATTGAGGACGACACTGGCAGAAGCGAATATTTCTGCAATGTTGTGGGGATCGGTTTCGATGCAAAAACAAATATCCACGCTCGCACCGTCCCGATCGTTCGGGGCTTCTTGATGTACTTCGTTGCGGTACTAAAAACAATCTTTCTTACCCACGAAGCGCCCCGAATGAAAATCACTACCGATGGGGAAAGTTGGGAAGAAGAAATCCTGATGATCACACTGTGCAATGGAGCCCGAGAAGGCGGTGGTTTCACAGTCGCACCACAAGCCGTTATTGACGATGGCTGGTTAGATTATGTCATGATCGAGAATGTATCTCGTCCCATGATGTTACGCCTGGTGCCAGAAGTGATGAACGGAACCCATGCGCGCTTCAAGCAAGTACGTTTGGGAAGGTTCCACCAACTTTCGCTTGAATGTGAGAAGGCAAACGTCATCCATATAGATGGCGAGGTCTATGCCGGATTCAGCTCCAATGTACACAATCTTTCGATCGGTATAATTCCTGCAGCAATAGAATTGATCACCTGAGTTGAATACCCATCAACCCGACCTATTCCAAACTTTACAGAAACAAGACCTTGGATATGTGCGTATCGTAGCTGATTTATGGGGATTAGAAATCAGCGCCTCTGATGCTAAAGCTGCCTCACAGCAGCTGAGCCACCAAATGGGTGATATTAATCTCGTCCAGGAGATTGTTGAGACGCTTCCAAATCCGGCACGCGAGGCGCTCAAAGAACTGGCCATTCACGATGGGATGCTGCCTTGGTCGCAGTTTGTCCGAAGTTTTGGAGAAGTGCGCGAAATGGGTCCAGGTCGCCGAGACAGGGAAAAACCTTATCTCGATCCGATTTCACCAACAGAGATGCTCTGGTACCGTGGATTAATTGGTCGTGCATTTTTTGATAGCTCGACTGGTCCTCGAGAATTCACGTACATACCCCGTGACTTATTTCCCCTGATCCCGTTTTCAAATAAGAAAATCTCCCCATCTATTGGGCGCGAAGCCACACATAAAGAGAGACTGGTTACTTTCACTATCAACGACCGGATTCTGGATCATGCCTGTACGCTGCTGGCAGCTTTGCGCAAGGGTTTACCTGAACACGAGATCAATTCTCTCCAGGATCAATGGGGTCAAAGTTACAACTTTACGTCACAATTTCCCCTTACTCCCAACATACTTCAAGCCATTTTATCTGCATCCGGTTTATTGGATAAAGATGGGCAGACTCAATCTGAATCCATTCGCTTATTCCTGGAGGCTGGCCGTGGCGAAGCGCTATCAGAACTGGTGAGAGCCTATTTAAACAGTCCTGATTTTAATGAACTGTATTTGATTCCAGAACTTCAGCCCGAGGGTGCATGGGTAAACGACCCTCTTCAGACCCGTAAGGAGCTCTTACATTTTCTATCCGGTGTGCCTGGAGACACTTGGTGGAGCCTGAACAATTTCATAGCTGATGTGCGCGAAAGATATCCCGATTTTCAACGCCCGACTGGCGATTACGATTCGTGGTTCATCCGTGACACATCCACTGGTGAATATTTGAGAGGGTTTAAGCACTGGGATCGAGTTGAGGGCGCTTTAATCCGCTTTACCATCACAGGTCCGCTGTACTGGCTAGGTATTGTAGAACTGGCTGCTCCTTCCAAGGATATATATCCTGAGGCTTTCAGATTCTCAAACTGGTCCCAGGCACTGCTCTATGGGAACATTCCTGCAGGTTTGCCTGAAGAATCTGAAAAAATACTGGTATCCTCAGACGCCCGGTTGCTGGTCCCGCGTTTAACACCACGTGTCGCTCGTTACCAAATCGCCAGATTTTGCCAGTGGGATGGAGAAAATGAAAAGTCATTCAGGTACCATCTCACTCCAGAATCCCTATACAATGCAAAAAAACAAAGTCTGCAGATCAGCCACTTGTTGGCAATATTGAATCGCTATGCCTCAGCTGTCCCCCCCACTCTGGTAAAAGCGCTGGAACGTTGGGATGAACGCGGCACTGAAGCCCGGATTGAAAATGCCTACATCTTACGATTGAGTTCGCCTGAGATCCTCAAGCAGCTGCGTGCTTCTCGGGCAGCTCGCTTCTTAGGTGCACCGCTCGGTCCGACAGCTATCATCGTTAAACCTGGCGCACGGGAGAAAATTATCGCTGTATTGGCTGAGATGGGTTATATTGGCGAGATGGATGTATAATTAATCCCACTTATCCCACATTTATCCCAAAATATCCCACATATGCCTCAAAATAAACCCACCGAAATCCTAATCACAGAGCCATTTCCAGACGAGCTCCTGAATAGTTTGAGAGAAGTATCACCACATCTAGATATCACTATCCAGGCAGTCAGCAACACCGATGAGATTTCTGATGTTGTCTGGGAAAAGGTAGAAATCCTTTATACACGTTATATCCTTCCAACAGCGGAGCAGGCACCCAATCTGCGCTGGATTCAATTCCATTATGCAGGTGTGGACCATGTGCTGGATAATCCCATCCTTAATAAACCGGATTTAATAGCGACTTCTTTGAGTGGTGCAGCTGCACCACAAGTTGCTGAACATGTACTCACGATGATGCTGGCCCTGGGGCATCACTTGACCGAAATTCTGGAACTACAACATCAAAAAACCTGGTCGCACAAAAAATGGTTAAAATATCCCCCTCAAGAGCTCGGATTTAGCACTGTTGGCATCCTAGGATACGGCAGTATCGGAAGAAGGATTGCCCAACTGCTGCATACCTTCGGTGCTACTGTGCTGGCAACCAAACGAGATGCAATGCACCCTGAGTACAAGGGCTATATCGATGAGGATTTCGGCGACTTTACCGGTGAACTCGCGCATCGATTATACCCACCCCAAGCTACCCGAACGATGTTAAGAGAATGCGATTATGTTATTGTAACGGTCCCATTAACACAAGAGACATCGAACATGATAGGCGCACAAGAATTTGAGGCTATGAAACCAAATGCTTTATTGGTAGATATCTCAAGAGGAGGTGTTATCAACTTGAATGCTTTAATAATAGCGCTCAAAGAGAAGAAAATTGCAGGTGCAGCCTTGGATGTTTTTCCGGAAGAACCACTCCCAGAGGATCACCCCCTTTGGAAAATTCCAAATGTCATCATCACTCCTCACATCGCTGGATATTCTGCGTTATACATCGAACGTGCAGTTAAACTTTTTTCGAAAAATCTGGAGCTGTATCTGACAAATCGCCCTTTGTATAATGTCATAGATGTTCAAAAGGGTTACTAATTGATTTCATTAATGAAAGTGCATCATACTGCTACCTTAATTCCGAAAATATATTCGTATGAAACAATTCCAGGCTCTTTTTTTTGATTTAGGGGGAACCTTAATATACTTCGATGGCGATTGGCCGGATGTGTTCGCCAAAGCAAACGAGACCCTGTCCTCTTATTTGAAAGACACGGCGCTGGACATCGATGTCGATCGTTTCATGGATGATTTCATCTCCCGACTGACTGATTATTTTGAGCAGAGGGAAAACGAATTTATTGAATATACAACCGAATATTTCCTGCAGACAACCCTATCAGATTGGGGGTATCCACAGGTGCCAGATGACTTGATTGAGAATGCGCTTCAAGAAATGTACAGCGTGTCACAGTCTCATTGGCATGCGGAGGATGACACGCATGAAACGCTAAGCATCCTTAGAGATCGAGGTTATCGCCTTGCAATAATTTCCAATGCTGCAGATGACAACGATGTACAAACCTTGGTGGATAACGCCAATTTAAGACCGTATTTTGAAATCATTCTGTCATCCGCAGCTGTTGGAATCAGAAAACCAAACCCACGGATTTTTGAGATTGTGCTAGAACAGATGGAACTTCCTAACACCCGAGTCGCAATGGTGGGTGATACACTCGGAGCAGATATCCTTGGGGCGCAAAACGCAGGCATCTACAGCATTTGGATCACCAGGCGAGCTGACAATCCTGCCAATCAGGCTCACGCCGATACAATTAAGGCGGATATGAAGATAGCAACACTAGAAGAAATAACCAGTAGAATCAGGTAGATTTAAATTTAAAACAGCACCGCCTGGCAATTACAACCAGGCGGTGTCACTAAATAGGAGATAAAAAAGAGAGGGTCAAAGTCTCTCGGCAAGTGTATGGATCCTGCTAAGGCATTTGTGGGTTTTCAGGGATTTGGGAGATCAGAGCTTCTGGTCGCTCGTCTAACTTCACAACAATATCCTGGGTTTCATCTGCCCTGAGGATTGTCAAAGTGATTTCCTGACCCGGCCTTGTATTCAGTGCAATAAAGATCAATAGATCATCAAAAGAGTTGACAGGGGTACCATCTACCTCGATGACGACATCGCCACCAACAGGTACCGTTCGACCATCAATCGTGGTAGTATCAGAAGCACCCTGTAACCCTGCTGCAGCTGCAGGACCATCAGGTGACACATCTGCGATATAAGCGCCTTTATCGACGATTAATTTACCCGCTTGAACCATTGAAGGGGTCAGATTACCACCTCGCACACCCAACCAGGACCACTCATACGTTCCATTTTCAATCAGTGCAGGCACAACCAGCTTCACAATGCTCACCGGGATTGCAAAACCAACACCACTGTTGCTGCGACTTAAGCCATCTGTTTCGATTTGAGCATTCACACCGATCACTTCACCCGCCAGGTTCAGCAGAGGGCCGCCAGAGTTGCCAGGATTAATAGCAGCATCTGTCTGGATGGATTGGGGGATAGAGAACGGTGTCAGCGCTGGGATGTTGCGTCCTAAAGCACTGATGATGCCGCGTGTTAACGTCCCCTCTAATCCAAAGGGATTACCAATGGCAACCACATCTTGACCAACTGCAAGATCACTCATAGCCCCCAAAGTCAAGGGATGGGCGCTTTCAGGGAGCTGATCTACTTTTACAACTGCCAGGTCACTGTTAAGATCCTCTCCAACAATTTCAGCTTCAAGAATTGAGCCATCTGGAAATGTGACCTCGACCTGCTCAGCAGTATCGATGACATGGGCATTTGTGATGATGTATCCATCTTGATCAAAGACAAAACCAGAGCCCTGACCCAAGGGCATAACTTGACCGGCCTGTTGTCCGTAAATGGTTATATTGACTACTGAAGGGTTGACGCGTGCATAGAGTTCTACTAAATCATGGTGTTCTTCAGCCGATTCAGCTGGAACGGGAACAAGAGCCATGGTAGTAGTATCAGCCTCATCTACTGATTCATCAAGCATCTCATCAACGGTCACAGGAACCGCCGGTGTATCAACATCACCAGAAGTCTCAATCGATACAGTAGCTTCAGGCCATTCCACACTTACCTCAGGTATAAATGTACTGACGTTGCATGCGGCGGCAATCAAAGGAAGCAGTAAAACAAAAAAAACGATAAAATAAGGTTTATTAATTAGTCTTTTATTCATGGGTAAAGCACCTCTACTATTAAATAATCTCACGAGCAATCGTCCATTATTCTGATTTGACCGCTAAAGAATATGTCGATTTGTAACATTAACCGAGCGCGTGAACCATTTCTGCAGCAAATATATAGACATCTACAAAGTAAAACATCTTACTTTGGATAAATTATTGCTATCCAGGATTAGTATAAGTTTAAATGGTTAAGCGAACCTGAATTCAGGGTAAGAATTGATGTAGCAAAAAGCTAACAAACCTTAACATAAATCCAGCTTTTATCCGCTCTAACTTCCCCAATCCTCATCATTAACCAATGTGATGACACGGAAGGATTCCGCATATTGCATCTCTTTCCCTTTACCCCGCTCTGCAGCCCATTCTTTAATTCGCGGCTCGGGATCCCAATCCCCCATCTGGCTCTTATGAGCGCTCAATGCTGCTACTTTTAGATCGATGGTCTCTTCAATATTGACAAATAAATCAGTTTGACCCCAACCAGTGACAAATACTTTGCGGGGTTTGTGAGCTTTTAACCCTTCCGCTTCCAGCTCTTGAAATAAATTCGGCTGTCCAGCAGCAGGAAATGTAGCATCTAAAGCAGCAGTAGCTGCAGCGCGATGGTCGGGATGGTTGATATAGGTCTCCCCGGCAAAAATAACAGTCGGATCACCACACACAATAACTTCTGGACGAAAACGTCTGATCTCTCGAACCAATTTTTTTCGTAGTTCTAATGTTGGCTGCAACATACCATCGGGTTCACGTAAAAAGACAACTTCTTGCACACCTGTTATTTTGGCGGCTTCACGTTGTTCGGTTTCGCGGATTTCCGCAGCTTTCTCCTTTGTAATCTCAGGATCTGATATACCAACTTCACCACTTGTACACAAAACGTATATGATTCTTGAACCAGCTTTTGCCCAGCGTGCCATTGTGCCGGCACAGGAAAACTCCATATCATCGGGATGCGCCATGATTACCAGTACACTATCAGGGATATATAAATTACTCATGAATTTTCGTTTCCTCCTAACGCCAATATTACTTTAGGGCACCTTCGAAGCTACAGCCATCATCCCATGCAACCTTGGATGGTCCTGCAAACGAAAAGTATACCCCCTTATAGCGTATTTTCACTACTAGTTTATGACATGTGATTTATTTTCAAGATATGGCAATCAACAATTGAACCCGCAAGCAAAGGCAAATAACCTTATAAATCCTCTGTATAACCCAATCTGATGTCTAAAAACATCATTTTTATTGAAGGTGATAAACCTGATAAGTTGCATGCAAATAATATGATTTGCGTCACGTTGACCTTACTTTTTCAGCATGCTAAAATGAAACTCGGGTTAATAGATTTACATCGAACTCTCAAATTGGAGATGCAACAATGCTTGTGGCAAATTCGCCAAATAATATGCGCACAAAATCTGCGGCAGCGATGGTCGTTGGTGGCGGTATTGGGGGTATGCGTGCCGCGCTTGACCTCGCCGATGCAGGCTTACACGTATACTTGATCGAACAAACACCTTGTTTGGGTGGTCGTGTTGCCCAACTGGGTTATATGTTCCCCCAACATGACTGTGTGCTTTGCAGAGGGACACCAGACCACGGTTATGGCTGTACACGTCCG
>Ga0209536_100014858_pt1 | contig 11150 bp, 9 predicted proteins | sample DeeMarSeWOR28_12_FD_187461 | JGI IMG/M metagenome (GOLD analysis project Ga0209536, IMG submission 187461) | Marine sediment microbial communities from White Oak River estuary, North Carolina - WOR-2-8_12 (SPAdes) (version 2) | ecosystem: Environmental > Aquatic > Marine > Intertidal zone >... | reverse complement strand
TCCTTCAGGTAAATTGAGCAAGTATGATGATTCTTATATTCGTAAGGCGGCCATTAAATATAAAGTGCCTTATATCACGTCATTGACAGCTGCTATGGCTGCAGCTAAGGGCATTACCGCTTATTGTGCGGGCAAATCAAGTGTCAAATCCATTCAGCAATACCATGCCGACCGCGCGCCAGTATAATCTAAAATGCAGGGTACGTGACATAGCAGGGGATGGTTATCTACGCGCGATTCAATCCAGTTCATCATCAGCAAAACCCTAGTTACATATGAAATATATGCACAAAGTTTAAAAATGCCGGTCAAAGTTTAGTGGAGGGCTTCAATCCAAGAATATAATTCCCACAAAAATAAAAAAGCGGTTTTAGTCTTAGAGGACGGTACCTTTTTCGTCGGCAAAGGTTTTGGAACAACAGACAAGACTTCAGGCGAAGTCGTGTTCTCAACATCCATGGTTGGATACCCCGAAGCTCTCACCGACCCATCATACAAGGGTCAAGTTCTTACCTTAACCTACCCGCTTGTAGGCAACTACGGAGTGCCGCCTTACGACCTCAACTTAGGTCTCCCCCTCTACTTCGAGTCAGACCGCATCCAAGTGCAAGGTCTAGTTATCCATGAACTGTGCCATAACCCGTATCATTGGGCGTCAACACGAACCTTGGATAAGTGGCTGTCCGACGAAGGCATACCTGGAATCTACGGTGTAGACACCCGGCATCTCACAAAGAAGCTCAGAGCACACGGCGTGATGCTTGGAATCCTGAAGGTGTGCGAGGCGGGAGAAGAACCTAACTTGGAGAAGCTTTTGACGGAAGCGAAAAACATACCTGACCCTAACCTAACCAATTTGGCGCGCCAAGTTTCTGTGAAAAAACCTCTTCACTACAAGGTTGACGGCAAACACACTGTCGTTCTAATCGACTGCGGGGTCAAGTACAATATTATACGAAGCTTATTGAAACGCGGAATCAGCGTGGTACGCGTTCCGTACGATTTTTCCGCCAAAGAAATCATAGATTATAAGCCAAGCGGAGTTTTCTTGAGCAACGGTCCTGGAGACCCAAAGAAATGCGTCAAAACAATAGACTCCGTTAGGGAACTTGTTGAAAAAGTTCCGTTGATGGGGATTTGCCTCGGCGCCCAAATAGTGGTGTTAGCGTTGGGCGGGGACACTTACAAGCTGAAGTATGGGCATCGTTCCCAGAACCAGCCTGCTCTTGACTTGAAGACCAACCGCTGCTACATTACAACACAGAATCACGGTTACGCCATCGCAAACGAGTCTATCAAGAAGACGCCTTTAGAAGCTTGGTTCGTGAACCCCAACGACAAGACCGTTGAAGGCATCAAACACAAGAGTAAACCAGTTTTTGCGGTGCAGTGGCATCCTGAAGCTTCACCTGGACCCTACGACACTGGTTTCCTATTTGACACTTTCGCAAAAATGTTGGAGGCTGCCTAAAATGCCGAAGTTCGAGTGGATAAAAAAAGTTCTGGTGCTGGGAAGCGGCGCCATAAAAATCGGTGAAGCCGCCGAATTCGATTATTCAGGCAGCCAGTGCCTCAAAGCCCTGAGGGAAGAGGGTATCGAAACAGTTTTGATAAACCCTAACATCGCTACCATACAAACTGACCCTCACCTGTCAGGAAAAGTGTACCTTCTCCCCGTAACGCCTGAGTACGTGGAAAAAGTAATCAAGAAAGAAAAGCCCGACGGCATCCTCTTGGGGTTTGGAGGGCAAACAGCGCTCAACTGCGGCATTGAGCTAGCAAAAACTGGCGTCTTAGAAGAATATGGCGTGAAGGTGTTGGGCACGCCTGTCAAAGCGATAGAAGACACTGGCGACAGGGAGCGCTTCAGACAAGTGATGCTTAAAGCTAATGTTCCACCGTTAAAAAGCAAGGCTGCTACAACCGTTGAGGAAGCCTTGGAAATTGCCAATCAGATAGGGTACCCCGTTATAATTCGTGTGGCATATACTCTCGGCGGCAAAGGTGCAGGTGTAGCTCACAACGCTTGGCAGCTTAAGGAAATAGTTAAAAGGGGTTTGGCTCAGAGCAGAATAAGCCAAGTGCTCGTGGAGGAGTATGTGGGTCACTGGAAGGAACTTGAGTACGAAATCATGCGTGACTATGCGGACAACTGCTTGATTGTCTGTAACATGGAAAACCTTGACCCGATGGGTGTTCACACGGGCGACTCAATTGTTATTGCTCCTTCACAGACGCTCTCAAACCGCGAATACCACCTCATGCGTTCAGCAGCGATAAAAGCAATACGAAGTTTAAACATAATCGGGGAATGCAACATACAATGGGCTGCACACCCGAAGTCCGAAGAGTTCCGCGTTATAGAAGTTAACTCACGCATGTCAAGAAGCTCTGCACTTGCCAGCAAAGTAACAGGCTACCCATTGGCGTACATCGCCACTAAACTGTCTATTGGCTATCTTCTTCCAGAACTCATAAACAAAGTAACCAAAGTAACTACCGCCTGTTTTGAACCCGCCCTAGACTACGTAACCATAAAAATTCCCAGATGGGACCTGCAGAAATTCAAGAAAGCAGACCGTCACGTAGGACCCCAGATGCGCTCTGTAGGCGAAGTAATGGCTATTGGACGCTGCATGGAAGAGGCGTTGCAGAAAGCAGTGCGGATGTTAGACATCGGCAGAAATGGTTTGGTGTGCAACGAAGATGACTCAGAAAATGAATCAGCCGAGAAAATCAAAGATGTGCTAGCCAACCCGACAGACGAGCGGCTCTACAAGATAGTTAAAGCCTTGAAAATGGGCTTTTCAATCGAGCAAATATATAATCTGAGCGGTGTCGACCCGTTCTTTCTATATAAAATCAAGAACATAGTTGACATGGAAAACCAACTATGCAATCTAGACCTCGCCGATAGTGATGCAGCAGAGATTGTGAAAGAAGCAAAGCGCATAGGTTTCTCCGATGAGCAAATTGCCATCTGCCAAGAATCTACAGAGTCAGCTATAAGAAAATTTAGAAAAGACGCGAATATTCTCCCAGTGATAAAGCAGATTGACACGTTGGCGGCTGAGTGGCCTGCCAAAACCAACTACTTGTACTTAACTTATGGCGGAGACGAAGACGACATAGACCTAAGCAACAACAAGAGCAAAGTTGTTGTGCTAGGCTCGGGGGTCTTCAGAATAGGCTCAAGCGTAGAGTTCGACTGGTGTGGCGTCAACACAATTTGGGCGCTTAAGAGGAATAAAATTCAAGAAGCTATAATGGTAAACTACAACCCTGAAACCGTCTCGACCGACTACGATGTCTCCGATAAACTATACTTTGAAGAATTAACCACCGAGCGAATTCTAGACATTTACGAGAAGGAAAACCCTTTAGGCGTAATCGCCAGCGTCGGCGGTCAGATTCCAAACAGCTTGGCCTTAAAACTGGCAAATTCCGGTGTGAAGTTGCTCGGCACTTCCGCAGAGGACATTGATGTGGCAGAGGACCGCTCAAAGTTCAGTGCGCTCTTGGATGACTTGGGGATTCCTCAGCCTAGCTGGAGCAAACTGAAATCCATAAACGCTGCTAAACGCTTCGCGGAGAAAATCGGCTACCCAGTCATTGTGCGTCCCAGTTATGTGCTTTCAGGCAGTGCGATGCGTGTGGCATATAACGAGATAGCGCTGGAGAACTTTCTTAAGTTAGCAGCAAAAGTGTCCCGTGACCAGCCTGTAGTAATCTCAAAGTTCGTTATCAAAGCCAAGGAGGTTGAGGTGGACGGCGTTTACGATGGCGAAACCTGCCTGATAGGCTCCATAATGGAGCATGTGGAGAATGCGGGTGTTCACAGTGGTGACGCAACAATGAGTATTCCACCTCACACGCTTCCAAGTGCGGTTCAGAGGAAAATTGAGGATGCCACGCAGAAAATCGTAAAAGCCCTGAAAATCAAAGGACCATACAACATCCAGTATCTTGTGAAAGACGGTGAAGTCTACGTTATAGAATGCAACCTACGGGCTTCGCGGTCGATGCCTTTTGTGAGTAAGACTCGTGGCATAAACCTCATTGAGCTTGCCACATTGGCGATGCTTGACAAGAAGTTTGAAGAGCTTAAAACGTGTGGTTTGCCGCCTACAAACCATTTTGGCGTGAAAGTTCCCCAGTTCAGCTTCATGCGGTTAAGTGGGGCTGATCCAGTGTTAGGTGTAGAAATGCTCAGTACAGGAGAAGTGGCATGTTTAGGTGAGAATTTTGCTGATGCCTTTTCCAAGGCGTTGCAGTCTGCAGAGTTCCGTATTCCACCTAAAGGTGGTTCAGTGCTTATAACGGTGGGCGGTGAAGAACCCAAAAGACGGGTTGTTCCTTTGGCGAAGGCGTTTGAGGAGATGGATTTCACAATTTACGCTACTCAGCACACTGCTGAGGCGTTAAAGGCGGCGGGAATAAACAGCGTAGCAGTGTTGAGCAAGGTTAAAGAGTCTGGTGAAAACCCGAACATTCTCGATTATCTTCAAAACCAAAAGATAGATTTAGTAATAAACGTTCCAATGGGAAACAAGAATAGAAACTACTCGGATGTCCTAACTGATGGCTACATCATCCGGCGGCAAGCGGTGGAATTCAACGTTCCGGTAATCACAAATTTGGAGTTGGCTTCTGCTCTTGTGCGGGTGTTGAAACAGCGAGAACATAATGGAAACACTATTCGTTCTTTGAACGAGTACATGAACGAGCTGCCGTGGAAGCTCTGGTAAAACTTTCTAAACGTATGGAAACTTCCAAAAGGCTTTAATACGGGAATAACCCTTCCGGTTGGCATTGGTTGGAGGTAAACGAAACTAAAATCCAAACAAAATACGCGAACAATCGACGAAATTAACGAAAAAATTAGAAAGGGCGATGCCCAAGTTTTAACCGCCGAAGAAATGAAAAAACTCGTTGAAAGCAGCGGCGTCGAGGTTGCTTTCCGAGAAGTAGACGTTGTAACAACAGGAACTTTTGGAGCAATGTGCTCTTCAGGTGCCATTATAAACGTTGGGCACTCGGATCCGCCAATGAAAATTGAGAAAGCATGGATCAACGACGTGCCGATATGCCATCCCGGCGCAGCCGTGGATCTATACATCGGCGCCACTGCAATGTCGGAGCGGGAGCCTTTCGAGTACGGTGGCGGCCACATTATCGAAGACCTTGTCGGCGGCAAAGAAGTTGAATTGAAAGCTACGGCTTACGGCACTGACTGCTACCCGCGAACGCAGGTTAAAACTCGCTTGACGAAGGATGACCTGAACCAGTTTTACCTACTTAACTTCCGCAACTGCTACCAACGTTATAACTGCGCCGTGAACGCTCGTGACGAAACGATTTACACGTACATGGGTAAGCTTTTACCAAAGCTGAGTAACGCCAATTTTTCAGGAGCTGGCGAATTGAACCCGTTGATGAATGACCCTGACTATGAGACCATTGGCATAGGCACCCGTATTTTCTTGGGTGGAGCACAGGGTTATGTGATTGGCGAGGGAACGCAGCATGATCCGAAGAACCGTTTTGGAACTATCATGGTCCGTGGAGATGCTAAACAGATGAGTCCAGAGTTTCTGCGGGGTGCCTCTTTCACGCGGTACGGTAATACGCTTTACGTTGGGTTGGGTATACCTATTCCCATCTTGAACGAGGGTTTAGCTAAGAAGACCGCCATACGTGACGAGGAAATCTTCACGAATGTTGTTGACTACAGTGTTCCGCGCAAGGACCGGCCAGCGCTGGGTAGAGTTAGCTACAAGGAGTTAAAGTCGGGCGCGATAACCGTGAACGACAGGCGAATCAAAGTTAGCTCACTATCAAGCTTGAAGACTGCGCGGAAAATTGCTGGGACGTTGAAGTCATGGGTTGAGCACGGCGAGTTCTTCTTGACTGTGCCTGTTGAGCGTTTGCCTATTGATTCTGTGTTTAAGCCTATGCGGCAGACCGCGGAAACACCCTTTGTAGCCAGCGTGATGCAGACGGCGGTTACTTGCTACGAGACCGATGAAATACGTGCCATCGCGGAACGGATGGTTACGCTCTCGGTTAACCATATAATCGTAGTTGATGATGGCGACAAACTTGACGGAATCGTAACTTCATGGGACATCACGCGTGCATTAGCTGAAGGCAAAACCGCGCTAGTTGACATCATGACACGACGGGTTGTGACAGCTAAACCTGATGAGCCCTTGGAGGCAGCTTCGAGAAGAATGGCGCAGCACAACATTTCCGCGTTGCCTGTGATCGATGCTAAACGAAAAGTGTTGGGAATCGTGACTGCTGAAGACGTTTCAAAGCTTTTAGGACGGTGAAAAAGACATGGTTAAAATTCTTATCAAACTTTCTGAGGCGCTTGTGGCAAAGCCGACAACAGCTGAGATAATCCTCGAACATAAAGTGCCAATTAACATAATCACGGCTCAAGTCACCTCAAAAGGCGGCGACTACCTAGTTGAAATCCCAGACGAGTCACTGGCGACAGTGGTTACAGCTTTCCGCAAAAAAGGCGCTACAGTTACCCTGCCGAAACTCATCGAAATAGACAAAGACAAATGCTTCAACTGCGGCGCATGCGTCTCGATTTGCCCTGTGGAAGCTATCACTGTAGCCCAAGATAAATCCGTGAACTTTGACCAAGAGAAATGCGTCGGTAGCACGTGCAGTGCCTGCGTCGAAGCATGCCCCGCGAGAGCCATAGTATCGGTCAAACAGAACAATCATGAACTGGAGAACAACCAGCATTAAGAGGTAAACGGAAAACGAATAATGAAACTGTTTAAAGAAGCTTTTCAGTTCAAGGAAACCCAGTGCACAATAATTACCGACCAGAAACACAGCATCCAAATAGCCATAAAGTCAATCAAACAAAACAGGAAAGCACTCGAAGAATACGGTGAAGCCCATCCTAATTTTCTTTGCACACTTGAACCGACCCCTGCGCCCGCTGAGCCTTTAGTGGCTAGGCTGATGGCTGAAGTAGCCCTAAGGGCAAATGTGGGACCCATGGCAACAGTTGCCGGAGTCTTAGCGGACCTAGCTGTACAAGACATGACCGCCGCGGGCTGTGAAGTGGCAGTTGTAGAAAATGGCGGTGAAATCTCCGCATTATCCAACATGCCCATCGATGTGGCAGTTGTGGCTGGAGACGAACCCCTTTCACGGCGTTTCGGCTTCAGACTTACAGAATTTCCCATAGGCGTCGCCACCAGTTCGGGGTGTTTCAGCCACGCTTTAAGCTTTGGGGATGCAGAAGCAGCAACCATTTTCTGCAAAAACGCAGGCTTAGCAGATGCTGTAGCAACAGCAGTATGCAACGTGGTAAAAGGCGAAGACAGCCAAGCTGCCATCCAAGCTGGAATAAATAAAGCCCTATCTATTCAAGGCGTCGAAGGAGTACTGATAATCTTCAAGGGCTTAACTGGAACAGCCGGTAAAATCCCAAAGATAATCAAGGTTAACCCCGTATCCATTTAGCTATACTACTTTCAAAGGTTGCATTTTTTATGCTCTTGCAGAAAAGCGAGAGGTTAATGGAAGTATTTTTTGATTTCTGTTAGCGAGAGAACTGTTACACCGTTTGCTGTTAATGTTTTTTCAGCGTTTTCAACGTCGCTGGCTCGTAGTATTAACGCGATTTTCCCGTCTACATGGACTGCTGATGAATAGGCATATTCTATGTTTATGCTGCCGTCTGCTAGTATCTTGGTGATTTTTGAGATTTTGTCTTCGTCTGTTATGAAAACTGCAGTTACTTGTGTGTTTTTTCGTGATTTTGCGAGGTTATAGTCTACGTCTTCAAGGATTTTGGTGGCTTTTTCTGGGTCTTCTGCTATCATTCTTACTAAGCCGAATTCACCGGCATCCGCGATTGACATAGCAAATATTCTGATTTGATTTTTGTCCAGTTGTGCCATTGCTTCGGACAGGGAACCCGGTCTGTTGTCAAGATAAACGCTTACTTGAGGTATAGGCATGTCGGCATCAAGACTCATTTAGCTTCAGACAATATTTATATTTTCACTTATGGTATAGTTAACGGTCCGCTATTGGGGAGCCAGTTCATTTGTTAAAGTGTACCGAAGTCTCGAAGCGTTTTGGAGGACTTCAAGCATTAAAAAAAGTCGACTTCACAGTGAAAAAGAACGAAATAGCAGGATTGGTCGGACCTAACGGCTCTGGAAAATCTACACTACTCAACATCATAAGCGGCGTGTACAAGCAAGACTCTGGAAAAATCTTTTTCTTAAATGAAGAAATCTCCAAGCTTCCACCTTATACCATCTGCTCCAAGGGAATTGCAAAAACCTCCCAGAAAGTTCAATCATTCCCAGACATGACAGCAACCGAAAATGTGCTCGCTGGTTTGCTCTTCGCAAAGAAAAAAGCCATTACGAAGGCTGAGACTGCTCCCAAAGCAAAAGAGCTCTTAGAGTTTGTGGGTTTGAGTCAGGAAAAATTTGATTTGCCTGCAAAAAAATTGAATGTAGTCGAGTTGCGACGGATTCAACTCGCTAAGGCTCTGGCGACTTCACCCAAGTTGCTTATGTTGGATGAACTGCTCACCGGCTTAACTCCTAAAGAAAGCAACGAAGCTATTGAGTTAATAAGACGCATCCGTAAACAGGGCGTAACTGTGCTCATAGTTGAGCATGTTATGAAAGTGATTATGGGTTTATGCGACCGCGTGACGGTTCTGCATCACGGCGAGAAGATATTCGAGGGAACCCCTAAAGAAGTGGTTACTGACAAACGTGTCGTGAAGGTGTATCTCGGAAAAAGATATTCACTATGCGAGGACTAGACATGTTAGACATTGAAAACGTATCCGCAGCTTACGGCAATGTTCAGATAATCAGGGATATATCATTTCACGTAGAAGAGAAGGAAATTATCAGTATCATTGGACCTAACGGTGCTGGAAAAACAACCCTTGTCAAAACTATCATGGGTTTGTTACGACCAAAAAACGGGACAATCCGTTTCAAAGGAGAAAACATAGAGAGGCTACCTCCGTATGAAATAGTGAAAAAAGGCTTAATTCTGATTCCTGAAGGCAGAGACATTTTTCCCAGAATGACCGTTGAAGAAAACCTCAAGTTAGGTGCTTACACAGCTAACGGCAAGAGCACTGTGAAAGAAGCCAAAGAAAAAGTCTACCAAATTTTTCCTGTGCTTAAAAAGAAGGAAAAGGCGTTAGCACAAACCCTCAGCGGGGGCGAGCAGCAAATGCTTGTAATATGTAGAAGCTTAATGGCTAATCCTCAGCTTTTGATTTTGGATGAGCCATCTTTGGGGCTAGCCCCCATAATCGTGGAGAAAGTGTTAGATACCGTGCGCAAAATCAACGAAGAAGGCGTGACAATACTTCTCGTTGAGCAGAACATCCGAGACTCCCTTGACATAGCTAACAGGGGATATGTCATTGAACAAGGCAAAATAATCCTAGAAGGTAAAAGCAGCGAACTCTTATGTAATAAGCACATAAAACAGGTATATATGGGTCTATAGGAGAAAAGAAAAGCATGGCTAATAGCAAATACTGGAACAAAAAAATCGAAACCATGCCCCTGCAGGAATTAAGAAACCATCAACTTCGTAAACTCCGAGAAAAGGTGAAACACTGCTACGATAACAGCTCGTTTTACCGGAAGAAATTCAAAGCCGCTGGATTGAAACCCTACGATATAAAAACGTTGGAAGACATCCAAAAAATTCCTTTTACAGTAAAGAATGACCTCAGAGACAACTACCCGCTCGGCATGCTCACTGTCAAATCCGTTGACATAGTTGAAATTCACGCCTCAAGCGGAACAACTGGCAACCCAATAATCGGAGCTTACACAACAAACGACATGACTGTCTGGGAGGAGCTGATGGCTCGGTCAATCTACACTACAGGCGGAAGAAAAGACGACGTAATCCACATAGCCTACGGCTACGGTCTATTCACAGGCGGGTTAGGCTTCCATTACGGCGCCCATAAAATAGGATCAATGACAATCCCGGTAAGCGGAGGAATGACGCAGAGGCAGATAAAACTCATGAAGGACTTAGGTGCCACAGTGCTGTGTTGCACTCCGAGCTTCGCGGTTTATCTTGCTGAAACGATGTTTAAGGTAGGCGTTGACCCTAAGAAGGATCTGAAACTGAGAATCGGTCTCTTCGGAGCAGAACCATGGTCCAACAAAATACGTGAACGCATCGAGGCAGACTTGGGAATCGAAGCGTTTGATGTGTACGGGCTAACTGAATTGTGCGGTCCTGGAGTTTCAATCGAATGCAGTGAGCATAACGGGTTGCACATATGGGAAGATCATTTCCTCGTCGAAACTATTGATCCTGAAACAGGCGAAGTCTTATCCCCAGGAGAGGAAGGCGAACTGGTTTTCACAACTTTAACCAAAACGGGCATACCCATGTTGAGGTTCAGAACACGCGACATTTCGGTGATAGAAACTGAAAAATGTGCATGCGGGCGCACTCATGCACGAATGATAAGAATCCGAGGTAGATCCGATGACATGCTTATCATAAAAGGAGTCAACGTATTTCCTTCTCAAGTAGAAATCGCCGTTATGAATTTCCCCGAACTGGCTCCCTACTATCAAATAGTCGTTGACAGACCAGGCGCATTAGACACTTTTGCTGTAAGACTGGAGTTAACAGAGAAAGCGTCCAAGAACAAGAAACTAGATAAAAACTCCTTGAAACGTAACATACAAGGAAAAATTCATAGCATAACCGGTTTATCTGCGGCTATTGAAATTATGAAGTGCGGAGAGCTCCCGCGAAGTGAAGGAAAAGCCAAACACGTCTTAGATTTGCGCAAGGGCAAAATGTGAAGGCTTCAACCCTATGACGTCAAAGATTGCGCTAGACAAACCCCGAAGTTTTGTCCTACTCAACGGCGATGAAGCAGTCGCCAGAGGCGCAATCGAAGCAGGCATCAAAATAGCCACTGCTTACCCAGGCACCCCCTCAACCGAAATTCTGGAAGCAATTGCAGAAGTCGCAAAACACTTCGGAATCTACGCTGAATGGAGCACAAACGAAATTGTCGCCACCGAAGTAGCTGCAGGCGCTTCAATGACAGGTGTCCGGTCGATTGTCTCCATGAAACACGTTGG
>Ga0209536_100014857_pt1 | contig 11151 bp, 10 predicted proteins | sample DeeMarSeWOR28_12_FD_187461 | JGI IMG/M metagenome (GOLD analysis project Ga0209536, IMG submission 187461) | Marine sediment microbial communities from White Oak River estuary, North Carolina - WOR-2-8_12 (SPAdes) (version 2) | ecosystem: Environmental > Aquatic > Marine > Intertidal zone >... | reverse complement strand
CCGGTGGTGGCGGGAGACGAAATGCGCCTCGAGGTCGATGGGATCGGTACGGCCTCGGTGCGGTTCACATAGGAGAATAGCGAGAGATGACGACGAAAGTGAAGGCAGCGATCATCGGGTCCGGGAACATCGGCACCGATCTGCTCTACAAGGCGCTTCGAAGCGACATCATCGAACCGATTTGGATGGTTGGCATCGACGCCGAATCAGAAGGGCTCAAACGGGCGCAGAAGCTCGGCCTCAAGACCACTGCCGACGGCGTCAAGGGCATGGAGCCGCACATCGTCGAGGACAAGGTGCAGATCGCCTGGGACGCGACCAGCGCGTATGTGCATGAGTCGAACAATGAGCTGGTCAAGAAGTACGGCGTCAAGATGGTCGACCTCACGCCCGCTGCCATCGGCCCCTTCTGCGTGCCGCCCGTCAATCTGATGGAGATGGTCGGGCGGGGAGAACAGAACGTGAACATGGTGACTTGCGGCGGTCAGGCCACCATCCCGATGGTAGCCGCAGTGAGCCGCGTGCAGCCTGTCGAGTACGCCGAGATCATCGCCACGGTCTCGTCGAAGTCGGCAGGCCCCGGTACACGCAAGAACATCGACGAGTTTACCCGCACGACGGCCAAGGGAGTGGAGGTCGTTGGTGGCGCCGAGCGCGGCAAGGCCATCATCATCATCAATCCCGCCGAGCCACCGCTCATCATGCGAGACACGATTCACTGCTTGACCAAGGACGCTCCGAAGCAAAAAGAGATCATCGAGTCGGCAGAGCGAATGATCGCCGAAGTACAGAAGTACGTTCCGGGCTACACACTCAAGAACGGACCGGTCTTCGATGGCCACCGCGTTTCGTTCTACATGGAGGTCGAAGGGCTCGGTGACTTCCTCCCGAAGTACGCCGGCAATCTCGACATCATGACGGCAGCGGGGCTGCGAACGGCCGAGCTCATCGCCGAAGAAATCCAGCGTGCGGAGGCAGCATGAATCTCGAAGGCAAGAAGGTCACGCTCCACGACATGAGCCTGCGCGACGGGATGCATCCCCAGCGCCACCAGCTCACGCCCGAGCAAATGGTCGAGGTCGCGACTGCGCTCGATGCGGCCGGCGTGCCGCTCATCGAAGTCACGCATGGCGACGGTCTCGGCGGCGCCTCGGTGAACTACGGCTTTCCCGCTGCGACCGACGAGGAGTACCTCCGGGCGGTCGTGCCCAAGATGAAGAACGCGAAGATCTCGGCCTTGTTGATCCCGGGCATCGGGACCGTCGATCAGCTGCGAATGGCCCATGCTTGCGGGGTTCAAACGATTCGAGTGGCCACGCATTGCACCGAGGCTGACGTTTCGGAGCAGCACATCGGCCTCGGGGCCGAGATGGAGATGGACACCGTGGGCTTCCTGATGATGGCGCACATGATCGGGCCCGAGGAGCTTCTCGAGCAAGCTGAGCTCATGCAGGGCTACGGCGCCAATTGCATCTACGTCACCGACTCGGCTGGATACATGCTGCCGGACGATGTGACCGCGCGAGTAGGCCATCTTCGTGAGAAGCTCGACCCGGACGTCGAGGTCGGATTTCATGGCCATCACAACATGCACATGGGGATTGCCAACTCGCTCGCGGCCATCGAGGCCGGCGCGGCGCGCATCGACGGCTCCGTCGCCGGCATGGGCGCTGGTGCAGGCAACACGCCGCTCGAAGTGTTCGTGGCCGTACTTCACCGCATGGGAGTCGAAACTGGCGTCGACATGTGGAAGCTCATGGATGTGGCCGAAGAGATCGTCTACCCGCTGATGACACACAAGGTCCGCGCAGATCGCGATTCACTGACACTTGGCTATGCAGGCGTGTACTCGTCCTTCTTGCTTCACGCGAAGCGCGCAGCCGAGAAGTACGGACTCAAGTCGACCGACATCCTGGTCGAGCTCGGCCGAATGAAGACGGTTGGTGGCCAAGAAGACATGATCGAGGACGTTGCTCTCGACATGAAGAAGGCCGGAGCCGCGGAGTAATCGCGTGACTGACTCGGAGGCATTTCGCGCGGAGGCACGCGCCTGGGTTCGTGAGAACGCGCCGAAGTCGCTTTGGAGGACTAGCGGGAGCGGCCCATTCGAAGGGTACTGGGGCGGCTCGAAATGCGAGGAAACGGATCCGGACGTCTTGCGCTGGCGCGATCTCGGCGTCGAAAAAGGCTGGACCGCGCCGGCGTGGCCCAGGGAGTACGGCGGTGGAGGCCTCAATTGCGAGCAGGAGCAGATCATCCATGCCGAGATGAAGGCGATTGGCGTACCTCGTCCCGTCGCGGGGCAGGGCCTGGCGATGTTTGGTCCCGTGTTGCTCGAGCACGGCAACGACGCGCAACGGGCGCAGCACCTGCCAGGTATTGCACGCGGCGAGGTCCGCTGGTGTCAGGGCTACTCTGAGCCCAACGCAGGGTCCGACCTCGCGAACCTTCAGCTCAAGGCTGAGCGCGATGGGGACGAGTTCGTTCTCAACGGCCAGAAGATCTGGACCTCGCACGCGGACTTGAGCGACTGGATTTACTGCCTCGCGCGAACCGATCCGAATGCACCGAAGAAGCAAATGGGCATTTCGGTGATTCTGGTGGATTTGAATACGCCCGGGATCACGATTCGCCGCATCGATCTCATCAGTGGCTACTCGCCATTCTGCGAAACGTTTTTCGATGACGTCCGGGTGCCCGTCGGCAATCTCGTGGGCATTGAGAACGAAGGCTGGACGATTGCGAAAGCCATCCTCGGACATGAGCGCTCCTCCATCGGTCGCTCCATCGCCCGTCAGCCAGGTTCGGCGCAGCGTGAGATCGTTTCCCGGGCGCGAAAACACCTGGCGGTACCCGAAGGCGCGATCCCCGATCCGCTCCTGCGAGACGAGCTGGCGTCCCTGGGGATGCGCGAAGAGGCGTTCCACCTCACGCTCGCTCGCATTCAGCAGAGTGCAGAATCTGGGACGCCCGGGCCCGAGGGCTCGATCACCAAGATCGTCGGCACGGAGCTGAAGCAAAAGCGATTCGAGCTTGGCATGCAGGTTGCCGGCATACAGGGCCTCGGCTGGGAAGGGCCGGGCTTCGAAGAGGATGATCTCCAGTACACCCGCGACTGGTTGCGGTCACGCGCGAGCACCATCGAAGGCGGCTCATCCGAGATTCAGAAGAATATCGTCTCGAAGCTGGTGCTCGGCCTGCCGGAGGGAAAGAAATGACCGAGGATAGGGCGCCTTCCCTTCTCCTGAACGACGAGCAGAAGATGCTATCGAAGACCGCCTACGAGCTCATCCGTGAGCGGGCGCCGGCGGCTCGCATTCGAACCTTTCGCGATTCGAAAGACGAGGTCGGCTTCTCTCGCGACCTCTGGAGCGACATGGCGGAGCTTGGCTGGCTCGGTCTGCAGATCCCCGAGGAGTACGACGGCTTGGGGCTCGGCTTCTTCGACCTCGCCGTGGTGCTCGAGCAAAGCGGGAGGGAGCTCATGCCCGAACCCTTCGTCTCGACCTTGTTGCTCGGCACCCAGGCGCTCCTTCTCGGCGGCTCTGATGCGCAGAAGAGGGCCTTGCTGCCCGGAGTCGCCGCCGGAGAAACGGTGCTGGCACTCGGCTACGAGGAGGCTGGCAGTCGCGGAGACGCTACGAACGTTGCGACGCTGGCGAAGAAGACTGCTGAAGGCTTCGAGCTCAGTGGTGAAAAGCTACAGGTTCTCGATGGCCACCTCGCCGATCGGATCATCGTGTCGGCTGCGACTTCACAAGAGGGGTTGACGCTGTTCTTGGTCGACCCAGCGCAGTCTGGGATCGCGATCACACGGCAGACGCGAATCGACGGGCTGAACGCAGCTATCGTCCGCCTCGATGCGATCTCGGTGACGAATGAGGCTGTGGTCGGCGAGATCGACGCGGGCGGGGCGCTCCTGCAGTCCATTCTCGATCGCGCTTCGGTTGGCTTGGCAGCCCAGATGCTGGGTGCATCGGAGCAGGCCTTCGCTGACACGATCGAGTACATCAAGGAGCGCGAGCAGTTCGGGGTGCCGATCGGCTCGTTCCAGGCGCTTCAGCACCGCGCCGTGTCGGTGTACACGGAAATCACGCTCACCCGTTCTGTGGTTCTGGCGGCCGCACGCGCGATCGACGAGGCGCCGAACGAGATACCACGCCTAGCGGCCCTGGCAAAGTCCATAGCGTCGGAAACCTTCATGCTCGCCGCAAAGGAAGCCATTCAGATGCATGGTGGTATCGGCGTCACCGACGACCATGACGTCGGTTTCTACATGAAGCGCGCACAAGCAACCTATATGACTTTCGGAAAGCCTTCCCAGCATCGGCAGCGCTGGGCGGAGCTTCACGGTTACTAGCGACCAACCAGGAAGAGCGAGAAATGCCATGAAAAGGTTTGAAGGAAAGAACGTCGTCATCACCGGCGCGGCTGCAGGCATCGGACAGGCAACGGCTCTACGCATCGCTGAGGAGGGCGGCAACGTCGCTCTCATCGACATCGATGCACAAGGGCTCGCCGTCACCAAGCAAATGGTCGAGTCCCAAGGGGTCAAGGCCTGGGTCTACGAGTGCAATGTCGCCGATGGCGCACGCGTCAAAGCGGTGATCGACCAAGCGGCCGAAGACATGGGCGGCTTCGACACCCTCTGTCACTGCGCCGGCATCCTGCGCACGTACCACACGCATGAGATGACCTTCGAGCAGTGGCACGAGATCATCGACATCAATCTGAACGGCACATTCTACGTGAATCAGGCGGCACTACCACACCTGCTCAAGAATCGTTTCAGTGCGTTGGTGAACTGCTCCTCGACTTCCGCGCTAGGGAGTCACCCCTGGATGAGCGCCTACGCAGCTTCCAAGGGCGGTATCCTCTCGATGACTCGCGCCCTCTACCAGGAGTATGTGAAGCAGGGCCTTCGTGCAAACTGCGTCATCCCTGGCGGCATCGCGACGTCGCTGCACGGCGACTTCAAGGCACCTGAAGGCGCCGACATGGAGCTCCTCAAAGGTGCCATGCCCTTCGTCGGCTTTGCCAAACCCAAACACGCAGCATCTGTCATCGCCTTCCTGGCGTCCGACGATGCCCGCTACATCAACGGCACCGAAATCCGAGCCGACGGCGGCGCCCTCTCTTAGCCAGACGTTCGTGTGGGCGGCGGTGGGGCGGACCGCGCCGCGCTCTGCCTTTTTCGATGACAGGTTCAGCTCTCGAGGTTCGCTAGCTCTTGGACCCGGGCGAGAACTTCGGCGTCTACCTTCTCCAGCGCGCCCGCATCGTGTGGCGGCTGCGGGTCGTACTCGATCATGAGCTGCAGGGCTTTTGCGGTCGTGGCGTCCGTGACTTGCTCGGCGAGGCGCAGTGCCATGTCGATCCCGCTCGATACTCCGGCCGCAGTGATGATCTTTCCTTCCTGAACCACGCGTTCGTCGGAAGGAATCACGCCGTACTTGAGAAGCAGCGGTCGCGCAGAGAAGTGAGTCGTCGCCCTATGTCCTGTCAGCAGACCTGCCGCCGCTAGGAGCAGCGAGCCCGTGCAGACAGACGTCGTGAAAAGACTCGTCTGGTGAGCGCCACGGATCCAGTCGAGGATCACATCATCGTGTACAAGGCCTCGAGTCCCAACCCCACCTGGAATGACGACGATGTCCGGTTGGCCGACCTCGTGGAAAGGGAAGTCGACCATTAGCCCCAAAAAACCGTTGTCCGTTCGGATCTCGCCCTTGCGATGCCCAACGAAACGAACCCGCGCACCCGGAAGTCGTTGCAGAACCTCGTAGGGTCCAATCGCATCCAATGCGGTCACCTGCTCAAAAAGCGCAACGGCGATCTCCATGAAATCTCCTCGTGTCCCTAGTCTAAGTGACCCCGGACGAAGGGCAGATAGCTTGGGTGCCAGAAGCGTTCTCGCACGAATGCTTCGATGTCTTCTGGAATGTTCTTTCGGCAAGCTACGCCGTCGGCAATGGCCTGTTTGACCACGGCGGCGGCGACTCGAACCGAGGTTTCTTGGAGGTCACTGACAGGTGGGTAGATGAGACCGCCTTCGACGTATTTCTCGATCGTGTAGTTCGCAAGGGCTTGGGAAGCTTCCAAGACCATGCCGTCCGTGATCGCCTTCGCGTTGACCAAGATCGCCCCGAAGCCTAGGCCCGGAAAGATGAAGGCGTTGTTGCCCTGGCCGATCGGGTGAGTGACGCCGCCCATCATGACCGGATCGAAGGGGCTGCCCGTGGCCACGATCGCCTGACCCTTGGTCCAGCGGTAGATGTCGATCGGTTTGGCTTCCGCTGAGCTCGTGGGGTTCGAGAGCGGGAAGATGATCGGCCACTTGTGGTTGTCCGCCATGGCGTGGACGATTTCCTCGTTGAAAGCGTCCGGTCTCCCGGAGAGGCCCAAGAGCACCGTCGCCCCCGCGTTGCGAATCGTCTCGACCAGGTCGGGCGTGTCACCTTCGAACTTCCAATCTCGGATGATCGTTCGATCGTGGGCGAATCCGCGTTTGTACTCGTCGATGTCGCGGTCGGTGAGCAGAAGTCCCTGGGAGTCGAGCACGAAGACCCGCGATTTGGCTTCCGCACGGCTCAGCCCGGCTCGAACCAAGCCTTCCCGGATGGCCCAGGCCACGCCGACCCCACCCGCACCCGCGCCGTGAATGACGAAGACTTCGTCCTTCAGGCTTTCGTTGCGGAGGTGGCATGCCGCGAGGATGCCGGCGAGCGCGACCGCTCCCGTCCCCTGAATGTCATCGTTGAATGAAGGTCCGCGGTCCCGGTATCGCTCGAGCACCGTGAAAGCGGAGCTCTTGGAAAGATCCTCCCACTGGATCACCGCGTCGGGCCAACGCGACCAGACCGCGTCCACGAACTTGTCGAGGAATTTGTAGTAGTCCTCCCCACGGAGACGCTTCTGCCGGACACCCAGGTAATCGGGGTCGTTGATCAGGTCCATGCGATCGGTGCCCACGTCGAGCGCCACAGGCATCGTGTGGAATGGGCTCACGCCACCGCCGACGGTATAGAGCGCCATCTTTCCAATGGGAATCGCGAGACCGCCATAGCCTTGGTCGCCGATCCCGAGGATCGCGGACGAGTCCGTTGCGACGATCATGCGAACGTCTTCCATCGGGTAACAGTCGAGCGTTTGCTCGGCGCGATCAATGTTGAGCGGTGAATAGGAAAGACCCCGCGGGTTCTGGTAAAGCGCGCTGAACTGCTGCACTGCGGCCCCAACCGTTGGTGTGTAAACGATGGGCAGCATTTCATCGAGATGCTTCTCGAGCAGCGCGTAAAAGAGAATCTCCTGCCGCTCCTGGACCGCACGCAGGTACTGGTATTTGTCGATATCGGTCGCGGCCTGGACGAAGCCCTCGTAGACTCGCTCGATTTGCTGCGCGAGCGTGTTGTACTGGGGGGGAAGAAGGCCATCGAGTCGAAGCGCCACGCGCTCTTCGTAGCTGAAGGCAGTACCCTTGTTGCTCAATACCAAGCGCAGGAGCGCGATACCATCGAGGTACACTTCCATGTACTGACGACCGTGCTCATCTTCCTTGAGGTCGAACAGGCGACTCACGCGTTTTCGGGGCATGGCGTTCCTTTCGTTAGGCGCCTTCGATGGCGGCTACAACGGCGCCCGCCATCGCGGTCGTCCCGAGCGAACGTTGTCCGCCGCTCAAATCCGCGGTTCTCAGGCCGCTGTCGAGGACCTTCTGGACGGCGTCTTCAATTGCTCTCGCCTCTTCATCGAGGTTGAGGCTATGGCGAAGCAGCATCGCAGCGCTCAAGATCGTACCCAACGGGTTCGCGATCCCCTTGCCCGCGATGTCCGGCGCGGAGCCGTGGATTGGTTCATACACCCCCAGTGTTCCCTCACCGAGCGATGCGCTCGGCAGCAGCCCGAGCGAGCCGGTCAACACGGCTCCCTCATCAGAGAGAATGTCACCGAACATGTTGCCGCTCACGATGACGTCGAACGAAGAAGGGTCCGTGACCAGTCGCATCGCCGCCGAGTCGACGAGTTGGTGGTCGAGGCGGATGTCGGGGTTCTCTTTGCCCACTTCGGTCGCAACTTCGCGCCAAACCTGCATGGTGGCGAGCACGTTCGCCTTGTCGATGGAGGTCACGTGGCCGCGACGCTTCCGGGCAACTTCGAAGGCTAGCTCCACGATGCGGCGGATCTCGCTTTCGTCGTAGACCATGGTGTCGAAGCCGGTACGGAGCCCGTTCCTGGTCTCCTTGCCCTTTGGCTGACCGAAGTAGATGCCGCCGGTCAGCTCCCGAATAAACACAAGGTCGACACCACGTAGCCGCTCTGCCTTGAGAGGGGAGGCCGCTTCGAGGCCGCGGAAGAGCTTCACAGGGCGGACGTTCGCGAAAAGCTTCAGCGCTTTTCGCATTCCTAGAAGGCCTTGCTCGGGTCGAACTATGGCGGTGGGATCGTCCCACTTCGGACCTCCGACGGCTCCGAGCAATACGGCGTCCGCGCTTCGGCAGCCCACGATGGTGTCGTCCGGCAGCGGCACTCCGGTTTCGTCGATGGCGATGCCGCCGATCAAGTGCGTCGAATACGTGAACATGTGGCCCCATTTGCTCGCGACGGCTTCGAGCACTTGTCGGGTCGCGTCCACGATTTCGGGGCCGATGCCGTCGCCGGGGAGCAGTGTGATCTTGGCTTTCATGTCCTGTTACCTGTGCGGCCGGCCATGATGCCCGGCGCGCGTCCCTAGGGCAATGGCTAAGTCCTTGCCGCGGTTGCTTCCGGTTGCCTTTGGATCCTCTTGCGTTCCAATGACAGCCCGTACTCGATGCTGTCGACCAATGCCTGGAGCGATGCCTCGATGATGTTGCTCGAGGCACCGACGGTGCTCCAGCTGTCATAGGACGACTGGCTGTCGATGAGGACTCTAGTGGTCGCGCCAGTGCCGCTTCGACCGTCGAGGATGCGGACCTTGTAGTCAGTCAGGTGCATGTCCGCGACCTCGGGGAAGAACGGTCGCAAGGCCTTGCGGAGAGCGGAGTCGAGAGCGCTCACAGGGCCATTGCCTTCGCCCGCGGTGTGAACGATCTCATCGCCGATCTGAACCTTCACCGTCGCTTCCGCGAACATGCCGCCGCCGCGACGCCGCCCGACACCGGCTTGGAAATCGAGCACCTCGAAGGGCGCTTCGTAGTCCTCTTGATTGCGTGCCATCAGCAATGCGACCGAGGCTTCAGCAGCCTCATACGCAAAGCCCTTGGATTCGAGCTCCTTGATCTTCTCGAGCACACGTCCGCCGCTGGCAGAGCTGACTTCGAGCCCTAGCTCTTCGGCTTTGCTGAGGACGTTGCTGCGACCAGAGAGCTCGCTAACGACGACCCTCGACTCGTTGCCTACGAGAGTCGGATTGACGTGCTCGTAGGATTCCGGATGACGTCGGATGGCCGAGACGTGGACCCCGCCCTTGTGAGCGAAGGCGCTCCGACCGACGTACGCTGCGTGATCGTTCGGGCTCAGGTTGGCGATCTCCGCGACGAAGTGTGAGAGGTCGTAAAGCCGTTGGAGGCCGCCATCGGGCAGACACCGAAGGCCTAGCTTGAGCTCTAGATTTGGGACGATCGAGCATAGGTTGGCGTTGCCGCAGCGCTCTCCATATCCGTTGATGGTCCCCTGAACCTGACGGGCGCCTGCACGAATGGCCGCAACGGAATTGGCGACGCCGCACTCGCCATCGTTGTGCGCGTGAATGCCGAGCCGAGCTTCAGGCAGAGCCTCCTGCACGGCCTTGATCATTCCTTCGACTTCCCAAGGCATCGAGCCGCCGTTGGTGTCGCAGAGGACCAGTGTTTCGGCGCCGCCGCGTGCAGCCGCGTGGAGTGTTTCGATCGCGTATCCGGGGTCGGCCTTGTGGCCGTCGAAGAAGTGTTCTGCGTCGTAGACGACTCGACGCCCGTTCTGCGCGAGAAAGGCCACGCTCTCCTCGATCATGCGAAGGTTCTCTTCGAGGCTGGTCCGCAGCACATCGGTGACGTGCATCTTCCATGTCTTCCCAAAGATCGTGCAGACCGGCGTCTCCGCGGCGATCAGGGTCTGAAGTTGTGGGTCGTCCTCTGCCCGCAGCTGCGCCCGACATGTCGATCCAAACGCCGCAATCGTCACGTGCTTCCAGGCGACATCTTTGGCTCGCTCGAAGAACTCGACGTCTTTTGGATTCGAGCCCGGCCAGCCGCCTTCGATGAAGGCAACCCCGAGTGAATCCAAGTACTCCGCGATCCGCACCTTGTCGTCGCAGGACAGGCTCATGCCCTCCATCTGCGTGCCATCCCGCAGAGTGGTATCGTAGACCTCCACGACTGGGCCTGCGCTCCTACGTCCGTCGTTGCTCATAGCTCGTGATCTGGTCGTCGAACGAAAGAAGATATCCAAGCTGATCGATGCCCTCGAGGAGGCAATGCTTGGAGAACTCGTCGATTGGGAACGTGGATTCTAGGCCGTCGGGCCCGGTTACCGACTGCGTCGGAAGGTCGATCGTAATTTTCGTCGAACGGTCGCGCTGAACCGCCGCCATGAGCGCCTTGTGAACCTCGGGGCTCACTTCGACCGGGAGCAGACCATTCTTTAGCGAGTTGCTCTTAAAGATGTCCGCAAACCCCGTGGATATGATCGCGCGGAAGCCCCAGCCGACCAGTGCCCAGGGCGCATGCTCGCGCGAAGAGCCACTGCCGAAGTTGTTACCGGCGATCAAAATTTGCGCGCCCTGCGAAGCGGGCTCGTTGAGCACAAAGTCCGGGTTGTCCGAGCCGTCCTTCAAGTAGCGCCAGTCGCAAAAGAGGCTGGCCCCTAGACCGTTCTTGTCGGTGACCTTCAGAAAGCGAGCGGGGATGATCTGGTCGGTGTCGACGTTCTCTTCGGGGAGAGGAACCGCGTGCGAGGTCAATGTGGTGAATTTCGCCATGACTCAGCCTTTCCAGAAAGGAGCAAGCTCCGTGGGTCCGTGACCTCACCGGTGACGGCGGCCGCGGCTGCGGTCAGAGGAGACGCGAGGAAGGTTCGACCGCCCTTGCCTTGTCGGCCTTCGAAGTTGCGGTTCGAAGTGCTGACCGCGTACTGCCCCGGTTCCAAATTGTCACCGTTCATCGCAATGCACATCGAGCAGCCTGGCTCGCGCCATTC
>Ga0209536_100014856_pt1 | contig 11152 bp, 12 predicted proteins | sample DeeMarSeWOR28_12_FD_187461 | JGI IMG/M metagenome (GOLD analysis project Ga0209536, IMG submission 187461) | Marine sediment microbial communities from White Oak River estuary, North Carolina - WOR-2-8_12 (SPAdes) (version 2) | ecosystem: Environmental > Aquatic > Marine > Intertidal zone >... | reverse complement strand
AAAACAGCCAACGATCCCAATCGGCGCGCGCCGCGGCAAGACGCTCGTACACCGAACGCGGCGTCTCGCCGCCGGCCAGTACCAGCCGATAGACGTCACGCGCGGCAATAGCGACGCGCGCCGACTTGAGGATGTAGTCGGCCGCAGCGGCGTACAGGGACGCGGTGTCGGAAAAGATGCGTTCGTTCATCAGTCTGTCACAGGAAACCGGATTTCCGGTTCCACGGAAGAAATATACAACACGATCAAAACATCAGATCTCATTGCGCCAGAACTGGTCTTCGCGCTCAAACAGGCGGCTGGCATCACGCGGACCCCAGGTGCCGGCCGGGTAGGTGGCGATGAACTCTCGATTGCGCGACCACTCGCGCAGGATCGGGTCGACCACCCGCCACGCCCACTCGACTTCATCGAAGCGAATGAACAGGCTGCGGTCGCCTTCAATCACGTCGAGCAGCAAGGTCTTGTACGCCTCCATGGTGGTAGCCTCGCTGGCGCGATACGAGGCGTTGAGCCGCACGATGCGCGTGTTCATCCCGAGCCCCGGTTCCTTGGCATGCAGTTCGATATGCATACACTCGGTCGGCTGGATAGACAGCAGCACCCAGTTTGGATCGATGTGCGCCGCGGCGGTGTCGTGAAACAGCAGTTGCGGCGGGTGGCGGAAACGAATCGCAATCAGCGACATATTGTCGGACAGACGCTTACCGGTGCGCAAATAAAACGGCACGTTGCGCCAACGCCAGTTGTCGATGAAGAAGCGCGCCGCGACATAGGTTTCCGCCACTGAGCCTTTCGTGATGCCGTCTTCTTCGAGGTAGCCGCGCGCGGCCTGCCCGTCTACACGCCCAGGCGCATATTGGGCGCGAAACGCATCGCCGGCCACTGCCTGTTGTGCGATCGGGCGGATCGAACGCAGTACCTTGACCTTCTCGTCGCGTAACGCGTCGGCGTCGAGTGTGGCCGGTGGCTCCATCGCCACCAGTGTGAGCAGCTGCATCAGATGATTTTGCAGCATGTCGCGCATCGCACCGGTACCGTCGTAGTAACCGGCGCGATTACCCACACCCTCGGACTCCGCCACGGTGATCTGCACGTGGTCGATATAGTTGCGGTTCCAGATGGGCTCGATCATGGTGTTGGCAAAGCGGAACACCAGCAGGTTTTGCACCGTCTCCTTGCCAAGGTAGTGGTCGATTCGATAGATCTGCTCCTCGTCGAAGTACTTGTGCAGGCGCGCGTTCAGCTCACGGGCACTATCGAGATCCTCGCCAAACGGCTTCTCGACCACTATCCGGTGACGACCGTGTGAGCGGCAGATACCGATGCGGTCGAGCTGTTCGATCACCCCGAGAAAATTAGACGGCTTGATGGCGAGATAGAAGACGATGTTCTCGCAGGTCCCGAGGCGCGGCTTGCTGAGCTCGTCCAGCAACCGCTTGTAGGCCTGCGGGTCAGCGAGGTCGCCGGCCACATAGTCGAAGCGTTGTGCGAAACGTTCGAAGACCACGCCCTCGCAATCCTTGCCGAGATGCTGGGTAAGACTGAGTCTCAGATGTCCGAGCCAGTCACTCTGGGTCCAGGCGCGACGCGCAAAGGCCACAAAACGCAGATCAGCGTGCAGTTTGTCGGCAGCCTCAAGTTCGTACAATGCCGGCAACAGTTTGCGCGAGGCAAGATTACCGGTTGCGCCGAAGATAACGAAATAACACGGCCCTGGCTCAACCATATATCAGTCCTTGCCTTCCAGTACGGCGTGACCGCCAAAACCCTTGCGCATCATGGCGAGCAGTTTGTCGCCGTATTCGTCCTTGCCCTGGCTGGCGAAGCGCATCATCAGCGCGAGGCTCATCACCGGCGTCGGCACACCCAGCTCCACGCCCTCCAACGCCGTCCAGCGGCCCTCGCCGGAATCAGCGACCTGCGGTGCAATATCTTTTAGCTCCTGGTCGCGGGCGAGAAATTCGGCAGTGAGATCGAGCAACCAACTGCGCACCACACTGCCGTGCCGCCAGGTCTCGGCTATCGCAGCCAGATCAAGGTGAAAATCGGTACGTGCCTTCATGAGCGCGAAGCCCTCGGCATAGGCCTGCATCATGCCGTACTCGATGCCGTTGTGAACCATTTTCACAAAATGCCCGGAACCTGCCGGTCCACAGTGTAGCCAGCCGCGTTCCGTGTCCGGGGCAAGTACCTCGATCACCGGCTTGAGACGCGCGATCGCCGCGGCGTCTCCACCGAGCATCAAGGCATAACCGTTCTCCAGGCCCCAAACACCGCCGGACACGCCGGCGTCCGCAAAGGCGACACCGCTGCCTGCCAGTTGGCCGGCACGCCGCATCGAATCCTTATAATAAGAATTGGCGCCGTCTACCAGCAGGTCGTGGCGCGCAAGCAGGGGAGCCAGCAGTTCCAGATGCTGCTCGGTGACCTCACCGGATGGCAACATCAGCCACACGATGCGTGGCGGGGCGAGCGCCGCAACCAGTTCCGGCAAGCTCTCCACAGCCGTCAGCCCGGTTTCACTCGCCAGCGCGTTGGAAACCTCGGCATTGCGGTTCCAGGCGACTACCTCGACGCCGCCGCGGCGCAGCCGCCGCGCCATGTTGGCACCCATGCGTCCAAGTCCGACCAGACCGATTTTCACAATGCAGCCTCCTCAGCGAACCATTTAATGGTTATACGCTCGCGGGCGCGAGGAATAAACGCCTGATTACACGCGGGATTGCTTGTCCCTCGATACTGCTGATAAATAGCGGCCAGGTTTGCGCAACGCCGAGACAGTGGAAACCCGCAGCAAGCGTCGGCTTTCCCGGAGGATTTATTGCAATCCCGGCGTCTCGCAGGCCTGCGGCTCTCTCGTATTGTGAAACCGTAGGTTCCAGTTACACAGGGCGTTTCAACAATTTCCATGCAAGATCGGGGGCAAGATTAATAACCAAAAATCGGGCACGGGACGCCGCTGTCCTTGCCCACGTCAGTTTCCCGTCCACCGAATGGCACGGCCCTTGGTGACGGTACGGTCGTTCTCGGTGTAGACGAACAGCTCCAGACCCTTGATCGACTTGCCCGCGTTGCGGCCTTCGCCTGCAAACTCCATCGGAATCAAGGCACGCGCACCGGACTTGAGGGCTTGATCGATCATGCCATTGATCATGGTTTCTTTCGCCGTAAACTTGCCGCCAAAGCCTTCCACGGTTGCGACCAATTCGTAAGGGCGGTCCGGCGGTGTCGTAATGAGTTCAATACCGCGCAGCTTGGCGTACCGTTCTGGCGCGTACTGCATTTCCTTGTGGGCGTGACATCCGGCCAAGACGAGACTGAGACAGGCCAGTGCGAATAACGATAGATTTCTGTTCATTACTTTCTCCTGGATATCGGATATGACAGACTTCCGTTTACAGTCGCCTCGCCATCATAAGCGCTTCAGTGTGAAGAAGGACAGCTGTCCCGGCGCCACTTCGTCGGCTGCCTGATTCATTCCGGCGGCCGCCAGCAAACTGTTCCGGTATCTTCATTACATGGGCATATCCAATACACCGTCCGTCGTGACCCTGCCTGGGGTGGAGAAACCTTATCCATCGATACTGGATTTTCTGGTCCACACCTTCCCGGGAATCACCCGGGAAACCTGGACACAACGCATTACGGACGGAAAAGTACTGGACGACAACGGCAAACCGATTGCCACGGACACAGAATACGTTCCAGCAAAACGCTTATTCTACTTTCGGGAAGTCGAAAACGAACCCGTCATTCCTTTCGCCGAATCCATCCTGTTTCAAAACGACGAGATACTGGTTGCCTGCAAACCGCATTTTCTGCCCGTCATTCCGGGTGGTCGTTTTGTGAATGAATGCCTGTTGAACCGTTTGCGTGCCTGCACGGGGATTGTCGATCTGGCTCCACTGCACCGAATCGACCGCGAGACAGCGGGCATAGTCATGTTCTCGGTCAACAGGAAAACCCGCGGCATTTATCATGAGCTCTTCATGCAGGGAAAAGTCACCAAGACCTACTATGCCCTGGCCGACCTGGTACTCCCGCCGCAATCAAACCGGTGGATTGTCGAAAACAGAATCGTTCGCGGAGAGCCGCACTTCAAAATGAAGGTCGTACCGGGAACCGTGAATGCCCGCTCCGCCATCCAGCTTCTGGATACGAAAAGTAACCGCGGGCTTTTTGAATTGAGCCCGCTGACCGGAAAAACCCATCAACTGCGCCTGCACATGAGCAGTCTGGGATTCCAGATCCTCAATGACCGTGTCTACCCGGATCTGCTTCCGGAAACAGACGACGACTTTTCCAGTCCGCTCCAGCTTCTTGCCAAACAGATACGGCTTCAAGACCCGATCACTGGAAAACTCATGGAGTTCACATCCGAACGCAAGATTCATTTCTAGCATTAGGACATCGCGGGTGGCACAAGACGGTTGGCAAACAGATTCATACTGAATTGCTACCGGTTTGACCTTTTTCGCAATGTCTTCAGCTCGTCCTTGTGCTGGATAAAGAACAGAACCATCACCAGCATTGCGCCCAGGGTGTCGGCGAGAATATCCTTCTGCGCATCCCAGATGTCGCCCTGTGATCCCAGCACTGCAATGCCCGCTGCCGGATCCGAGTTCAGCGCGTATTGCCACTCGAGTATTTCATAGGCACCGGCAACAGTGGCAATGGCAAACACGGGAAACAAAGCGACAATCCAGCGAGTGTGCACCAGCCGCTTGACCATCAAGACCTCGGCAATCGGGAAAGCATAAAAGCCCACCGAAAAATGCGCCACGCGGTCGTAGTGGTTGCGCCCGAAGCCAAAGAACTGTGATACCGCATCAAACGGCACCCGCTCAAACGTGTAATGGCCGCCAATGGTGTGAAGAATGATAAAGACTGTCATCAACACATAGCTGGTGTTGGAAAAACGGAATCCGCGCGAAATCACTACCAATAGCGAGACCACCACCAGCACAGGAATATTCTCTGCCCACCACACTGCCCGGTCATACGGTGAAATCGCGCACACGGCAAATACCAACCCATACAAGGCCAGTAGCATCAAAGGAACGCTGTAATTTTGTTTCGTCATGGCCTTAGAGCTGACACCTTGTCGTGACGTGGCCGTATTATGCTTTTACTGCCCTCCTCAATATAGTGTTTTCGCGGCGGCGCCGGCCTGCGGCATCTGCTGCAGGGTGCAGACCACGCACGGCATACTGCATGCAGTAGCCTGTCCATGGCTGTCCAAATACCGGCCAAGGTGTCAGGTCAGTACGCGCCATATGAACTTTTTACGGGAAAAACTGACATACGGCAAAGAATGGTTGTCAACCAACAGGCAACATTTGCGTTATACAAGCTGTGGGCGCATGACGCGCGAGGAAGGATTGCATGTTGAGATCGACAGACAGGGAACAACACGTGGGACACTGTTCATCACCCGATTCGGGTGCGTTTCGTTGGCTGGCAATTGTTACGGCCCTGACGCTCGCAGCGTGTGCATCACGACCGCCCGCACCGGCCGAACCGGCTCCTGCAGCGCCACCGCCATCCACCGAGGTTTATTACTATCCCACCAAAGGCCAGAGCGCGGCACAGCAGGATCGCGACCGTTATGAATGTTACCTCTGGGCCAAGAAACAGACTGGCTTCGATCCGAGTGCGCCGGGGCTTGCACCCCATCAGCGCGTGCGGGTCATACCCACAGCCCCTCCGGGTCGCGACACAGCAGCAGGAGCCGTTACCGGCGCCGTTATCGGCGCCGTCGTATCGCCACCTGGCAGGAGCATCGAAGGAGCTGCTGTCGGTGCCGTCGCGGGTGCCGTGCTTGGCGCTGCCTCGGACGCGTCGCGACAGGAACAGGTCGAACGCGTCCAGCAACACCATGACCGGCTAGAGGCACGACGCATGGCTCGTCTCGAACAACAGGCCAGGAACTATCGTCGCGCCATGGCCGCCTGTCTCGAAGGGCGCGGCTATTCGGTCCACTGAGCGTCGCACTCATGTGCCGTTCACATTGAAAGAAAAGGAGCAAATATCATGATGATCGATCGCCTGTTGAGCGCCGCGCTGGCGCTGTCACTTGTGATGTCCTGTGCGGCAGTACCGGTATGGGCCGATCGCGACGGTGATGACGATCGCGGCCGGCGAGAGCGGCCCCAGCGCTCACAAGAGCAACGCGAGCAACGTGGGCAGCAGTACCGCGATAGCGTCCGCCATGGCCCGGTCATCAAGCACCCGCCCGGTTATGTGCGCGACAACCGTTACCGGCATGACCACTACTATCCGCCGCACGGTTATACCGTGCCGGTCTTGCCGCGGGGACATCGTGTCGTCCCATACCGCGGCACGAAATACTACTTCCATGGCGGCGTGTGGTACCGGCACTCTGGATCACGTTTCATTGTCATTCTGCCTCCCGTGGGTTTGGTCGTGCCATTTCTGCCGCCGTTCTATACCACCATCTGGGTCGGTGGCTATCCATACTACTATGCGGCGAACACCTACTATGTCTGGCGACCGGAGCAAAACGCCTATGTCGTCACGGAACCGCCGCCGGAAACCGAAGTCAGCGAAGAACCGGCGACACCGGACCAATTGTTTATCTATCCAATGAAAGGACAAAGCGAACAGAAGCAGGCGACGGACCGTTTCCAGTGCCACAGCTGGGCAGTGGAGCAGACCGGATTCGATCCAACCCGGCCGGGCGGGAATGTATCGGAAGCACAGCACGCCACAAAGCGGGCCGATTATCATCGCGCCATGAAGGCCTGCCTCGAAGCACGTGGTTATAGCGTGCAATAGACCTCGGAGGGAAATCCTGCCTGAGACACCGTAAGTGTGGGTGTCTTGCTGACATGTTCGCAACACACACTGCCTGATACGCAGGCAACAAGTCTCTCTGGCTTAACGGGTCAAGTCTTTGTGACTCAGTCCGGTCTTTTTATTATTTAGCGTGGCCACGATGATGCATGCGATGCCAGCCAACCCGATGGCTAGCTGGAAAAATGGAATCAATATTCCGACACGCATGTAAATCGCCGACCAATCGACCAAAGTTGGTGTCGGGTCAAATGCAAGTGCATAGAGCCCTAATTCCAGGGCCCAGCGCGGGCCACCCGTGCAACAGATTGCGGAGCGCGCATACGTGACGGCGAAGGCGAGCGCTGCGCCGCCCGTAGCCAGCCACAGCAGACGCCGTGGCTGATCCGATGATCTGCGCAGTTGCCATGCCGCGACAACGGCGATTGCCAGATGGACGACACACGTGAACGGAAAAAAATAGAGGCCCCAGGTCTGTAGGCTGGCAACGGATTCCTGACGCGCGATCACAAACACCGGAGTTTGTGCAATCAGCGGTAGCGCCGCCTTCGAGTTCGATTGCCATAACGTGGCTAACATAGACAGCTGCTCTGCCAGTGGGGCCGCCACAGTATTCGGTCTGCTGCCGGCGACAACTGCCAACAAGGACACTTCCACGGCAACAAGGCCGGAGAGAACGATTACGGCCAGTCCGGCGACACGCATGAATTCCAGACGCATGGCTGTCAGCGCCAAATAAAAGGTGCGGTGCAGTCCACGCCCGCTTGCGGATCGTGATAGCTCACCGTGCAGAATTGCCATTGTGAAGTCAGAATCATCGTTGTTCAGTGTAGTCCGTTTTATCTGACTTGCCGGACACCCGGATCCCTTTCCCTGCACAACATTGCCTTTTCAGGTTTTCTGTATCCCGGCATTAAGCCAGGCGACACTGGATGCTGGCTCGCCATTCTGCGATGTGCCGGTTTTTGCTGAAGAATTCGGCCTGAGGGATGCCACTTTGATCCTGATCAAGGTAGTAAGTGGCATGTTGTCGCTAGAGTGAATGTGAATAGTTATATGGCAACACACAGGGGGCTTTCCATGACAGGCCGGAAAAATCGAAGTGACGTCAGCCATCAACCACGCCGCGACCGTATGCCCGAGGAACGCGTCAGCGATCCGTATCGAAGCCGTGGCAAATGGAAGGAACCGACCACTTGTCCTGACTGCGGCGCAATCTTTCAGAACGGCCACTGGCAGTGGGGCACGTCCGCGCCGGACGCGGAGCAGCATCTCTGCCCGGCGTGCCAGCGAATCCGCGACCGCGTCCCGGCCGGCGAGCTCACATTGAGCGGGCCGTTCTTCACCGAGCATCGCGAGGAGATCATGCACCTGGTGCGCAACACCGAGGCCAAGGCGCGCGCCGAGCACGCGCTCGAACGCATCATGGAGGTCAAGGAAGAGGCCAACCGGACCGTGGTGACCTTAACCGACTCGCATCTGACGCACGGCATCGGTGAGGCGCTGCATCACGCCTACCAAGGTGAGCTCGACACTCACTACACGGATGAGGGCGATCTGTTGCGCGCGGCCTGGAGCCGCTAGCCGAAGCACCGTTACTATCCCGACGGCCCGTGGAACTCGCACATCATCGCGATTTGTCTCAGGAGTTTCCTGAATTCAAGACGCGCATCCACGAACTCAAGCTGGAAAGCCCGGCGTTCCGCAACTTGTATGCCGAGTACCAGTCGGTCGATAACGAAGTCTATCGCATCGAACAGGATATCGAGACACCGTCGGACGATTACACCGAGGAACTCAAGCGGCGGCGTGTACTGCTCAAGGACCGGTTGCATGGCATGCTGACCGGACTGATTCCGGCAACGGTCGAAACCGACGAGTTCGTGGTTCGCCACAAGTTTGCACAACCGGTTGATGTGGCCGCAGTGACGCGTGACTGGATAAAGCGTGGTTTCTCGTGCCGCGCATTCATTGACCCGCCCGGGCAGGAATGGCGCGACTTCGTGCATGACTCCGACGAGTTAGTGACGGTCGTCAAGGGTCAGCTGGGTGTGCGCATGCATGACGAGGACTGGGAGCTGTTACCCGGTGATGAGCTATACATCCCGCGTGGTGTGAATCACACAGTGCGCAACCTGTATGCCGGCACCACCCGCTGGCTGTACGGCTACGACTGAATCAGTAACCGTCGGTGCGAGCGCGCCGGGGAGGCAAGGCCCATGCAACTGAGCGAGAAACAACTCACCGAGGCGCGCGATACTGTGCAGACTCTACTCGAACAGCTCGGGCTTGCGGCCTACCTGTTCGAGGTCGAGCCGCGTACCGATCACTGGGAAGTGCGTGTCGAGTGCGCGCCGAACAGCGGCTGGCAGTCGTCGATACTCAATGTGGATGAAAGCTGGCTTGCGGCCTGTCGCACCGACGCTGGCGCACGGGAAAAACTTCTTGAAGAATGGCGTCGGCATCTGCTGCCATGAGTCGTGCGACGTTCTCGGATCCGATACGCTGCACGCGTGCCAGCATTACCAGGCGCGTACCCGCCCGGTGTCGAGGTGGATGAAATTCGAACCTGGATAATTACCGACACCGCCAGCGCGCAGTCCGAGCGCAGCATGGCGCAAATCGGCGAGCGCGACACCGGTCAGGCGGACGTCGATCGCCTGACCGTGGGTGTGCAGGCTGTTGCGGGCGACGCCGTTGCCGTGGCGACGCAACATTTTATTGGTGGCCGGTGAGCGATAGCCGGAAATGACTTCGTATGTACCCCGCGCATCGAGGCGCTGTTGCAGGGCGTACAGTATGTCGTACAGCCGCCGGTCGATGGTAAAAACATCGCCACTGCGGTGATCGCGCAGCAGCCGGTCGATTGCCACAAGTTCCCCCTCCTGATACTGGCCATTGGCCCAGAAAGTCGCGGCAAGCTGCTCGCCGGTATGGGTGTTGAAAAGTTTCAGGCGGCGTTCAGCTGGTTGGCTCTGTGCCCAAGACCTTGCGCCGGCCAGCACGGTGCCGCCCGCCAACGACCACTTCAGGAAATCCCTACGATTCATCATCAACGTCAGCCCCACCCCAAATCTTGGAAATATATAAACAAAACGAATAACGACCCGACCAACCAGCTGTACAGACAGTTTAGCCGAGCAGCGGGTTAAAGAGCGCTGCAGCCGCGCCGTACTCATCGCGCACACTGCACCACTCGTCAATTCCCCGGGTAGTAGCTGACTAGCACCGATTCGCGACTGTAGACGTCATCGCGGAACTGCGCACGTCCAAAATCATCCACCCAACTCGGTAAATAGAGTACGTATACCGGAATAGGTTCCGGCAAGCGCAGGTTTCTGTGGTGCAGCGCATCAATCTCTTCCTGAATGCGCGCCTCTGTCCACTCCGGCGCGCGGCGCAGCGTGCGCAACGCCAGCGCTATCGGATTCTCGATGCGCACACAGCCCTCGCTGAAGGTGCGCGTGTTACGCTCGAACAATGCGCGATCCGGGGTGTCGTGCAGGAACACGTCAAACGGATTGGGCAATACAAACGACAGCCGGCCCATGAGATTCGCCGGTCCCGGCTCCTGGCGCAGGCGCACGCCGGAGCCATTGCCATTGATCTTCGTCCAGTCGAGGCGCGCCGGGTCGAGTTCCTGCCAGTTACCATTACGGATGTCAAACACGCGGAAGCCGCGTGCCGGGAGATAGCCCGGATTGGCCTGCGCACGCGGCCACAGCCGTTCGCGTGCAATGCGTTCCGGTACATTCCAGTACGGGTTGATAACCAGCGATTGCAGCGTAGCAGTGAACGATGGCGTAGCCTGTTCGGGTGTACCGTTAATGGTACGCATGCGCAACACCGTCTTGCCGTCCTCGATCACCACCAGTTCGAATGCGGCGGTGTTGACCATAATATGGTGACTCCCCAGATCGCGCGGCAACCAGCGCAGCCGTTCCATGGCGCGACGCAGCTGCGCGGCACGCTCCGCAACCGGCACGTTGAGCGCGGCACGGGTGCGCCTGCCGACGATGCCATCGGCGGTCAGGCCGTGACGGCGCTGAAAATTTTCTACTGCCGCGGCAAGCGGCTTGTCGAAGCGTGTGCCGAATGACAGTGTAAGGAGAGGCAGGTCGCGCTCGCTACGCAGCCGGGCGCGCAGCAATGCAACCTGCTCGTGCTCATCACCAAGTGCGAGCTTCGGTCCAGGCGGTAACGGCGGCCAGCCGCCCTGTTCGGCCAACCGCCGGTAACGGGCGAGCGTCGTGCGCAGTCGCGCGTACATGCTGTGCACAGGCGGTAAATTATCAAGCAGCGTGGCCAGATCGCTGTCGGTGCTGACGGCTTG
>Ga0209536_100014855_pt1 | contig 11152 bp, 8 predicted proteins | sample DeeMarSeWOR28_12_FD_187461 | JGI IMG/M metagenome (GOLD analysis project Ga0209536, IMG submission 187461) | Marine sediment microbial communities from White Oak River estuary, North Carolina - WOR-2-8_12 (SPAdes) (version 2) | ecosystem: Environmental > Aquatic > Marine > Intertidal zone >... | reverse complement strand
GGCCTCCATTTCCGGGATCAGGTCGCGGTTGCCGGCGATCAGCACCAGGTTGGCCATCTCGCGCACCTCGCTGTCTTCCCCGAAGGCCGTGAGCAACGTGGGGAAGTTCTTGCGGTCATCCGGACGGGCCATGGCCATGATCATCGGTTTTTCGGGTTCTCTGAGAAACGGCAGTATCTTGTCCACCGCCGGTGGATCCGGCTGCGACACGCCCCGTTCGCCAAGCGATGGGCGGAGCATCGCCGACAGGCTTTCGCCGCTAACGATGTCCGGCTCGTTCGGATTTGAGGACTTGTGCAGCGCCAACCCGTATGGCTCCCCCGGCTCTTTGCGGTTGGTCGCTCCGTGAGCCAAGATATGGACGTGTGTATATTGGCGCTCGCTCATCTCTTTCTCAATTTTTGTGCGGGTCGCCTGTGTTATGATCGTCAGATACTCGCCGGCCGCCTTCAGAAGGGACGAATCAGTTGCCCGATCATCGGCGCTGAGCCAAGGCTTGATAGCATTGACCAACGCCCTTGTGTGGCTCAACTCGGGCACCTCCAGATTTCCAGGGGCCGCGATGATACAGAGAATCCGAGGCTTTCCAGGCCATCGAAAGCTGGGCTCTGTCACGTTGCGTATTTGTCGCGTCATGGTCACCGGCATGGTGGATTGTCGCAGAAGCCTCTTACCTTCGCCGCCGGCACAGCCAGGCGGGACATTCACCAGCTCGAAGGGTAACATGGCGAGTTCCGCGGCTGAGAGCACCAGGTTCAGGTGCACAATCCCCTCGCCTTTGTCCTCGCCGGCCCCGAGCCCGGATATTAAGCCTTTGAGGGAGGCTAGAATCTCGGTCATCTGCTGGGCGGTTTCATCGAGTATCGTCTTACGATCCGTCAAGGAGTCGCGCGACCATTCGGTGTATCGCAGCGCGTTGAGCCTGGACAAAAAATGCTGATGTTCGTACGGGACGCGCACGGATGCGGCCCCGAAGTTGCCGCACAGGCCCAGGTAGTTGGTTAAGGGCGAGAGCAATTGATTGTGCGCCTTTCCGTGGCGCAACAGCTCGACGGTGACTGTTTTGCTGATCTTAGACATTTTTCTCTCTCGAACTCAGTGGGAAACGGGTTTCGGCAACGGGTGTGAGGACGCCGTCGTCCCCGGCGTGGCAGAGCTCCCCGTACACTTTCTCGCCATCATCGACTATGGAAACTACCGTGGATCTATTGAGAATCAGCGACTGATCTTGATTGGGTCCCAGGTTGTTCAGCTTGTCGAGATTCTCTATCTTCCCCGAGCCGAAGGCGTTCCACACCTTCTTGAAATCGTCTCCGTTCTCGAGAATATCCTCGGTCAAACTGATCAGGCGGATCCAGGTGCCGCTGTTGAAGTAGAACCGTCCCGGTGTGGAGCGTTCAAACGCTCGTTCCAGATGGGTGTGCCCGGCGACTAGAAAGTCCATGCCGTCACCGCACAGCTCATCCAATCTTTTGTATATGTCGTCTTTATGGCCAAGGTGGAACGTCTTGTCCGCATCCAGCCAATCCTTGAGTGCATTTCGCATATTCTCCCATTGGTTCTCTTTTTTTCCGACGAGCGCTTTGATAAAATCAAATGGCCCCAGAAACTCCTGCTCCTCATCCTTAGAGAGTTCGTCGTCTTCTTCGCTCTCAAAGGCGGCGTTGAGCAGGTCCTCCGCGCTGCGAGATTGTGTACCGTAGTCGTAGTATTCCTTTAAGAAATCGGCCAGGACGTCGTCGTCATCAGGTGCATCTTCGCCCAACGCGTCCAACGCCTCGTCCGTGGAGAGGAAGCCCAGGCGCCGCTTGAATTTGTCGATCCCCAGGCAGCCGGTCACCTTCAGCAGCTTGGTGATTTTTTTAACCGCGCCCGGGTCCAATGCCAGCACGGATGGGAGGGCCGCCTTTCTCTCCGGCTTGAGAAGGTCCACCACGGGGAAATTTTTCTTGATGCCGTTCATCACATCGATGACCAGACGCGTGCCGGCGTTGGCGTCCCACTCCGGGATGTTTTGACGGCGGTTCATGGCTTGGGAAACCTTGAGCAGCTGTCTGTAATCCACAAAGTTCCAATCGTCCGCTTCGTTGCCGTGAACGCATAGGACCTCCTTATCTTTAACCCGGCACGCAAACCCGGCGCCGTCGACGTGCACGCTGATTCGTCCACGGGCGGACTCTTTTCCCCGGGAGAGGCTCCGCAACAGCCACTCGACCACTTGCGGCAGCGCCAACTCGACATCGTGGTTCCCGAGGATGAGTACCAACCGCCGGTTTGGTTTTTTTACGAAATCTTGAAGCGCCTTCCAGACCATGAAGAACGCCTTCTCCTCTTGCGAGTCGTCAAGGGCGAAGACGCGCTCCAGCTTTCCTACCGCCCCCTCCGGATCCAGGTAGTTGTCTCCCTCAGCCAAGAAGTCGACGATATCGCCGTTGAGCACCAGCCCCAGCTTCTTTTTCGGGCTCTTTAGCGCCAACCCATTGATGGTGGCCGCAAGCCTATCCCCTTGGGAAAAAATCTGAAACCCCGGCAATCCGCCGAAATGCAGATCCGATACAACATATAACTCATCAAAATTCATCTCACTCATCTTACCGCCTTTCGGTTAAGTAGCCCCTCAATTGAAAGGGGCTCCGTTTCTTGTGGATTCCACCGGCTTCCCCGCACAGCTCCTCATATAATGGAGCCGTGATATCGAGTGGTTCAATACTAATAGTTGTTAAATATAATTCAACCATAGATATCCATGTGATTTATACAGAATCGCCTTAAATGATAACAATCGTTATACAACGTTGGAGTTAAGTGGCGGCCGTTAGGCCGTGCAGCTTGAACCGCTGGTTGGCACATGTCACTGTAATGTTACTTGACTCAATATTGATACGCCTTGACCCCTTACCTCCTAATTCTTTTCGACTCTATATCCGAGAGCAATGATGGCCTTAAGCGTTTCGACAACTGATATCCGATCGTACTCCTTCTCTGAGTCTTGAAGTTCCTCATATGGTACAAGATCCGGGTGGGTCTTGGCCTTGTCATTTCGGTTAGGTCCAAATTGCCATCCCTCAGCAATTCGTTGTAGTGCCCAATGATCGTGATTGTTGGCTGCGAGGCATTCCACAAGTTCGCTGAGCCTTGGGTCGAGTTTAACATCTGATGTGTCGATTGGAACAGGGTTGTAAGTCATAATTACTCCTTCCAACGAAGCGCCTCATTAACACAAAACCCACCGGACGGGTAAAGCGATAGCTTTGAGGAGTCCGAGTGCAGTGATATGTTAACTCATATCACACGTTGTGTCTAAGTTTCATTGATTTTCTTGAACGGCCCATTTAGGGGGCAAAATGGGACTTTTGAGCAACAAAATAGAGGTCTGCTGATAGATGAGTATTTGACAATAGGCCACTTAGCTCGGTCCGACGGCCACAACAGCTTCTGCTGAATTCATTTCCCTATTCAGTCACATAATCTTCCGCACTAACCACCGAGATCTGTTTGGCTTTCCGCTCCAGTAACACCGCATGCATGGCCATGGCGCGTTGGATGATGCCCCTGTCGATTGCTTTTCTCAGAACCACCTTCGAAGGATATTTGAGAGGCTCCAAAACCCAGTCATACTTCTGCTGGAGATCGGTGAACATGGAAAAAGGATCATCATTCTCTTGAATGATCGGCACGAAAGGTGTCATGTAGTCGGGGACCGTTGCTTGCAGCTCTAAGGGACTCGATTTCGGATGAGTTATGTCAGCCACGATGAAAACACAGAGGCCTGCTAAGACTTTAATTGTCTCTGTGAAATCCTTTGTCGTCGCCTTTTCAAAATCGAATATGATTGGTACGAAATTACGCTTGCGCAGTTCCGTTCTCAACAGATCCAGAATGGCTTTCCGTTCCGGCGTAAATCTTCCGAGAATCAATACTGCCTTGTTCGTAATCGTCCCCAAGAGATTTCGAAGCTTTGAATTGTTGGCCAATAAGTAGACAAACTGCGCAACCTCAATATCATCAACAGTCAGATCTGGTTCGTGTTCACCGCTAATATACAGTTCTGACTGCTCTGTTTTGGCATCAAGTTGCAGGTTCCAAGCGGCAACACCGTGGACCAGACTCCGGTTCAACTTGGCCCCTTTCAGATTTGCCTTATGCAGGTCCGCATGAGAGAGATTCGTCTCTTCCAAGTTTGCATTCTCAAGGTTTGCATCTTTAAGATTGGCATTGATCAGTATCGCCTTACCCATGCTTGCCCCCGCCAGATTAGCCCGGTCAAAGCATGCGTTTTCAAGATATGCACCCTGTAACTTTGTTTTCTCTAAATCTGCCAGTGTAAAATCTGCTCCATGCAGACTTGCGCCGCGAAGGTTGCATCCTGATAGTTTTGCCTTGCTGAAGCTGCTTTCGGTAAACGTAGCTTTCGAAAACTTGCTATTCCTGAAGGTACTCCCAGACAATTCGCACTGCAGCCCTATTGCTCTGCTGAAATCAACCTTTTCACAGACATTATCACTAAATAGTGCCGATAACAGGAGGGCCTCCTTAAAAGATGTCGCACTGATCGTACAAGAACCAATGCTGGCCCCGGTCAAATGAGCACGTGAGAAATCTACATTTTCTATTTTAGAAAAGCTCATATCTGCATCATCTAGATGAGCTCCCGAAAAACTCGTCTCTCGCATTTCGGATTGTGTAAAATCCGCTTGTTTCAAATCATAGCCAGACAAATCCAAGCCGAAAATCTTACTGAAATTCAGAGATGGAATGATCTTTGGGTATTTCGCTCGCCAGTCATTCCAGGCATTCTTTCCTCGCTTAAGGATGTCGAAGTGATCTCCATCTTGCCTCATCGCTAGACCTCCTGTACAAGTGTCAAGTCTACGTTCTCAAGGAAACGTGTAAAACGTAGACCAAACACCACGCAATTATGAACGCTTGACTCACGCGCAGCGCCGACCTGCCCACTACATCATCGCTTCCTCAACGCGAAACGATGATTTGAACGCAGATCCTACCCGGCACCGAAGGCGCTGTCGTGTGCAGCGATTGTTAGATGCGCATCGCCCCGAGGAAGCCGGTCTATGACTCTTCCTCGCCGACAGGTTCGTGCTCATCAGTGGCCACGATGCCAATCAGATTCGTAAGGTTGAGGAAAAGGTACAGAGGTTTCTCTTGGCGCAGCATCGAAATGACGTCATTGAATCGACCAAGGCTGTAGTGGATCGAGGGGCCGCTCGAATAATTCGCGTTCGGTGGCACAGCCGAATCATCTTTGAAGAAGACAATCCGACCCACGTAGCTAGTCCCCTGATAGCAATAGATGAGCGCCTCGTAGGGATGTCCGCTGTAGTACCAAATCTTGTATGCATCGAAATCTTTCTTGACCGTAGCCATCTTCTAGCCTCCTTTTACTGGTAGGTCTTGCTATGGTATCTGGGGTATCTAACAGTGTTTGCATGAAGTCCATAAAGTTCTTTGGACACAACTTAGAGTAATTTCCCTTCTTATTAGGGGTCTTATATGGTTTCCGTATAACACCCCAAGCCTCTCGTCGTTCAAAGGGAGTCTATTGGACTTCGAACGCCCTTGGCGCCGCGATTCAGTACGTGCGTATACACCATAGTAGTCCCAACATCTTTGTGGCCAAGCAACTCCTGCACGGTGTTTGGCTACTGCGTTGCCAGCACATGTGGCATTCGTGCACGTCCGAAGGACCTCCGAATCACAATTGTCAATATCGAAGATCCCGATCTCTCGGGAATCAATAGTCAATTGTCACTCGCAGATGGCCTCGCCATCTGCCCACACTCCGTCCCCGTCGGTGCCTCTCAGACGGCAGGCGCCGAGAGAGCTTTCGCGTCTGGGTCTGAGAAATCAAGGTGAAATCGCTATTAGCAGTCTATGATGCAGTAGCCAGGCGTGCAAGTGAAAAAAAGTACCAGAAAATCCAAATTTTCCCAAGTTCGTAGTCTACATTTGGGGTATGAGAAACGCCTTTGTTTGTAGGGATAAGACAATTCTCCCGCGCCAAGAGGAAGCAGGGCTGGGTAGCGGAGGGAGAGGAAAAAGCGAGATATCCCCAGCCCTGCAAAAGTGCTATAACAGATAGCATACCAAGAAACTCTGCCCAACGCTACGCTTATCTTGCCGATCCAGTCCCACAGAGCTCCCTCAACCCCCATTTTATAGGGTCTAATTCGCTGTAGAATAGACAATCTCGCCTAGCCGGCCTTTTATCAGGAATCGTCTCTTGAATTAGCAGAGAGATAGCGTTGATGAAGTTATGTCACAGCTAGGAATAGCCGATATATGAAAAATTCAGATGTTCTCCCGTCTTGACGGAGCCAATGTTAGTTATCCGTATTGCAAATGGCCAAAGAGAGCTTATTGGAGGTCATTATGGTGTCTGAGAAACAAATGTCAGATGTTGTATCAGTGCGAGCAGCGGTAATTGGGAAAGAAGAGCTTCCAGAGAGCATATATGATCGCGTGGTCTATTTTGCTGAGCAAGTTCTTCGAGATGAAGGAAAAACCAACGACCGGAACACTATGAACGGGCCATTGGTGATAGAAAAAGCCAAGGATAGATTCGAGGAAGCTAAGAAGATTGCAGAAAGTACCTTTTCGGGATATCTCTCACAAGCAGCCAAGGACCCTAATTCCAAGATTAACACTCGTGGCAGATGGAAGGGCTATTACCTCGCGAAAATCGTTGACAACACCCCTTCCCAGGAAATACCGCCGGAGGAGCAAGGGGATACAGAGCAAGCATCGAGTAAAAACCAAAAGGAGAAGTTGCTGTACAAAGTCCTCGAAGACTGGCTCAAGGAGCAAGATTATCAAGCTCGCGACATCTCTCATGTCCGTACCCTCGGAACATGGGGCAATCCGGATATAGCCGGGATCTTAGCCACAGACATGCTGCATGGTTTAGACGTAGAAATAGTGACCATAGAAGCAAAGACCTCCTACAAAGCCTGGCAAAAATCTTTCTTTGAGGCCGTTTCGCATCGACGTTTTGCAAACCGTGTGTACTTTGCATTCGCTCATCCGGATGAGACGATTGAGAAAATTCCTAAGGACATGAGATATTACTGTGAACTCTACGGCGTGGGCATCCTTGTAATTCGTCTTGAGAATGAAATGTTCAGGAAGTTGCTCGACGGAAAGCTCTCAGAACCCTTGACGTCAGATGATGTTGTTGGTGTGACCGAGCTCTATTCGGCCCCTTATTTTCACGTCCAACCCAAATACCAAGCTGAACTTCGTCAAGCAATCGGCCTCAACTCATTCAAGGATTTTATCCGTTGGGGTAGTGTGCTCAGTGTGAACTGACTGTACAAATACCGCGCTTCTCTATTGCATCAAGAATAACATATCCGGGGGACTGCGGACGCCCTTGGTGCCGCGATTCAGTACGTGCGTATACACCATAGTAGTCCTCACATCCTTGTGGCCAGGCAATTCCTGCACGGCATTTAGCTACTTTCCTGCCAACGCATAAGACATTTGAACGCGTCCGAAGGACCTCCGGATCACAATATCGAAGATCCCGGACTCTCTGGAATCAATAATATTGTCATCCCTGCGAGAGCAGGGACAATCGTCAATAGCCAATCGCAGATGGCTGGGCATCTGCTCCGTCCCCGTCGGTGCCCCGCACGCGCTGGGCGCACCACAGAGTCTCTGCGTTTAGCTCCAAGAACAGTAATATCGCCGCCTCAGGAAACCTACATCGTGAAAGGCTGACATGCAAGGGAAAAGGACACGCCGGTGAGTCGAAAATGACGACGAGACGCGCGGTTTGGTGCAGTGTGAGGCGAGCCATACCGGAAGATGCGAGTGCTCTTTTTACTCCCGATGTCGAAAACCGGCGAGCGAATTCGGACGTCAATTACCCAGGGTCGAAGTTGCCAGGATTCGCCGAAAACAGCTCAAAAAACCAGTGCCGCTTCCAAGAAGTCGTACTATCTTCTTGAAAACGGCACCAGCAGAAAACTCTATATTCAGTTATTCAGCTATACATTCATCTCCAGCGGCCCCCAGCCGTCGCGGGGCTCGCGCCAGGCCAGGTCGTTGATCTTCGGGTCGCTGGTGATTTCCCCGGCTTCGTTCAACTCGAGCTTCTTTCCCGCGCGGGCGCAGAGGTTGCCGAGCTGGATGTTCGCCGCCATCGGGCCGGAGTAGCTGAAGTTGGACTGACTAAACTCCCGCGGCCTCTCGCCCATACAGGCCATCAAGAACTCCTTGTGATGTCCGGGCGAGCGTTCGAGCAGTTGCGGTGCTCGACCGAACTCCCTGCGCTTCGCTTCCGGGATCAAGAGCGGAGTATTCCAGTAGTCACCATTGACCAGCATCTTGCCCTTGGTGCCGATGATCAGATTTCCGGTTCTCGGCAAACTGCGGCCGTCGACTTCGAGTTCCTCCGGCGTATCCGGCATGAGCGGCTTTCCGACTCCATCGTTGCCCTCGTACCAGAAGGTCTTGAAGCCAGGCCGGTCGCCCTTGGCGCGGTAGGTGCTCTTGACGATCATGCCGGCGGGCCACTGATCTTTGACAGGCCCGGTCATGATGAACGGCTCGGCTGTGGCCGCGTAGCCCGGATCCATAATCGCGTAGATCCCATCGGTCGTGTGACAGGCCATATCGCCCAACGCCCCGGAGCCGAAATCGACTATGCCGCGCCAGTTGAACGGATGATAGGGACCACGCTGACTCCGGCGGCGTCCCCCACCCTCGCTGCTCTCTCGCGGACCGGCGTAGGGACGCATCGGCGCCGGGCCGATCCAGGCGTCCCAATCGAGAGTATCGGGAACCGGACTGGTGTAATCCGGACGGTCTCCGCCCTGCGGCCAGATCGGACGATTGGTCCAGGTATGGAACTCCTTGACATCGCCCACGGCGCCCGCCTTGATGAGTTCGTAAGCACGCCGCCATCCATCTTCGCCATGGCCCTGGTTGCCCTGCTGGGTCACGACCTTGGGGTTTTTGGCATAGGCTGCCGCCAGCAACTGCGCCTCACGAACCGACCAGGTCAGCGGTTTCTCGGTGTAGCAGTGAATGCCCATTGAAACGGCGGTCATCGACGGAGCAAAGTGTGTGTGGTCCGGAGTCGCCACGAAAACCACATCGATTTCCTTGCCGTGCTTTTCGAAGACTTTCCGCCAGTCCGTATACCCTGCGGCCTTCTCCCAGCCTTTCTTGCCGTGGACGCCGTCCCACCGGGTTTTGTCGACCTCGGCGAAGGCGACACACTGAAGGCCCTCTCCATGGCATACGCCCGTGTGGGCCCCGGCCCGGCCGCCTGTAGCGATGAATCCAACCTGGAGTTTTTCGTTCAGTCCCTGGGCTCTGATGAGGCTCGGAAAACCGATGGTACTTGCTACCCCGACAGCGGCGCTGCGTTTGACAAACTGACGACGTGTAATGTTCGACATGATCTCTGCTCCTTAACTCTTAGTGAATGATAGAATCGACCCTTTCTCTTAATATGCCCGCGGGGCCCTCGCCCCTAAAACAGCCGTGCGCGGCGTTGCCGCAAGAATCAAACATGAAATTCAACGTCCTTTGTGATACCCTTGAAGGGTAGTAAATTCCCGCGAGTAAGATCATAGACTATTATTGTAAAGCTACTTACCCGCGCAAAAACCCGAAATTTCAATCGTGAGCATTATATAGCCAGTTTCGCAAGCCAGACAGGGCACTAGCCCGCATATTCCGAATATCCTACTCAAGAGCGCCAGACCAGTCAAGGCTGCCGTTGCTCGAACTCGCCGGCTACATATATCGGCACAGCGCTCAAACAAGAGCATCCGACCAGTTGCCAATTCAAGTTAGTCATGATATCGTCTGGACTTAGATCATGCAAGATATATCTGAACGCGCAGAGCGGAGCCCATTCATAGACCTTTCATGAGCCCTTTCGATGTGGTTATTTGAATCATTCCGACGACTATGAGACACGTGCGCTATAAAGGATCGCTCACTGGAAAACGATCTGCTTGAACAGCTCCAGGTCGATATTGCGACCACAGACTGTCAGCACCACTTTCTTGCCCTTGAACGAATCCTTCATCTTGAGGAAACCGCCAACACTGAGGGCTCCCGAACCTTCGACCACTAGGCGATGATGTTCAAATAAGACGCGTATGGCGTTTGCGATTTCCTCTTCGGTCAGCAGAGTGATCTCGTCCGCATATTTTTGAAGCAACTCCAGCGTGATACTGTCCAGGTCCACGCCACCGGCACAGGTGTCAGCCAGGGTCGGAAATGTTTCCATCTCTAGCATCCTATTGGCTTTGACCGATTCGTACATGACCGGAGACTTTTCTGGTGAAACGCCTATGATCTGAATATCCGGATTGAACGATTTTAGCCAGCCCCCGCAGCCGGAACACAGCCCACCACCTCCAACGGCAAAAAAAGCGGCCTGGACATCGGGCAACTGTCTGGAGATCTCCAGACCACAGGTGCCCTGACCGCCAACTACGACGGGATCGTTATAGGGTGAAATATACAGTTTACTTTCTTGCCGGGCCACCTCGCGGGCGCGCTTTTCGGGATCCCAGCCGTCCTGCCCGTAAAGCTCCACGTGATAGCCATGGTCCTTTATTATTTGCAGACGGGAAGCTGCGATATTTTCGGCGACATAAATAGTGAGTTCACAACCGCGTATCTTCGCAGCTTCGCCCACGGCCAGGGCAAAATTTCCGGTAGATGCCGCCACTGCGCCCTTGGCCAATTCCTCTTCGGTCAAAGACATTATTTTGCTGACTGCCCCACGAAATTTGAACGAACTGGTCTTCTGCACTATATCCAACTTCAAATAAACTTCCGCAGACGCCAGCTTGCTAAGGTATAGTGAGTATTCCAGTGGAGTCTCAATAATATACTTCCGGGATCTTTCCTCGGCGTCCAATACCCATTGACGAACCTCATTCACCTGCTGACTGCCTGCAATCATTACACTTTCCTTTTCATCAGAGAACGATTGACCATTTTACCCATTTCGATATTTTGCACAGCCACTAAAGTTGAGTCAACGGACTATTCTATTTCTTTAAGGCCATGATAGACGGCTTTGGCGATCTGAATGTCTTGAACCGCCACCCCGGTAAGGTCTGCAACGGTAATTTGTTCCTCGGAGCGCCTGCGGAGATTC
>Ga0209536_100014854_pt1 | contig 11152 bp, 5 predicted proteins | sample DeeMarSeWOR28_12_FD_187461 | JGI IMG/M metagenome (GOLD analysis project Ga0209536, IMG submission 187461) | Marine sediment microbial communities from White Oak River estuary, North Carolina - WOR-2-8_12 (SPAdes) (version 2) | ecosystem: Environmental > Aquatic > Marine > Intertidal zone >... | reverse complement strand
TCAAACAATGGAGCCTGTACTTTGCAATGTACGCCGAGGATCACAATGGCCGGTTCATGGCGGGCCACACGGCTCAGCCTATACCCAACCGCTGGGTCAGTGCACTGGGAGACTACTATAAGTGGGATGATGAATTTACCTGTTGTCCGAACGCCACCAAGCCGTCGATTGACAAGAACGGTATCAGTTCAGGAGCCTACGATACGGATGTCGGTGTGACTATGGCCTGGGGCTACATGAACCAGGATCACTGGGTCAAGCCAATAAAGGGAAGTTATGGGGTCAACGGTTATGTAGTTGATGCCCCGCCCGGCAGGGAACCTCGCGGGCAGGCAGGCTGGTACTGGCGGACACCAAACGTTGCCGGGGCCGCATACGTGCCGTTGTTTCTCGGAGCCCAGCGTTATAATGGTGTCGTGGACTCGGTAGATGCCCCTCCACTGTACGATGGCCAGGGATGGGATCAGGGCGGTGGCGGGCGCATGCTGCGTTACTGCCTCAACCGCCACGATGGTTTTGTGAACGGGCTCTTCATGGACTTTGCCGCGAGAAAGGTAGGCCTCAAGGAGTTGTGGGTATTCAAGTGGCATCGACAGTACGATACGAGTGGTCCCTGGACAACGGCGGGCGGTTGCCAGCCGGGCGACTGGCCGGAATGGATGAGGAGCTTCAAGGATTACTAACCGCACGTCGGGTCAGCCCCACACTACAATCATACTTCAATTCAAGGAGATCTCCGTATGCAATCGCTTGGTTATACCAGGACTGCTGACAGAGCAGCCTTGGGAAAACTTTGTTTGGGGACAATTCTTGTTGCTGTTGTACTGATGTCAGCCCCCGTCTCCGGCGCCGACTGGGAGATGCGAGTCACCGACAATGCCGGGCTGGAAATATCTCATTTGCAGGTGCCGATTGTCAAGGCGGACTATTGCTTTTGGGGGGCGAAATGGAAATACGCCGGCACCAACATGCAGACGGGGCAATCCCACGGTGCCGACAAGACTTTCTCGGGCAGCGTCTCGGCGCTGGGTCTGAAATTTGATGGTACCGTTCGCTCGCTTGCGCCCAACAAGGTGCGCTATACATGGAACATCGAAGCCGGCCGGGAGCTGGCAGGGATCATTGGCGGAGGTCTGGAGTTCAAGCTGGTCGGTGACAGTCCTTCGCTGGGCGCGAGCGTCTCGGCTCCGACTCTGCTTGCCAACAACAAAGGCTGGCGCTGGGAAGTCTCGAAGAGAGGCCCGATAGTCGTTGAGTTCGACAAGCCATGCGAAAATGTCTACTTCGAGCGCGGCAACAGGAGTCAAGTCCGTGCTATGTTCTTGGGACAGAATTTGCCGAAGGGATCACATACCGTCTCGATGATGGTGACGTTGCCGGAAGGGGGGATGCTTCTGAGGACGCTCGCTGAGCGCTACGGCCCGGCCGATACGTCGAAGTGGTATTCGGGGGCCCTGCTGCATGACAAGAGCCCGGTGGACCTGAGCTTCCTGAATCACAAGCCGGCGGGCAAGTTCGGCTTCGTCGGAGCAAAAGGCGACAAGCTTGTTTTCGAAAACGGCGAGCAGGTGAGATTCTGGGGCGGCAACATCGCGGCATACGCGATCTTCGCAGACAAAGAACATATTCGCACGCAGGCCAGGCGCATTGCGCAGCTCGGCTACAACCTGATGCGGATTCACCACCACGACTCGATGGGTTGGGTCGGCAGGACAGTCATAGACAAAAGCCGGGCCGATTCTCAGAATCTGGATGCCGAAGTGATGGACCGTCTCGACTATTGGATCAAGTGCCTTCGCGATGAGGGCGTGTACATCTGGCTCGATCTGCACGTTGGCCGGCTCTTCAAAGAGGGCGACGGCATCGGCGCCGGCTTCGCCGAGATGCAGCGTCGCAGCAAGAGAGACGGCGCCGAGGGCAAGGGATTCTGTTACTTCAATGAGCGCATCGAGCAATTGATGAAGGATTTCAATGCCAAGTATATGACCCACATCAATAAGTATACGTCCCTGGCCTACAAGGACGACCCCGCAATAATGGGCCTTCTGATAACCAACGAAAATGATATTACAAGTCACTTCGGCAACCTGATGCTGGCCGACAAGAACAATCCCTGGCATAACAACGTCTTCGAGAGCCAGGTCAAAAATTTTGCGCAGCGGCACGGTCTCAAACTCGATCAGACGGGCCGAACATGGGAGCCTGGTCCCAGCAAGCTGTTTCTCGCTGACACAGAATACCAATGGAACAGGCGGATGCTCACTGCTCTGGAGCAGGTTGGCGTGAAGGTTCCCGTTTCGACAACACAGATGTGGGGCGGAATGTCACTTTACGGACTGCCGCCGCTGACTGCCGGCGGGATCATCGACGTCCACTCCTACGGCTCGGCCGAGGCGCTCGGCGCAAATCCTCGGTTCAAGGACAATTATGTCACGTATCTGGCCAGCGGCCAGGCGTACGGAAAACCGGTCTCGATTACCGAATGGAACGTACCTTCTCCAAAGGTAGATCGCTTCACGGCCCCCCTTTACGTAGCGAGCATATCGGCGCTGCAGGACTGGGACGCGCCGATGATTTATAATTATTCGCAGCGCACGTTCGGCAAGCCATCCCGGCAGGGTACCTGGTCCACGTTTTCCGATGTCGCCATCACGGGTATGATGCCCGCCTCTGCATTGTTGTACCGGCAGGGGCATGTCTCCGACGCGGCGAAGAGTTACTGCATCATGCTCGACAGAGAATCGCTCTACTTCAAGAGCAGCCATCCGAGGAACATGGCTACTCTGCGAACGCTCATCGAGCAGAGTAAAGTCACCGTCGGCCTGCCCGAAACAAAGGAGCTGGATTGGGACCAGCAGACGAAGGTCCGGGCAGAGACAACGGTAATTACCGACACCGACAGAGATTTCATACCGGCCGGCCACAACTTCGTGCGATCCGACACCGGTGAGCTTACCCGCAACTGGCTGAGGGGCTATCAGATAATCGACACCGACAGGACTCAGGCCGTCCACGGATGGATTGGCGGCGAAAGCTTGGGTTTGAAGCAGACCAGTTTCGAAATAGCAACACCCAAGGCGGCGGTCGCAGTCTCCAGTCTGGACGGCGAGGCGATCGGCAGATCTCGGAAAGTGCTGATCAGTGCAGTCGCCCGGGCAGTTCCTTCGGAGGGTGACAGAATGCCGATGCTGTCCGAGCCGGTTGAGGGCCGAATTAGAATTGCAGGTCCGCCGGGATTGAAGCTGATTCCGATGGCCGGTGACGCAAGCGGATTAGGCGCACTCGATGTCGAATACACTGACGGCAAGTATCTTGTTGAGCTCCCGGCACAGTCTGGAACGCATTGGTTTATGCTGGACGCTGAAGATTAGCAGTTTCCATTCGGGCTGTATTTTGCATTCTTATTCTCGGCGAACTTCTCGCACGCGGCGTCGATGATCTGCAGCATCTGCTCTGTTGAGAGGCCGGAGGCGTTGCGGGCGGCGGCGATCATCGTCTGGCATTCGTTGGAATCCATGAATCGCGTCGACTCCAGCAGCCGGGACTCATCTTCCCTGGGGACTACGAGAAAACCGTGTTTGTCCGCATGGATCAGATCGCCGGGCCTGACGGTCCGCCCGAACACTTCCACCTGACAATTCCAGCGCACCGGATGGCTGTAGGCGTGTCCCACGCACAGGCGTCGTGCAATTGCCTTGAATCCTACCGTGTGTATTTCATCGATGTCTCTGACCGCGCCATCGGTTATTGTTCCTATGCATCCCAGGGCCTTGTGAACGCCGCTGTTTACTTCACCCCAGAATGAACCATATGTTTGCGGCTTGTCCAGGTCCTGCACAACTACGATCTTGGGTCCGGGCATCGACCCGACGTATCGCCTGTACTCGCTCCACGCGTTTGGATTCTGTTTGCGGTGCTCAACATTGCCCGGCTCGACCACCACCGTTACTGCATAACCGGCCATAGGGCCCATCTCGGGCGTGAAGTCACGACACACTTCAATGTTGAACCCGTCCTTGCCGGCATCCGATTTTGTGATCTGTTCCCAGCCGTTATAGACAGCCGGCGTGTTCCATCGCTGCAATTCCAGCAACTCGGCATTAGATAAAAGTCGATTATCGGGGTGTTCCATGTCGATTCTTCCTTTCTTGAAACAGGCCACATTTGCTGGTATATTTACAGCACAATGAACGAAAAATCAAAATGCAAAATGCAAGAAATTCACCGCCGAGACCGCAGAGGCCGCGGAGCAAAGATTGAATTCAGTGATCTCGGCGATCTCCGCGCTCTCTGTGGCGAATGAGGATATCGACAATTGAATCGGACACACATAGCAAAAATCTCTTCTGAGCTTTCACTTCGACCCAACCAGGTGGAGGCGACGGCCGAACTGCTCGACGGCGGAGCTACCGTGCCGTTTATCGCGCGATATCGTAAGGAAGCCACGGGCAGCCTGGATGAAGTCGCCGTTATGGCCATACGAGACAGGCTGAGTCAGTTGCAGGAGCTGGATGACAGGCGACAATCAATAATCAAGTCTCTCGAAGAGCGTGAGCTGCTCACCGAAGAGCTCAAAGAGCAGATCGAACGCGCCGAGACGATTACGATCCTGGAAGATATCTATTTGCCCTACAGGCCCAAGAGGCGAACGCGGGCGACTATCGCGAGGGAGAAAGGCCTGGAGCCTCTGGCCGAATTGATTCTCGCCCAGAACCCGACCACCGATCCGGCGTCTGAAGCAAAGGCCTTCGTCGATCAAGGCAAGGGGGTCGAATCTGCCGAGGATGCTCTCGCCGGTGCCAGGGATATTATAGCCGAGTGGGTCAATGAGGACCAGACGGCGCGAGGAAGGATTCGCCGGCTGTTCTCGCGTGAGGGTTCTTTTAGGACCAATGTTGCCAAGGGCCAGGAGGCCGAAGGTAGCAAATACGAGGACTACTTCGACTGGAGCGAACCCGTTGCCAAGGCGCCGTCACACAGGGTTCTGGCAATGCGCAGAGGTGCTCGAGAAGGCTTCTTGAAGTTGCAGGTCGACGCGCCCGAAGAGCAGGCCCTTCGGACACTGGATGATCTTTTTGTGAAAGGACACTCGGCCTGCTCGATGCAAGTGACGGAGGCCGTGCGCGACGGCTACAAAAGGTTGCTTTCTCCATCGATGGAAACGGAGATTCTTGCCGCGACTAAAGAGCGGGCCGACTCCGAAGCTATAAGGGTCTTCGCTGACAATCTGCGGGAACTGCTGCTTGCACCGCCGCTGGGGCGCAAGAACGTGCTGGCAATCGATCCGGGATTCAGAACGGGGTGCAAAGTTGTCTGTCTCGACAGGCAGGGCCAGTTGAAGTGTTCCGACGTGGTCTATCCCCATCAGGGTGAGAGAATGGCTGCGTCCGGCGCGTCGAAAATAACGTCTCTCTGCAAACAATACGATATCGAAGCAATCGCGATAGGCAACGGAACCGCCAGCCGCGAGACCGAATCGTTTATCAGGGGCATCGAACTGTGCAAGGACATCCCCGTAGTGATGGTTAATGAAAGCGGTGCCTCCGTTTACTCGGCGTCGAAGGTGGCCCGGGAGGAATTTCCCGATCAGGACGTGACGGTTCGCGGTGCAGTTTCGATCGGGCGCAGGCTCACCGACCCTCTCGCCGAGCTGGTGAAGATCGATCCCAAGTCGATCGGAGTCGGTCAATACCAGCACGACGTGGACCAGTCGATGCTGAGGCAAAGCCTGGATGACGTCGTGACAAGTTGTGTCAACAGCGTGGGCGTCGAGGTAAACACCGCCAGCAAACAGTTGCTCACGTACGTCTCGGGGCTCGGGCCGCAATTGGCTCAGAACATTGTCGATTACCGAAATGAAAACGGTCCCTTCGAATCGCGAAACCAACTGAAGAAGGTTCCGCGTCTCGGCGCGAAGGCGTTCGAGCAGGCGGCGGGTTTTCTGAGAATACGGGATGCGGCTAATCCACTCGATTCGAGTGCGGTGCATCCGGAGAGTTATCACATTGTCGATTCGATGGCTGCCAACGTTGGAGGTACCGTCGGACAATTGATGACCGACAGCTCACTGCGTACTGAGGTGCGCCTGCAGGACTATGTCACTGACACTGTCGGGTTGCCTACGCTGAATGATATCATGCAGGAGTTGGCCAGGCCGGGAAGGGATCCGCGTGAACAGTTCGAGGTATTCAGCTTTGCCGACGGCGTCGAAGAAATCGAGGATGTCGAGGTCGGCATGAGGCTTCCCGGTATTGTCACTAACGTCGCGGCCTTCGGGGCGTTTGTGGATATCGGAGTGCACCAGGACGGCCTTGTGCATATCAGTCAACTGGCGAACCACTATGTTAAGGACCCTTCTGATGTAGTGAAGGTGCAGCAGAAAGTCACCGTTACAGTGCTCGCCGTGGACATCGCAAGGAGGCGGATCAGTCTGTCGATGAAAGCCAAGTGAGGATGAAGAATCCAGAATTGTGGCTTCTGCATTCTAAGTTCCGAATTTATACGCGGCCCCCATCCCTCTCCGACAGCTCTCGCAGCTACAGATGCCTGCGCATTTCAGGCGCGACAGGCCTGCGAGGTCCTTGGTTTCCAAAAATCTTGCCCCTTTAGCCTTGATTTTGCGCAAGGCCAGCCTGCCCTTTCTTCTGTCACGTGAGCCCAGCGCGTCGACTATGACCCTGACATTCTTGCCGCGATGCAGCAACCCGACAGCCGTTGCGGCGATGGCGTCTTCAGTGCCAGCTCCGATCAGGATAAACTCGTTTGCCAGCAGCTCGCTGAGAAGTCTGTCTATCGTGGGCTCATCAAATGGATCGACGCAGCGTTTGTGCAGAATGACCTGGCTATGGGTGAGCAGTAAATCCGCCGGCAAGGTGCTTCTGGTGTCCGCCGGAAAACTCACTCGGTTTTTCAAAAGGGTATACGGTATCTTCCTTTGTCCGGCGGTACCGTCGATACAGTAATGGAACAAGCTGCTGCCGTTATTGTTTGGGTGAACCTCTGCGGTCGAAATTATCGGGACATTCTGATGTCTGGCCCATGCCATCACTCTGCGGATATTGACCAGAACCTCTGTGTGATCGCTTACGCATGCGTTGCCCTCGGCGAGTAAGAAATCGCGCTGCGTGTCGATATCCAACAGAACGTGCCTTCGTCTTTTTTTGCGCAGTTGAAGAATCATTTCTCAGGTCTCCGTTTCCTGGAATCTCCCACCACCAAATTCGCCCCCATAATATGTCTACTGTTTGTTACCTGCCTATAGGCTTCTGCTTAATAGTGCCACCTTGCATCGAGCGCGCAACGTTCTTTTTCATCTTACTACGCGGAGATTGCGGGAATGTTGATCTTTCAGGACAAAAAAGATCAAGTTAATGCCCAAACGCTAGCATTGGCGATTGGGCGAATTGGGTTTTGAGGTTTTACTTGATAAGATGCGCAATGACCAGTAGGGCGCCTACGGTTTGCCGCTCTTAACATATTTCTGGAGCCAATCTGTCATCTCCCATAGCATGTGCATTATCGACTCGCGTGCGCGATAGCTGTGGCTTTCGTGAGGCAGCATGACGAGTCTTGCCGTGCCGCCATGACCTTTGACGGCGTTGTAGAAGCGTTCGCTCTGCATCGGGTGCGTTCCGGAGTTGTTGTCCATCTGTCCGTGGATCAGCAGAATTGGCTCGTTGATTTCATCGGCGTGCATGAAGGGAGACATCTCAAAGTAAACTTCAGGCGCCTGCCAGTAGGTTCTTTCCTCGGACTGAAAGCCAAACGGCGTCAGAGTTCTGTTGTAGGCGCCGCTGCGCGCGATGCCGGCAGCAAACAAATCGCTGTGCGCCAGAAGATTGGCTGTCATAAAGGCTCCGTATGAGTGCCCGCCGATCGCAATGCGCCCCCTCTCGGCAACGCCTCTGCGGACGACTTCATCGACCGCCGCCTTGGCGCTCGCAACGAGTTGTTCGACGTACTTGTCGTTCGGCTCGTCATCTCCTTCACCAACAATCGGCATTGTAGGATTATCCAGCACGGCGAAGCCGGCGGCTAACCACAAGAGAGGTGACGAGCCGCTGACCCGCACAAACCTGTAGGGCGAACTCGTAACCTGCCCGGCGGCTTTGGCGCTCTTGAACTCGCGCGGGTACGCCCACATCAACATTGGCAATGGCCCGTCCTCTGTTTTGTATCCGGGTGGCAGATAAAGCGTTGCTGTCATTTTCACACCGTCGGCCCGCTCGTAACGTATCAACTCTTTTTGAACGCCCTTCAATTGCGGCGTCGGATGAGGGAATTTCGTGATCTGCGATATCCTATTTCTCTTTAGATTGCGAAGGAAGTAATTCGCAGGCTCGCCAACGGACTCCCGACGGGTAAGCAACTTGAGTCTCCTGAGATTCAGAAAGTCGACGGGTATTTCATAGTATGGTGCCTCACAGCGCCAGAGGCGAGTCTTCTTCTTATTGGCCAATCTGAACTGGTCTATGAATGGCCGGTCCCCTTCGGGAGAGGCACCGTCACCTGCCAGGTAAATCATCTTCTGCCGTTTGTCCATCAGCAGGACCGAGTAGCCGTTGGGCAGTCGCCTGGTGAGGGGCGAACCAGGAACGTTGTACCTGTCCTGCCACGAGTAATCGAACAGCAGTGTCTTGCCGGACTGTGGCGCTTCGGGGTCAATGCTCCAGGCGTTCATCCGCCGATCTTTCCATCGGCGGCCGCTAACCAATGCAAGATTCTGGTTTCCCCAGGTCACGCCGGAGTATCTAAGCTCAAGAGATGCCAATGCCTTCGGGGCGTCAGTAAAGGGGGCACTCAGAGTATATACCTTGTCTCGGATCTCCGCCTCGGCCTTCGGGTCGCCGCCATCCTGTGCCTCGACCCAGTAAAGGGTCGCCGGCACATCCGAACGCCATCCAAAAGAACGACGCCCGGTCGGCACGGCCCCGAAAGCGATCGGAATTTCCTCGGCAAGGGGCAGATCAGCGATTCGCTTGACGAGATTCCCGTCAAGGTCCCAGACCTCGACCCGATAGGGAAACCGGTCGGCAGGCACCATGTAAGAGAATGGTTTGTGTACGATCTCCACGAGGATGTACTGGCCATCAGGCGATGGCTGGACTCTGCGGATTATGCCCACAGATCCAATCGCCTGGCTGCTGCCGGTCAGCCCTACCTTAATAGTTTGAACCTTGGCGAGATGCTCGAACATCGCCTGGTCATGCGTGTTCCTGAGCAGGTCCTGATAGGTGCGGGCCGGGGCCTTCCGCCCCGCGGTTTCCTGAATTACCGGGCCTGTCGGGATTGCTTGTGCTGTGGGCGCCGATCCCACATCGTCCGGCACGATCTTACAGATCAGCGTTTCACTATCGGCTAGCCACGCGAAGGGCGAACCATAGACGCTGCTGATGTTGTCCGAGATCAACTTCCTGGCCGACTCGTTTTCGGCATCGGCCACCCACAAATCCTGGCCGGTCGTCTTGGTAATCACGAAAGCGACCTTCTTGCCGTCCGGGGACCAATCCACGTTCCGAATCCTGGCGTCTTGGGGCAGACCTTTCACGGCGATTTCAGTTCCCTCTTCAATGCTCAAGAGCTTCATGCCCGTGTAGTAAGAGCTGCGGCTCGGGCCGTGCGTTCTTGGATTGATGCGCATCCCGGCAAGGCGAAGCTCAGGTTGAGCCAGTTCTTCAATCGAAATGAGATTCGGCCGTTCGAGAATGAGCATCCACCGGTTGTTTGGATCTCTCAGCACGCTTGGTGTTGGGGGTGCATCAACAAGATCTGCTATGGCTTTGGGGGGCATTTGGTAATCTGCCGCAGCAGGAACCGAGAGAAGTGAAAAGGCAAAAAGTCCTGCTATTAACAAATAAGCGATGGGGTTTATCTTACTGAGAGTTGAGCATGATAACATCTTCTTTTCCTTCCCATGATTGTCCAGTCAGGTCAAGCACCCTGCGTGACAGAGTAGTGTACCAGAGAAAGCGGCCGGAGGCAAGTGTGACGTCTCTGCGGACAAACATATTGAGCATGTTGCTAAGGTCGCGTATACTTAGGCCGTTTGCTGAAGTGAAACGCCTGAAAGGAGACATAATGAAACGCAACGGAACCTCCACTTTCGCCCAAAACAGAAAGACTGTTTGTGCCGGCCTGCTTGTTCTGTGCATTCTGGCATCTGGGAACGTACACGCCGCATCTGTCACACTGGTAGCCGATGGCAGGAGTCCCCAAGCGACGTTCGCTTGCGAAGACATCGAGAAATCGCTTCGGACGAGAGGCCATAGCGTGAAACAATCAGATCTTGCGCGACTGGAGCAAGTCAGCGATAATGTGACAGTCGTGCTTTGTGTTCGCTCGAATGCAAGCGCCGCTGCTGTGATGAACTCGCAAAGTTCTCTCAAACGCGAGGGGTACGCCATTCGCAAGGTTTCGAAGAACGCCCAGACTACCTACTGGGTCGTCGGCGCAGACGCGGCCGGGGCCATGTACGGCGGATTGGAATTGGCCGAGGTTATTCGCGTTGATGATCTTGCCGGAATAAAAGACGTAGACCACAATCCATACATGGCTATGCGCGGCACCAAGTTCAACTGCCCTCTTGATGTCCGAACGCCCAGCTATACCGATGTCTGTGACGCGGCTCAGAACAACATTATCGAGATGTGGAGCTTTGACTTCTGGAAAGAGTATATCGACAATCTCGCACGCTACCGATACAACTACATATCGTTGTGGTCGCTGCATCCTTTTCCTTCTCTGGTCAAAGTCCCGGACTATCCCGACGTGGCGCTCGACGATGTCCAGCGGTCGAAGGTGGAATGGAAGGAGTTCTATTCTCTTAATGGTAGAGGTTTCGATGCGCCCGAGATTCTTGAGAACGTCGAAACACTCAAGAAGATCACCATCGACGAGAAGATCGACTTCTGGCGCCAGGTCATGCGATATGGAAAGCAGCGCAACGTCGATTTCTATTTCATTACCTGGAACATATTCGTCAACGGCACCGAAGGCAAGTACGGCATCACCGATCAGCTTAGCAATGAAACAACAGTCGACTACTTCCGCAAAAGCGTAAAGCAGATGTTTCTGACGTATCCCGATCTGGCGGGCATCGGTCTGACCACGGGCGAGAATATGCCGAAAGCGACCTTCGAGCAGAAGGAAGACT
>Ga0209536_100014853_pt1 | contig 11152 bp, 8 predicted proteins | sample DeeMarSeWOR28_12_FD_187461 | JGI IMG/M metagenome (GOLD analysis project Ga0209536, IMG submission 187461) | Marine sediment microbial communities from White Oak River estuary, North Carolina - WOR-2-8_12 (SPAdes) (version 2) | ecosystem: Environmental > Aquatic > Marine > Intertidal zone >... | reverse complement strand
AGAAGAATCTGTGGCATTACCTGCTTAACTACCTTTTCCATAACTGTAACATAGGAATCTGTCTGGTAGTCTTCAAGTAGCGGGTCATCAACTAAATATATTTTATCGGCGCCAGCGGTTCCTCGTTAATTGACAACTGGAAAACATCCGGCCTGGCGTAGTGGCCCACCACATCAAAATCCACCTTGCCTTTGACAATTTCACCCGGGTCCAAATCGGCATACAGGATGCCTTCTTCGCCGTAAAGTGGCCCGGCGATCACCTTGCCCAAAGGGGAAACGATCACGCTGCCGCCACGTGACATGACCTGCGGCATGGCCTGCAGTTCGGGATGCTGCTGGAGGTCGCCGGGATACATATCCCTGGTGACGTACTGGTTGCAGCCCAGCACAAAGCAGCGCCCTTCCTGGGCGATGTGCTGCATGGTTGCCTGCCAGGTGTCGCGCTGGTCTGCGGTGGGTGCCAGGAAAATCTCCACCCCCTTGCCATACATCGCCATGCGCGCCAGCGGCATGTAGTTCTCCCAGCAGATCAATCCCCCGATCTTGCCCAGTGGTGTCTCCAGTGCGGTCAGTGTGCTGCCATCCCCCTCGCCCCATATCAGGCGTTCTGAGGCGGTCGGTTTTAACTTGCGGTGTTTGCCGAGGATACTCCCGTCTGGACCAAAATAGAGCAGTGTGCAGTAAAGGGTACCCCCACTGAACTGGCTGTCTTTCTCGATCACTCCGATCGCCATGTAAATCCCGGCCTGGCGCACCGCCTCGCCGAGGGCTTCAGTTGCCGGACCCGGGATGGTGATCGAGTTATCCCAGTAACGCAGCCAGAGATGCCTCCCTTCAGTGCTGCGACTGCCCACCACCATGCCGAAGCTCAGGCCGCGCGGATAAGCCGGGATGAATGCTTCGGGGAAGAGCACCAGCTGGGCATTTTGGTCAGCCGCGGCAGTGATCAACTGGATACTTTTTTCAACCGAGGCTTCCCGGTCGAAAAGCACAGGGGCAGCCTGCACGACGGCAACTTTTACGCTGGAAAGTTTTTCTGTCATCAAGTCTCCTGTTATGTGGTGCTCTTATCCATGGTCTCTGGGAAGAGACAGGATACGGCTGTATCAATGTCTGGCATGAAAAAGATCAGGTTCCCGCGGTTCGATTCTCGCATAAATGCAGCCAGGCTACGGCTCTGGTACCGCTCAAATGAACCAATAATGGCCAATTTAACACGGTAATTTGCGAATTTCTGCAGGATGGCTCCCGCGAGGCCTGTCGATAAATCGAAAAACTCCGCGGGCAGTTGCTGTTCGTGAAGGATGATCGCCTCGGCACCATCGGATCCTGCTTCCATCATAAAATCAAGGACAGCCTGCTCATTGTGAATCACGGTTCCATCGTTATCCAGAACCGCCACCGGGTGATGCTTGTATTCCTGGATTTTATAATCCATACCCCAACCATTTCGAAAACTTTGTGGATATTTTAGTATAAATTTGGAGAGGAAGCAAAGTATGCACAATATAGATTGTGTGGAATGCTGATATCAGGTACCAGTTCTTAGCCTTCTATCAGATTCGATGGAAAGCTGGTAAACCCATACCAACCATCAATAATAAATACTCACGCATTATTGCACCCGGAATTCCAGCCCCTTTTGTACAGCCGCATCCAGGTTCATGCTTTGACCTTTTGACCAGCGCAGTTCGAAAAGCTCACTCCCGAGGGTTCTCCTGGCAACAGACACGAGTTCCTGGTACTCTTCGTTATAAGCTGGATAACTGGTTATCAAATCCCCGATCTTCTTCTCAACAAAGGCGATTAATTGTGTTGCCTGCTGATAGTCGCCCATGTCACCCGCTAATAGCGCAAACTTCTCCAGCACGGTACATATGGGGGCTTCGTTTCCCAGGGTTACAAATCGCATCAAGCTCTGCCCCAGCGCATCCGCAGACCTGGCATAATCTCCTTGAATCCGGAATAATTCCCCCTGGCCCTGCAGGACGCGAGCTGCGCAATTTTCATCCCCGATTTTCTGCAACGCTTCGAGTGCTTCAGCGAAGAGTTTTTCTGCCATGTCGAGTTCTTCGAAATGCAGGGCAATCAGTGCCAGGCCTCGAACGGCATGTGCAGCCATGACTTTATCTTCAACCTGCTCGCATCTCTCCAGGCTTGCCTGGTACGACTCCCGGGCTTCTTCGTACTTACCATAAAGGAAATACGAACCACCCAGCAGGTATAGCGAATGGGCACAATTCCAATTATCTTCGAGTTTACTGAATCCTTCTAATGCATCGATTTGCAGTGCGATGGATTTATCTTTGTCTCCCATCACCTCCATGACCTGGCCGAGATAGCGGGTAGACCAGGCAACACCCCACAGATCTTCAATTCGTGTGAAGACTTCGATGCTTTCCTGCAAGTGGGTTTCAGCGAGCTCGGGTTCCATTTCCCCCCAGGTTCCCACCTGGCCCAGCAGGTTGAGACACCAGGCAATCCCTTCCTGGTAGTCTTCATCCCTGCAAATCTGGAGTGCCTGTTCGACCAGGGATATCTTTCCAAGCATTTTGCCGCGAATGATATCCAAGCCCCCAGCGCGGTAGATAGCTCTGGCTCTTTCCAAGGGAACCGGGTCTGAATCCAACGCCAGGCTTTGTGACAGCCAATCTGCGGATTCGTTCCAGAATCCACGCATAAACCAGTACCATCCGAGCCCACTCACCAGCCTGAGTGCCCTGGATGGCATATCCTGGTTTATTGACCAGCGCAATGCGCTGCGCAGGTTATCGTGCTCCGCATCCAGGATCGATAGGGAAGCCAGCTGCTTGTGACCCCGCAAATCCGGATCCCTCTCTTCCACCAGGCGCAGGAAATAATCCAGGTGAGCCTGGCGAGACTTCTCGACTTCACCACTTTCACGAAGTTTACTGAGACCGTACTGCCGGATCGTTTCCAGGGTTTTATACCGCCTGGGGACATCACCGTCATCGATCATGACCAGGGATTTATCTGCCAATAGAGAAACCAGGTCCAAGACATCATATTGGGGTTCTTCTTCTTCGGAAGCGACTGCTGAGAGGGCGTCTAATGTGAATCCCCCGGAGAATACACACAGCATGCGCAGAAGGTTTTGTTCTTGTAGGCTGAGCATGTTGTAACTCCAATCAATGGCAGCCTGCAATGTCTGGTGTCGAGGTAGCGCCGTGCGGGAACCTCCAATCAGCAATTTGAATCTATCACCCAGACGAGATGCTATTTCCGTGGCGTTCAGTAATTTTATGCGCGCCGCGGCTAATTCGATTGCCAAGGGGATGCCATCCAATTGGCTGCAGATCTGGTAAACAGCGGTAATGTTGTCGGGTCCCAGGTGAAAATCATGCCTGGTTGCCGAGGCACGATCGAGAAACAGCTGCACCGCTTCAGCGTTTGAAAATGACTCAAGGGGAGCAGTTTCCTGCGGTAAGTCCAAGGGTTGTACCTGATAAAGGTTCTCTCCAGGGATGCGCAGGTCTTCCCGGCTGGTTGCCAGGACCTTTATCCGTGGACATCCTTTAAGCAGGGTGTCGACCAAACGCGCACAGGCTTCAACGAGATGTTCGCAGTTGTCGATCACGAGCAGTAAATCCTTGTCCTGCAGATAATCTACGAGCACCTCCGTTTCTCCCTGGCCTGGCCGTGCTTCCTGGGCGCTGACCCCGAAAACCGAGGCAACATGCTGGGGCAGCAATCCGGCTTCGGTAAGGGGCGCCAGCTCGATCATCCAGACCCCATCGGGAAACGAATCGAGCGCCTGGTATGCAGCCTGGGTTGCCAGGCGAGTTTTTCCAATTCCACCGGGACCCACCAGGGTGATCAACCGGCGGGCTGCGTCCTGCAAACATTTGTGAATTTGAGACAGGTCATCCTGCCGGCCAATGAAGGAGCTCGCCTGGGCTGGAAGATTGTGATTGGAGGCAGCAACTGGCTTGGAGACCTTTGCTGGAGGGGTGGTGGGCGTCTCTTGAGAACGAAGGAGAGCTTCCAGGGTGCGCTTAACTTCGAATGCATTGGCAGGTCTGTTCGCAGGGTTCTTGACCAAAAGTGCTAATATTAAATCATTCAGGATGCCAGGGATCGCAGGAGCGATTTCTTGTGGTGGGGGTACTTCCTCAGAGATCTGCTTGTTGAGCAGCTCAACAAGGTTATGGACCTGGAAAGGCAGCTGGCCAGTATAGAGTTCATACATGACCATCCCCAGGGAGTAAAGGTCTGCCCGGTGATCCACGGCTTCACCCTTGATCACCTCTGGTGCGATGTAGCTGGCGGTGCCGGTGATCAGACCCTCACTCGTGAAGCGGTTTCCTGCGGAGCGAGCGATGCCGAAATCGGCGATTTTCACCTGGCCTTTTTGATCGATGAGCAGGTTTTCGGGCTTGAGATCTCGGTGGATAATTCCCTTCTCATGCGCATAGCCCAGTCCGGCGCAAATCTGGATCGAAATCCGGGTCTGATCTGCAAAATCATCCCCGGTGTAATCACGCAGAGAGCCGCCATCCACGAATTCCAGGACGAAAAATGGTGCACCCCCAATTTCTCCGATATCGAAGATGGAAACGATATTGGGGTGCTGCAGGCTGGCGATCAATCTGGCTTCACCGGTCAGCTGCTCCATATCCTGCCCGGTGAATACCACCTGGTTGAGCAATTTGAGCGCTACATTTCGCTCAAGCTGCAGGTCGAATCCCCTGTAAACAGCACCCATGCCACCATGCCCCAGCAGGGCATCCAGGCGGTAGCGATGGTTGATGACTTCACCAATCATGATCTGCTCCTAATCTTCCCACACCAGATCAATTTCGGAGACTATTCACATGGACAAACTTAACTAGTAATTATTGGCAACGACTTCTCTGATTGATTATACATTAGACAGGTATCTCAATTCCCCACAAATTTGATTCTTATCAATCTACCATCTTGGTCCATTCTCCAGCAGGCAGCTTCTCTCCAGCCCTGATCGAGACCTGCAGCCGGTTCTCCCAGGGAGTCAGGGGACAGGAATACAGGTCGTTGTAGGCGCAGTATGGATTGTAAGCATAATTGAAATCAACCAGCACCTTGCCGTCCTTCAAAGCTTCGGGTTCCAGGTAGCGACCCGCGCCGTATGTCTCTTCGCCGGCTTGATCATCGACGAAGGGCAGAAAGTAGCCGTGGGCGTCCTTGTAGAGGGTCAGTTCCACGCGCTGTCCATCGACTTCGAAATGGATCTTACCGAAGCGGGTATGCTGCTGGACATCCCCGGTGGAGGTTTGCATTTCGATGATCTCTTTCTGCGGGAACTCTTCAATTTCCAGCTCCAGGCGCAAATCCGGGTTTTCCGGGAAGTATTGCAAGCCATCAAAAGCTTTGCGCTGCTCGCGGGTCAAGGGACTGTGGTGATCTGTGGCTAAGAATTCATCTTTCGCAGCTCGAAAATCGGTTAATTCGCTCATGGTTTTCTCCTTTGTGGCGGGTGACGTACATTGATTGCACACATAAGCATGGGGACAATAGTATCCCACGAAATTATGGACGCACGTTAGCCTGGGGATCTTACCACCGGGAGAAAAGGGTAAAACCAGGTGGAATACCCCAGATATTGTTCATAAAACTGGTTGGTGCTTGACTTTCGGAAAAAATCTGGTATTCTGTAAGCATGGCGCAATCGTTTGCGCAATCGTTTGCTGAGAATCGAACTGCGAGGTGAACCATCGTCACCATGCGTGACGTGGCAGAACAGGCAGGCGTTTCTGTCACCACAGTCTCTCATGTAATCAATAATTCCCGCCCGGTCAACCCTGAAACCAGGACCCGGGTGGAACAGGCCATGCAGGACCTGGGCTACCAGCCGAACGTCCTGGCTCGCAGCCTGCGGCGGGGGAAAACTCACACCATCGGCGTCATCCTGCCTGACAATGCCAATCCCTACTTCGCCGAAGTGGTGCGCGGCATCGAAGACACCAGCTTTGCCCAGGGATACAGCGTGATGCTGTGCAATTCCGATAATGACCTGGACAAGGAGCACCTGTATACTAGCGTGCTGGTCGAAAAGCAGGTGGATGGGATCATTTTCGTCGCTGCGGGACTCAGCGAAGAGAATATCAATAATCTTACGAAGCGGGGTGTGCCATCGGTGCTGGTTGATCGCCAGGTGCCTGGCGTGCAGCTCGATTCGGTCTTCGCGGACAACCAGGCCGGGGGTTACCTGGCAACCAACCACCTGATCGGACTGGGCCATACTGCGATCGCCTGCATCACTGGACCGAATGGCGTGCGGTCGAGCCACGAACGTGTCGCCGGTTACCACGAGGCACTTGAATCTGCAGGTATTGAGAGTCTGGATGGCTGGATTGTGGAAGGTGATTTTCAATACCAGAGCGGGTACCTGGCTGCTGGGCAGCTGTTCGAAACTGACGCGGTGCCGAGTGCGATCTTTGCCTGCAACGACCTGATGGCGATTGGAGCATACCGCTACGCCCATGAGAAACAGCTGCGCATCCCGCAAGACCTCTCGATTATTGGTTTTGATGATGTACGGCTGGCAGAATTCACTAATCCACCGCTGACGACCATCCGCCAATCCAAGGCCGAGATGGGCACCAAGGCAGCCGAATTGCTCCTGGAGCGCATAGCCAATGGAAACCAGGCGATCCGGCAGGAAATTGTACCCGTAACGCTGGTGGTGCGTGACTCCACATCGCAACCAATTCCTGCAAGGGAGGTTACGCTAACATGAGGCCGCGCATTGCGGTTGTCGGCAGCCTGAACATGGACCTGGTGATTCGCGCCGAACACATTCCAGAACCGGGTGAAACGATCCTTGGATCTGATTTCCAAACCATCCCTGGTGGGAAAGGAGCCAACCAGGCAGTGGCGGCAGCCCGCCTGGGAGCCGAAGTCAGCATGGTCGGAGGCCTGGGCAACGACTCATTCGCCGAAATCCTGCTTGATAACCTGGCTGCTTACGGCATCAGCACCTCCCACGTGATCAAGGATGCGCTGGCACCCAGCGGTGTCGCCCTGATCGTGGTCGATGAAGCGGGAGAAAACAGCATCGTGGTCGCCTCCGGGGCGAACATGCAGGTCAGCGAAGCAGATGTGGAGGCTGCAGAGGCGGTGATTGCAGGCGCGGATGTTCTCATCCTGCAGCTGGAGATTCCGCTGGTTGCAGTGCAGCGTGCGGCACAGATCGCTGCAGATCACGGGGTCCAGGTGCTCTTAAATCCTGCTCCTGCCCGGGAGCTGCCCGCGGAATTACTCACCCTGGTCGATGTTTTGATCCCCAACGAGACAGAAACCGCCCTGTTAACTGGGCAACGCACTGATTCTGACACGAGCCTGGAAGAAGCCACCCAAAAATTGTTGAAGCAAGGAGTAGGCGCGGTGGTAATTACGCTCGGGAAGAACGGTGCTTACATCGCAAGCCAGGAACAAAAAGGCCAATTCTCCAGGGCGTTTACCATCGATCCGGTCGATACGACCGCTGCCGGTGATGCTTTCGTGGCAGGCCTGGCAGTTCACCTTGCAGAAGGTCACTCGCTTGAGCAGGCAGTTACCTGGGGGAATGCAGCCGGTGCACTGGCTGCCCTGCGCTTCGGCGCACAGACATCGGCTCCCTCCAGGGAGGAGGTTGAAAAGTTGATTGCGGGTGTCGAACCAGAAAAAATCATTGGGAAGGCAAGATGAAGAAAATCGGTACAATCAACCAGCCACTCTCCTCGGTGATCGCCGGATTGGGTCACATGGATTCGCTGGTGGTAGCCGACGCGGGATTGCCAATCCCGCCCGGTACCCAACGCATCGACCTGGCACTCAAAGAGGGCATCCCCGGTTTTATGGATACGCTGCTGGTGATCCTGGAGGAGGTGCAGGTTGAAAGCGCGGTGATCGCAGAAGAAATGATCGCTACCAGCCCGCAGGTTTACCAGCAGCTGCGTGACATGCTGGTGGATATCCCCATTGAAACCCTACCCCACGAGGAATTTAAAGTGAAGACTGCCAGTGCCCGGGCGATCGTGCGCACCGGGGAGTTCACACCATACGCCAACGTGATCTTGATCGCCGGGGTGGTGTTCTAATATGAACGTGCACAACATGGCAGGAGGCAGGCAGTGAACACATCGGCAGTGCGGGGATTCCTGCAGCGTTTTGGCCTGCTGATTTCTTTCCTTTTATTGTGCGTTGTGCTCAGCCTGCTGTCCGAGCGCTTTCTGACCGTTGGAAACTGGACGAACATCCTGCGCCAATCCACGATCAACCTGATCATTGCCATCGGCATGACCTACGTGATCCTGACCGCAGGGATCGACCTTTCGGTCGGCGCAGTGCTGGCGCTATCCACGGTGGTCACCGCGGACCTGCTGCAGCGCGGGATCCCGGTTCTTCCGACGGTGATTGTCGGACTGACGCTGGGAGGCGTCCTGGGCCTGGCGAGCGGGTTGCTGATCTCGCGGGTGCGGGTACCGCCGTTCGTGGCGACGTTGGGCATGATGACCGTGGCACGCGGCCTGGCTTTGACTTACACCCAGGGACGGCCGATCACGGGTTTACCGGATGCCTTTCGCACGATCGGCACTGGATTCCTGGGACCCATCCCGATGCCGATCATCGTTGCCGGGGTGACCTTCATCGCCGGGTATATCCTGCTGACCCGTACGCGCATGGGATTGAATATCTACGCGCTGGGCAACAACCCGGTCGCCGCTCATTATGCAGGGATTGCCACCAGCAACTATACGACCTTTGTTTATGTGCTGGCGGGTGCCCTGGCAGCGCTGGCGGGCATGATCCTGGTCGCCAGGCTGGATTCAGCCCAACCCACGGCCGGGCTCAGCTACGAATTTGATGCCATTGCGGCGGTGGTGGTGGGCGGCACCAGCTTCGCAGGCGGTGAAGGCAGCCTGCTGGGTACGCTGCTGGGGGTGCTCGTGATTTCCGTGTTGAACAACGGTCTTAATTTGTTAAACGTTTCATCTTTTTATCAACCCGTGGTGACAGGGGTGGTGATCGCCCTGGCGCTGCTGCTTTATAAGGCAGTTCGATAATTCTCCAGGGATACTTATGCATACTGGTTTAAATACAGGAGATTCATTGTCTCGGAGCATACACAGAGCAAGATATTTGAAAGGAGGCAAGTAAAAACAAAGCAAGCAAAGGAAAGTTTTAAAGCAGGTTAATCCAACTTTACTCATTCAGGAGGAGTAAAAATGTACCAAGAAGAACAAGCAAGTCCAGAAGAAGAGCAGGTTCCTGCAGAAGAAACCCAGGAAACTGCGCCAGTGGAAGAAGCTGCAGTCGAAGAAGCTGCCCCGGAAGCCGGGGAAGCAGCTGGCGAAGCCGCAGCACCTCCACCTGAAAGCCCACAGGAAGAAGAAGCCGAGGGAGGCGGTACCAGCCCCTGGTTGTGGGTTGGCCTGGCCGCGATCGGTATCCTGATCGTGATCCTGGGCTACTTCCTGCTGCGCCCATCCGAAGAACCGACCCAAAAGCTGGGCCTGTCGCTCTCCACGCTTAACAATCCTTTCTTTGTCACCCTGAAAGAGGGGGCTGAGGAAGCAGCCGATGCGGCTGGCGTAGAGCTGATCGTGGTCGACTCGCAGGATGACCCGGCAAAGGAAGCCACCAACATCGAAGACCTGATCCAGCAGGGGGTGGATGCAATCCTGGTCAATCCGACGGATGCGGACGCGGTGGTGCCCTCGATCCAGAAAGCCAATGAGGCCAACATCCCGGTCTTCACCATCGATCGCGGCGCTAATGGGGGTGTGGTGATCTCGCACATTGCTTCGGATAACGTCGCTGGCGGTGCCCTGGCAGGGAAATTCCTGTGCGAAGCCCTGGGCGGTGAAGGCAAGGTGGTCGAGCTGGAGGGTATCGCCGGTACTTCCGCAGCACGTGATCGCGGTGCCGGTTTCAATACCTACATGCAGGACCAATGTTCAAGTGTTCAGATCGTCGCCCGCCAGACAGCCAATTTCAACCGCGCCGAAGGCCTGACGGTGTTTGAAAACATCCTGCAGGCAGAACCGGAGATCAATGGTACCTTTGCTCACAATGACGAGATGATCCTGGGTGCCATCGAAGCTGCAGAAGCCGCTGGACGCGCCGAGGAGATCATTTTCGTTGGTTTCGATGCGGTAGATGATGCGCTGGCGGCGGTTGATGCAGGCAAACTGGCTGCCACGATCGCCCAGCAGCCGGCAGAGATGGGCCGCCTGGGTGTTGAAACAGCGGTCAAGTACCTCAACCAGGAGGTCGTAGAACAGTACATCCCGGTTGACCTGTCGCTGGTCTCCGGGGAAGTTGGCCCACAACCCGAAACGACCGAGGTCACCCTGGGCCTTTCGCTGTCCACGCTAAACAATCTCTTCTTCGTCACCCTGCGGGACGGCGCGCAGGCTGCCGCCGATGCAGCCGGTGCCAAGCTGGTAGTAGTCGATTCACAGGATGATCCTGCCAAGGAAGCAACCAACGTGGAAGACCTGATCCAGCAGGGGGTGAGCGTGATCCTGATCAACCCGACCGATTCGGATGCGGTGGTTCCCTCGATCCAGAAAGCCAACCAGGCAGGCATCCCTGTCTTCACGATCGACCGCGGTGCAAACGGCGGCACCTTCATCTCCCACATCGCTTCGGATAACGTGGCCGGCGGCATGCTGGCTGGCCAGTTCCTGTGCGAAGCGCTGGGTGGCGAGGGCAAGGTCGTTGAACTGGAAGGCATTGCTGGTACCTCTGCAGCCCGCGACCGCGGCCTGGGATTCAATGATTACATGAGCAAGCAGTGCAGCGGCGTGGAGATCGTCGCCCGCCAGACTGCCAACTTCAACCGGGCAGAAGGTCTGACCGTGTTTGAGAATATCCTGCAGGCACAACCCGAGATCAACGGCACCTTTGCCCACAACGACGAGATGATCCTGGGCGCAATCGAGGCGGCTGAAGCTGCCGGGCGCGAAGGCATCGTGTTCGTAGGTTTCGATGCCGTGGATGATGCTGTCGCGGCGGTGGACGCCGGCCGGCTGGCTGCCACGATCGCCCAGCAACCCTCCGAGATGGGGCGCCTGGGCGTGGAATCAGCCCTGCTGTACCTCAACGAGCAGCCGGTTGACAGCTATATCCCCGTGAACCTTTCCCTGGTGGCGGGCGAACTG
>Ga0209536_100014852_pt1 | contig 11153 bp, 12 predicted proteins | sample DeeMarSeWOR28_12_FD_187461 | JGI IMG/M metagenome (GOLD analysis project Ga0209536, IMG submission 187461) | Marine sediment microbial communities from White Oak River estuary, North Carolina - WOR-2-8_12 (SPAdes) (version 2) | ecosystem: Environmental > Aquatic > Marine > Intertidal zone >... | reverse complement strand
GTTAATTCTTCATGAGCAAGTGCTACATCTCCCGCATTGTAAGCCCCTGATTGGAAAGTCCTGGATGCTATCTCCAACCAAAGTTCACGGTCGGGGTTCAGCCGCAAATCATGCGGTTGGATGCGGGCATAGGTTGCAGCTACGAACAACCGTCTGCCTGTCTTCCAGCGAGGGTTCTTCTCTTTTCGATCAGGAAATGGCAACTCCCCATCCATCACCTGCTGGAGATATTTCGCCGTTTTACCGAGGATAGGGTGACTGGCATCCAATCCGAGATTGATCGCCCGCGCTACCCCCATCTCGGTGGTGGGTATTTTCTGCTTTACCCGCGAATCTTTGGAATGGAAAGCCCCCCAGCTGCCATCTGCTTTTTGTTCTGTGGACAGATTTGCCACCCATGGGCTTTTTTCAGCGTCGTGCTTCGCTTGTAGCAGATCAGCATCATCAGCTTCCCTCCCCAGCACATCCCGCAATAAGCGGATGCGTATAATGGCTTCAGGCTCGTCAGCCAAGATTTGATTCGCGGTATTAATTATTTCCATATCCAACATCTGTAACCAACCTGGGTTAATGGAATAGCTTAATTCCGGATCGGGAAAATGTATCCATCATATCCGGTTCCATTCGGCACGGGTTAGCTCCCAATATGATTCCCCAGCCTGGTTATCAGCTGGGATAGGCTTTGATTTCAACCCGCAGCGCGTGTAAAGCGCCTGGGCAGCGACATTAAGCTGGGATGGTTGAGTCCAAACCGCATCTAAAGAGACTTCGACCTGGAAAATATGCCTGATCAGTATGCGCAGAGCATCTGTCCCCAATCCTTTCATCTGCACTTCAGGCAGCAGCTTGATATCCAGGCCTGCACGGCCGGTATCTGGGTCAACTTTGTAATAAGCCTCACCACAGAATCTATTACCCCTTGTGAACACAACAAAATGGTGTCGCTGTGGGTTGGTTTGCAGTTTATCAAACCAGCGCTGAACCGCTCCCCGATCATATCCCAATCCATCTGGAAAACCCACCCACTGCATCACGCGTCCATCATTCCATAACCGCATCAGATCATCCAGGTTCTCCTGGGATGTGACCCGCAAGATCACTTGGTCTCCAAAGAGGTTCACTTTTCAGGTTCTCTTTCTATATGCCCGGGATACAGTTTGCGTGATGAAACCTAGAGAATGGTACAGGCTAATTGCAGCTTCGTTGTCCCTGCTGACTGTCAGGGTGATGCGCTCAACATATGATTTCCGAACTGCCCAATCCAACACCCCCGCTACCAGGCTCCGGGCGATACCCTGCCTGCGGAAAGACGGTTCAACACCCAGGAAATCGATATACACATCTCGCGATGCAGGCCGCGCCTGGATAAAACAATATCCAACCAGTTTCCCATTGATAACAGAGACCAAGAAGCGCTTGTTTTCATCCCTGGCTAGTGCGATCAGCTGCTTGGCTGAATAGTAAGTGTTTGGGAACAGCTCTGCATGCAAATTAATGAATTGCGATCTGTAATCCTGGCTGAATTCAAAAACCCCTGGGACCTCCTCGGGCTGCCGCAGGGTGACATCCAGTTCTAATGACGCTCCTTCGGAGCTAAATACAAAGCCATGGCGCAACGCAAACGCCTCCAAACGTACATTCTGGCCATGGAAGTACAATTCCTGGTTCGATATCTCACGGGGAAGGTCGGATAAGACCGACTGGTAGAGTTGGTCCGCGATCGCATCCCAATCCTGGTGTTCAACCAGCGGCCCGAACAACCAGCTGCGTCCCAAACCCCTGTCTATCTCGATGCCAAAAAATCCCTTGATCTCGTCATTGGTTCCAATAGCGACATACCCGTAACCTTCTGGGGGTTGCAATGCTGAAAAATCGGCCTCAATCTCTTCCCGCGAGTCTCCAAAATAGCTAATTTTATGGACCAAGTTCTGGTTTATCCGGTTGATGAAATCGACTGCAACCGTGACTTTTGCATCGTCAATCTTCTCTATCTTCATCTCGGTCCTCACGCCGGTGCCACCACTCCCTAAACTCAGTGCAGGCTCCATTATCATCGAAATCAGCCACCAGGAGACCGTCAAGCTCACCAAAGTTTTCACCATCCACTCGCTTATACTTTGCCTGCCAATGGGCTATCCCTTCGCTTCCTCGCACGGATAAGATCCGGAAAGAGAAGCTGACATCTTTCTGGTTGTTAGCCGGTCCCGCCTGCCAATACTCCTGAATGGCATCCTTTCCCACCAAGGGATTCGAAAATGGTGTGATCTGGTAGGATGCCTCTTCAGCAAACAAATCCCCGATCTTTTGCGGGTTGCCTTCCTCCCAGGCTGTTCCATAACGAGATAGCCACCGATTAAATATTCCACTGCTGATGCGTGCCATAAATTTGCCCTCTAGAATGATTTTCGCCGCACAAGCTGAACTCTGCAGGCGATTTGAGATTGAATTATAGTCGACAGGCAAGGAATATCCTGGAGAAACTCTTCCTCAAACACCTGGAAACCAGTCCAAGAAGAGGTTTCATCACCCTACATTCCAGAATTTCGTCTATGCGTATAAACCTTCAAAAGGGAAATATTCTACCCATGCCCAAGCTTACAAATAATATCCTGTTGTGATTTATTCCTGCCACATGACCGCATCCAGGCAAAATTCCGCGGAAAGATGCGTCGATCGACAGATCACTACTGATATCAACTGGAAATCTTGATATGTACCTTGGATGAAAATCTTCAATAAAACAAACTACCAGGGATCCCCATTAAGAGTGTTCGCCCGGTAAGACAGTCACCGTATCAGCAATATTTACGGCATCTGCTCCTTTGTGATCCCCGTCCGGGAACACGAGGTGCAGTTTTATTTTTTTCGCGCGCACCTCCTGCACAAGATCTACCCGGGCAGAACCAGTATACCCATCGGTGAGTATCGCAGCTGAACGAAATGGATTGTTCAGGATGTGTTCAAGAACGCAGTTAATATCCGTACCGCGCGAAGTTTGCATGTTTCCTTGCTCTAGATCAGCCGGTTTTAATGCCACGACTTCGCCTGAGAATTGGTATACCTCGATCTCCCCTCTGCGAAAAAATGGGTTCAGCAGGCTGAGTAAATCTGGCAGCAGGGTGAACATCGATGCGGATACATCAAGGTATACGACTACCCGTGCCCGCCTGGATTTCCGCACAGGTCTATCAACGGGCTGCATCCAGAGCATGCTGGGCAAACCCAGCATCTGACGGGCTTTCCACAGACGGTCACGGGGATTTGGGAATACCCCGCTACCACCAGTGGCGCTGATCGCCTGCCTGTCTCCCACCGGCTTGGCGCCATCCGCTGCCCTGGTCAGATAACCAATGACCCGCCGAAATACTCTGCGCGTTTCGCTATCTGAATCCCCGATCAAGCTCGACCAGCTGTTTGATTTCCTTCTTCCACCTGGGGCACGGAAGCGAAACGGTGGTTCTGACCATTTTTTACTGACTTCTCGCACTACCTCTCGTACATAAGATTCACCTTGGTCACCTCCTTGTTGACTGGAATGGTCCCCCAACAAGAAAACCTCCATATCCGTTCCTTGCTGGTTGCGTAGCAGCAAGTTCCTTATCTCCTCGTACAATGGTTCCACAAATTCCCCTCCAGCATTCCGAGGGTGGTAAAGACGCTCCAGGATATCTGCGGTTCCTGGTGGGATGTTATCCGGATATTCAGAGTGATTGGGCCAGCCACCTGGCGGTCGCAAGAGCAAGTTGGGAAATACATCTACTGCATTGAGCTCTTCAAAGAAACCGCGGTATTCAGCGCTTGGGAACTGTAGTGCCAATCCAGCGTTGATGATGGCATCAAAGGCAATATTATCGATTAAATTTGACCGTGGAAACAAGCGTGCATGCCCCAACAAGATATGCCACAATTCGTGCATCACCAGCAGAAACAGATGTTCATCACGCTGACAATATTGATCCACGAATGCAGGATTGATCAGCATCCGGGGATGTGGACCACATTCAACTGCTGCTGACTCGATTTCCAAAGAAGCGTGGAGTCCCACCAGCTGGCAGAATGCCTCCAGCTCAAACGTACCTGCTGGCAAACAGTTCATTATTCGGATAAATAATTTTTCGCTGCTATCCATTGCAAATTTCCTCCCTCGTCAGCTGTATCAAGCGCTGATCCGTGGAAACCAGATCGCGTTCCAGGAACTGGGGCGCTAACGACAAGGGTAAATGGGGTAGAAGGATCCCTGCCCTGGCTCGTCCAAGAATATTTAACACCAGCAGTGGGCTAGCCGGGCGCAGCATCGTCAGGCGGTATTTCCATGGCGAGTCCATATCAAATAAATCCGCGATGGATTCTTCCCAGGCATCGATTAATATCGCCCCCCGCATCTTGTAATTGTTCCATACGCCATTCAGCAATGAAATCAGCTGTTCTTCGGACTCCAGGTCATACTCATTTTTCTTCAGCAGCACCTGCAACCTGGTTTTTACTTCAAAATCCATGCTTACCCGAACCATGCACAGCTGGTATGGCAGGATCTGCCAGTTGATTTTATTCCGTGGTATCCCGTGAACACTATGGAGCCAGCTCATATTCACCTCCTTTCGGTCTAAAAAGATCCAGATCCTGGCGAAATTGCTGAAGTGCCTCATACCATGAACAGTTTCGCCAGAGGTCTGGGAAACCACTCAAGATGTAGTTGCGCTCCAGGTGAGATTGAAAATTACCTGGCAAACTCGCCAGCCAGGATTTGATCTGCTTCCAACACTCAAGATCTTGCCCTGATGGCAGGTGTGTGCTTAATACCCGCGGGGTGAACATACGCTGGGAATTCTTAGCCAGCAATTCCCAGGTCCCGGGAGTTAGGTTGCGCGTTGTGCGGAATCTCAAGAAGAATATGGCGGATAATCCCACGCAGCGCGCATCCGATGGCTCAGTACTGAGAGCCTGGGTGACCAGGCGCGAGAGGACTTCATCCGGCATGTCGAGCTCATCTGCCAGGTTTATGCGCACCAGTGGATCGGGTTCTGCTAAGATTGTACGCCAACGCTCGTCTTTTACAAACACAGCGAGCTGCCATGCCTGTTTGTGCGCCGAGAGTACCACCACTGCTGATGGAGGTGTGGGGTGAGCATTGAGCGGCAAACCGTAGCGCGAGACAAGTTCAGCTCCCATTTCAAGGTGATCACCCGCACCACCCAGCACATTCAAGGCAGCATTTATTGCTATCATCCCATCCACCAAGAGGCGCGCTCGCCTGGGGCTTTGTGGGTAGCCAGACTTATGTAGCAAATCGATGAAGTAAACGATATAGTCCCCTACCTGTCTACGTAGATCAGTTTCTTGAGCCTGGATATTTTCGCGGCAGGAGGTGATCAGCGGCTCCAGGAACCCCAATTGCATCTCTGACTCTTCAGCAGCAACTATCTTGCTGTGAGTCTCTGCATCCAGATCTTTCCAGGCTGGCACTGGGATGATAAATTGGAAGCGGTCTGCTAGTGCTAGGTCAATCTGTTCCGTGCCGATATATTCGCTCATCGGGTCGGAGAAATCCAACGTTGCAGGGGGGTTCATCGCTGACCAGCAGTGCTCCAGATCGGGGAGATCCACCCCCGCAACCCGCTTTTCATGGATAATCGGGAAAAGCTTGTTCTGCAAATCAGGCCGGCAGCGGGATATCTCGTCAAAAAAGACGAACTCCGCTCCCCATATACCTCCGGGACTTGACACGAATCGCAATCCGCCGTTATCCGGTATAGGGATACCGATCAAATCATCATAATTCATCAGGGATGCATTGTAGTGGCGGAAGGACTTCCCCAGATCTGCTGCCAGTCGTTCAATTAGCAGGGATTTCCCGGTCCCGTGTGCTCCTACCAGCAGCACAGGTGCGCGCAATGTCAATCCTGCCAGAAGAACTGGGTCCAGGTGCGACCAGCCAAAAATCCCTAATTGCTCAGTAATCTTTTTACCCATTGCGCCTCTTTACTTCAAGGCGCTTTCCCGCCAGGTCTTAAAACAAAAATCTGCCTTTTGCACCAAGAGGCAGATCGCTGTAAGACAATTGGTTGCCGAGCGAGTCACTCTGACCACATCTCCGCTATTGTGCGGAAAAGCACCTTGGGTGTCTATCCCAGGTTGCTGGACTTGTCACTAAACAAGTCGCTCTTGATGCTCCTCCGATTTTACCCCGCTATACCAAACCTGTCAAATCGTCTGCTGCGCTTCGTGCACCTGTTTTAACACCCGCAATGCGCGCAGAGTCACCCACTTATCAGGCTGCCTTTTTTCCCCGGTATCAACCCAGGTCTTACCCAGGTAGTTGTACTCCAAGGCCCACCTGCCCTGCTGATCCTGTTTTCTACAAATAATCTCCAGTGCATTCGCCAGCCTTGGGTCATTCCCGTAGCCCAAGCCGACCAGTGCCTCAACATTCTGCAGCAAGTCAGTGACATAGAACACCGGGAAGCCGAATTTCCACCAGTTGCGGCTGGGTTTATCATTCCACCCGCAGGGGTAAGTCGCGTCTGCGGGATCGACGCTGAACAGGAAACTAACACCGTGCTCAATTGCCCGCTCAACCAGATCAGTGCGCCTTTCAGCGGGGAGTTTGCTGAATGCCAACATCACCTTGACCCCTCCCCAGGCACATGGCAGCTTATTATTTGAACCACAGGCAAAGGATGGCCCGCACTGGCTGGCGTAATAGCGCACCGGCGCATTGCGATCGCTGTTGGCTGCCAGTCCTTCCCCGGTTACAGTGCGCGCCATCCACTCGAATGCCAGGTCAAGTCTTGGATCCTCATAACCCAATGCCAGGAAGGTCCAGCACATGTTACCCTGAAGGCAATCTGCCGTACCAGACGGGGCTCCTGAGGCTGTGAACTGCCCGCCATCTGCCAGGCCATGCTCGAGCATGTAGGCACAGGCGCGCCGGATGCGATCATCCTCGGAAGGCACAGCGCCCATCTGCGCCAGCATGCTCAAGGACCACACCGCAGACCGGTACTTGGGGTTGTACCCAGGGCCCGGCCGGGCCCACCATCCCTCGTCTTCCATTTCATCTAGGATCCTGGCAATAGGTCCCTCGGTATGAGCCCTTCGCCTGGCAGCCATCAATTCGGGATCGTCATCTGCTCTCTCCAGCAAATCCCGCATAGCCACGTAGCGCACGCCAGGTGATTCGGTTTCCAGCAGCCAGGGCAACGGATCTTCATTAATTTGATCTTGCCAATTCATACGGCTCTCCTTTCTGGTATTTCCATCACTTCAAAGGCAAAGCGTCAGGCATTATCATGCTCGTGAAAACAGGAGCAGGTAATGGATTAAATTCCCGTGCTCCCCGCGCAAATTGAAACCCGATTCTTCGCACCAATGGGTTACGGTTCTCTTAAGCGGGAAATCAGGATCAAGTAAGAACTCCCCTATCGCCAGACAGCCATCTTCCTTCAATACTCGCTTGATCTCCACCAGGGCACGGTGCTTATTTGGAATTTCGCCAAACACTGTGATCATATAAGCCCGATCAAAACAAGCATCGGGAAAGGGTAATTCATAAGCCGACGCCTGCTCAGGGATAATGTTACCAGTCCCGCGTTGATTTATCTTGATTTTAAGCGTTCTGATTACCATGTCCTGGATGTCAACTGCGTGCACTCGACCACCTTCGCCCGCCGCTTCAGCGGTTGCAAAGGTGAAAGTCCCTGGTCCCGGGCCAATCTCCAGCAGGGTCATTCCTGGCCTCACACCCATCCAAGCCTCTATTCTTTCAGGCGGTTGAATGCGGCGCCGGATGGGATTGTCCAACAGACGCGCTGCGTAGCCCGGGATTGGAAACTGGTAGAAGCGGCGCACGATCCTCAGGATAACTTCAACAAAAAAGATGTACGCCAGCAAGACCAGAATCACCCATTTGACGACTGAATACAAAGCACGCATGATCACCAGCGAAGCATCCTTATGTCCATCTTACCAAATTGCTACACTGGAAAGAGTCAGGTACCACAGGTTATCACCATTGCTTCTCTCTTTTCATACGAAATCTCATCGTAGATGGTGATTCGACTTTTCAACTTTCAGCAGAGCAATCTCCAGACCATCTCCTCCAGCTATATGCCTTGAAGGTGCTCGCTTTTAATCCATCCTTGCGGGAAATGACTGCAGGGATCGGTCAACAGCGGGAGCGCCTTCTTGACCCGCGAACGGATGGCGATGCTTTCATCCCTCTGCAGGGGAAGCAAATCTTCGATTACTGCCTGGCATTGCTCGGGAAATTTGCGAGCAATGATGCACAGGCTGACGATCGCCCAGCTGCGGGTGAAGACACTTTCATCCTTCAGCAGCAACCTCAATGCTGGCAGCAGCTGGCTTACCAGTTCCGGGTATACCGCCAGATGCCCAAAGATCATGGCCAGGTGCATCTTAACCACCGGCACGCGCTCCTCGGCGGTGATTACAATCATTTCAGGCACTTGGTCGCGGAACAAATCGGTTCGCTTTCTCGCGACCTTCTCGAGTGCATCCGCCGTGCGGCCCCGCACCAGGTCATCCGCTTCCGACAGGCCTGCGTACAGGTCTGCAAATGCCTTGGGGTTTTCGAGAACAAATTCTGCCACCTGGTTCGCCATGCCATCTGAACTCAGATCGCCACCGGAAAGCCATGCAAGCACCTGGTTCATGCTTAGTGAACCGTCACTTCCTTCTTCTGAACAGGAGGAAACCTAGTAGCGTAAAAGTTGCCACGGGCCAAACCCATGCCAGATCCCCTGGACCGCCGGGGCCGGTAACTGCATTAGATGGTTTAATGCGGATAAGCCGGTAGCTTTCCAGCAGGTTGATCAAATCCAGGTCAGACAGCTGCTTAGGATTTACGCCGAATATGGGTCCTGCAAATCCGCTGGCGATCAACACTTGGCGGAAGATGAAATGGCTGTTGTGATCTCTGGTGACGTCCTCCGCAACGCCTTTCCACCTGCTATCAGGCAACCACACTTCGATCTCTGGGTTCGCTTGAATATTTAAATACCAGTCTGAGATTTTTCCGAATCCCGCGGTGCAGTAGATGTCTCCATCGACAATCGTGTAATTGACCGGGGTATGGTATGTTGCTCCTGTTTTTCTTCCAGTATGCTTGATCACCATCAGCGAACCTCCAAAAGAGGTCCCATTCCCCCAGGCTCCTAAACCCAGCCTCCACAATAGCAGCATGAAGCGGTTGAAGGATTTGAAAATCCGGCGCAGGTTATCTTCGGATACATTTAGTGAACCAATTTGGTATTCTGCCATCACCATTCCCTTCCCGACCTCTGTCGGTCTATGAACCTGATGCTCTGAGCCCTCGCTGATTGCTAGATCCTTAGCGCTGCTGTGTACCTCTGCAAACGCCAGGTATCTTTCCCTGCTACCAGATACCAGGCAGCAACTTCGATCGAGTCGTCTGAGTATACGCCAAGTATCCAGGGAGTTCTTCAATCAATGTGGCATCCTCATAGTGAGTACGGATCATGTAAAACACGGCAGAACCAATACTCGGAATCAGAGCCCAGATCGATCCTACCAGCATTGGGGTCGATAATTGAGCCAGGATTGCACCGCTGTAACCCGGGTGACGCACATAACGGTAAGGTCCACCTGTCGCGACGGTATGCCCGCGCTCATCCTGGATGCGTACGCCTTCTGAGAAAAAGGCATTGCCGGCCAGCGCCCAAAGGAATAATCCGTATCCCAAGATTGAAAGGAACAATCCCAAAACATGCCAGATGGTCTTTATCGGACCAGTCCAGCCGAAACGATAATCCAGGCCTCCAATTATCCAGGAAAGTACCGGCATCACCCCCGCTGCCAACCCAGCGATCCAGCGGTCCCAGGCTTTGACCCCTTCTGCACGCAGACCCTTGCCTCTCTCCACCAGCAGTTCCGGGTTACGCGGTACCAGGATTATGGGTTGCGCTGCTAGGAACGCACCTACAAGGCCGATCAGCACCCACCCCCAGATCCAGAAAATCGTACCCGCTGCGAGAAAAATTATCAGGCCATAACCGATCAATCCCAGGAACGATTGCAGGCACCATTTGATAATCGCCCGTCTTGTCTCGGGTGTCAGCTCTGTGCGCCTCATTTTTTCGGCTCCTTACAGGTGCAGATTACTCTGGAGGTTTTTCAGATGGCAGTAACTTTCCCTGAATGGGATCTGCCCGGATACGCCATATACGGCATATTCAGTGTACAGGATACCGCTGATTTCCGTCAATCACAAGATCCTGGAGAACCGGCAAGAGTCACTACCTGCTTGCCAATCCGCCTGCCGTTTCTCCCCCATCAATCACAAAAGCATGCCCGGTGATGTATGCAGCTTCATCCGAACACAGGAAAGCGAACAGCGCAGCGACCTCTTCTGGCTCGGCATGTCTACCCAATGGGATCTTGCGGTTCACCTCGGCCAGCATCTCCGGCGTGTACTCCGCTTCCTGCATCGGGGTCATCACATAACCAGGACAGACTGCCACCACACGTACATCGGGAGCCAATTCCAATGCCATGGATCGCGTCAGTTCGATTACCCCAGCTTTCGAAGCGTTGTAATCTGCATAATTTGGATAACCCAGCAAACCATTGGTTGATCCCATGTTTGCAATGACGCCCTTCTCCATGAGACGTGCAGCCGCCTGAGCGACGAAGAACGCCCCGTTTAGATTTGTATCAATCACCTGGCGCCATTCCTGTGGTTTTATTTCGAGCAATGAGTGCCGGATGCTGATTCCAGCATTGTTGATCAAGATATCCATTCCTCCCCACAGCTGCTTGAGATGGTCGAAAACCTTATCAACTGCATCTGGTTCCGAGACATCTGCCTGGATGACTCCACCCAACTCGGGTTTCTGCGTGTGCAGCTGCTCAAGAGCGTCGTTATCCCGATCGACAACTAACACCCGGGCTCCTTCTTCTAGAAACCGGATGGCTGTAGCCTTGCCTATGCCACTTCCCCCACCTGTGATCACGGTGCGTTTACCAATCAAACCCCTCATACTTCCTCCTCAAACTTTGAAGCGAACCACATCCTTGGTCAACCTGCCGACATTGATCATCAGCTCGGTTTGCGGGACATTAATACCGTACAGCTTAATATTGATCAGCTCGAGGATGATCCCGCTGTCGTCGAG
>Ga0209536_100014851_pt1 | contig 11153 bp, 8 predicted proteins | sample DeeMarSeWOR28_12_FD_187461 | JGI IMG/M metagenome (GOLD analysis project Ga0209536, IMG submission 187461) | Marine sediment microbial communities from White Oak River estuary, North Carolina - WOR-2-8_12 (SPAdes) (version 2) | ecosystem: Environmental > Aquatic > Marine > Intertidal zone >... | reverse complement strand
CCGCATGGCGGACATCGTCAAGGTCCGGGATCTCTCCGGATTCACCGTCGAGGAGGTCATCATCGGAGGCTTTCCGGTCGCCCGGGGGGGACGCCCTCTTTTCCCCGTGCACCCCCTGCCGCTGGCAAAGACGGTCCCCGTCACCCCCCGGCAGCCGGGCGACTTCACCGTTTTCGCCGCGGGCCGCTCTGCCACCGTCCGTGTGATCGTCCTGGTTCTGGACGAGATCATCACCGGGAGCGAAACCGCCACGCTCCGAGTGGAAGGAAACCGGGCAATCCCCGACAGGGGACGCGACATCCTTCTCGTTTCCGTGGTGAATCGCTACCGCGACTCCCCGGTGGCAAACGGCTTCGTCAGGGGATTCGGCCTGAAAAAAGGAACGATGGCGTCGAGCGTGGCACACGACGCCCACAACATCATCGCCGTCGGATCCGATCCCGAGGAGATGGCCTTGGCGGTGAACCTCCTCATCCGGGAATCCGGCGGGCTCTGCTATGCCGCGGGCGGATCTTCCGTCTGGCTCCCCCTAGCATTCGCGGGCCTGATGAGCACGGCCCCCCCGGAGGAGGTCAACGACCGTCTCTCCCTCCTGAACGCGGAAATCCGCAAAGCCGGCTGCGGCCTCCCTTCGCCGTTCATGACGCTTTCTTTCCTGAGCCTTCTCGTGATTCCCCGCTTGAAGATCGGCATCGGTGGTCTGTTCGACGTCGACGCCTTCCGCTTCGTCGACCCGGTCCTTCCAACGGGCCAGGACCTCCCTTGAGGGAATAGCAGCTAGTCCCGGGAGACGGAGAGGTTCCGGTCGAGGTTGTGGGCGGCGCTGATGAGCCCCAGGTGGGTGAACGCCTGGGGAAAATTGCCCAGATGTTCCCCGCTCGGTCCCAGCTCTTCGGAGAAGAGCCCCAGGTGATTCGCGTATCCGAGCATCTTCTCGAAGAAGAACCGCGCCTTCTGGACCTCCCCAGCCCGGGAAAGACACTCCACGTACCAGAAGGAGCACATGGTGAACGTCCCCTCCTCGCCCTGGAGACCGTCCGGGGACCCGTGGGCAGACCGGTACCGGTAGACGTGCGAATCCTCTACGAGATCCTCCTCGATCGCCCGGAGGGTGGAGAGCCACCGGGGATCCGTGGGTCCCAGAAACTTCACAAGCGGCATCAGCAGGTTTGCCGCGTCGAGCACTCTGGATCCTTTGGCCTGGACGAAACTCTTCCGCCGGGGGTCCCAGAAATTCCTGAATATGTCCCGGTAGATCGTGTCCCGGGACTTGTACCATCGTTCGAGCGGGGCAGGCAGGGACCGCTTCCGGGCAAGCCGGATTCCCCGGTCGATCGCCACCCAGCACATGAGGCGGGAATACAGAAACTCCTTGCGCACGGACCGGATCTCCCAGATCCCCTCGTCCTTCCTCCGCCAGTTCCCGCACACCCAGTCGATCAGCCGGACGAGATTTGCCCAGAGATCGTAGTGGATCGGCTCGCCGTACTTGTCGTACAGGTAGACCGAGTCCATGAGCTCGCCGTAGATGTCGAGCTGGAGCTGGTTGTATGCCCCGTTCCCGATCCTGACCGGCGACGATTTCCGGTACCCTTCAAGGTGGGGGAGGATCTCCTCGGGGAGTCCATGCCGCCCGTCGATCCCGTACATGATCTGCAGGGATCCGTCGGGGTTGAGCTCGCCGGCGCGCGCCTCGATCCATCGCATGAATTCCGCCGCCTCCTCCGTGTACCCGAGGCGGATCAGCGCGTACAGGGTGAAGGAGGCGTCCCGGATCCAGGTGTACCGGTAGTCCCAGTTGCGCTCCCCCCCGATCTCCTCCGGAAGGCCGAACGTCGGCGCGGCGACGATAGCCCCATGGGGACGGGAGGTGAGGAGCTTCAATGTGAGGGCGGACCGGTTTACCGTTTCCCGCCACCTCCCCCGGTAGGTCGATCGGCCCACCCACCGTCTCCAGAAGTTGAGTGTGTCCTTGAACACGCGGGAGACGTAGTCCTCCCCGACGGAGCGGGACTCCTTGCCGGTGCGCGCCTCCTCGAGAACGAAGAATGCTGTCTCCCCCGCGCGAAGCGTGAACTCGGCCGTCGCCCCCCCCCACCCCTGCGGAGCGGAACATCCGACCGGAGCCTTATTGCCTGTATTCCTTTCCCTTCGGGATGGAAAACGGCCTCCCCTTCCCGGATCTCGATCCTGTGTTTCCGCCGTCCGTAGTCGAACCTCGGCTCGCATACCATTCTGAAGCGGATCTCGCCCCGGACGGTCTTAACCCGGCGGACAAGATCGTGGAGGTGCTCCCCGTCTTCCTCGATCGCCATGAAATCCGATATTTCGGCAACACCCTCCTCGGAAAGAAAACGGGACAGGAGGATATTCGAATCCGGCAGGTAGATCTGTTTCTGCCGGGCGCCATCGAGAACGGGAGCGATGCGGAACCGTCCTCCTTTTTCGTGGTCGAGGATCGCGGCGAAGATCGTGGGGGAATCGAAATGGGGGAAGCACATGAAGTCGATCGACCCGTCCATTCCGACGAGAGCGACCGTTTCCAGATCTCCGATGACCCCGTAATTCTCGATTGGCTGGTAATCCATCCTCTCCCCTTCCGGGCATCCACTTCCCTAGAGATTGCCGGATATTGCAAATGGATTCCGGCGACGGCGCCTATGCGGGGGTGACCGGTGCAGAGAACGTGTGATAACGGATGCTGTCAACGGGCATTTCGAACGGTTTTCCATTCCTGTCCGCTTTCCGCCTCCCTCTCCTGCCACTCCTCCAGCGTCGAGCATACTCCGTCTCTCGTCCGGTAAAACAGGCTGAACCGGAGATCGAGGGCAGGCGGATGGAGTTCGTACATGCGGGTTGCGACGTCTTCCGGCCGGTTGATCGGTTCCCATCTCGCGTTGGTGTTCGGCCGCATGAATCTCCCGCTCAAGAGCAGGCGAAAGAACATCAGATCGCACAGCATCCCCTCCAGCCAGGGCACCCAGTTCTCGTACCCTGCGACCCATTTGACATACGGGGAGTTATCCAGGAGGATCTGTGCCGTGCGCCGGTTGGCGAAATCGCACGCGCCGAAGAATATTCCGTCATAACTCGTCAGGGGGGCAACGATATTCTTGAGCTTGGTCCGGCTGATATCCTTCACCGCGCTGATTGCTTTCCGCTTCCCGTGGCAGCCGACGTAGGCGATCTTGGTCCGGTTTTTCACACCCTGGTCGTACCGGGTGAGGGAGTCTTTCAGTCCCTGTGAATTCTGGAACACGGTGTAGCTGAACAGCGCGTCGTGTCCGGGACTGTCATGACGGTATCCGTTCCGCCTCGCGTACGTCTCCTCGGTGTCCCGCTTCAGTTGCTCGAAAAACGGCTTGACCGATTCGGCATGATGTTGGTCCCACTGTGCCTCGAACACCTTGATGACGTACCTGTATCCGTTCCTCGTCCGCATGGGGGATTCCCTGTGCCGGGCTCCTTTAAGAAAAATCGGCTGACAGCGTCCTGCGAAGAAGCTGTGGAAGCTCGATCGCCTTCCTTTCGAGTTGAGAAACCGGAGATATTGGAGGCCACGCGCTCGACCCTATTATACGACAAGACGGCCCGGGGAAAAACAGCGGAACAATAAATTATATTGTATGAATATCCAATAAATAGAGTATAAGCATTTTCCAACCGATCATGGGAGACAGGGGGTGTTAAATATATATCTAGTTGTAATATTTAAGGTATTACGACTTCCCAAACACATTGAAACCAATTACCTTTTATACCTATAGGTTACAGGATTTATATTAATATAACGAATTAACTATAGTCGATTTGTCATAGAATAAACTTATGTTCCGATTATGGAATAAATATAGCAGGTCCTCCTGCACAGGCACCAGAAATCCCTTCGGTTTTCGCAGGCAGGGAAAGGTGGAGGGGGTTGTCACTTCGGAGTGACGGGTCCGGGGGAAAACATACGAAGATCGTATGAATTCTCATAGGAGGAGTCCGGATTATCCCATGCGACGGCCTCCTTCTCTTCCGCGGTCTTCACCATGATCCGATCGCAGCTCAGTCCGAACGTCTCCAGTTTCCGGAACTGCTCCCAGCAATACGGGTCGGCTCCCGTATCCTTGACGATCACGAACATCGTATACCCTTCCCTGTCCGTGGTTTTGTACTGGGGCCTCATGACATACTCCTTCTTGCACGCTTTCATGGCCTCGTCCAGGGACCCTGCCCGGAAGACCGGGTACGCGGAGAAATACTCGTTTTCCCCCATCTTCACCGTCCCGCGGATGACGATCACCGAGTCCTTCTCGGGAATCGAAGCCAGGATATCGTCCGCCGTCTGATTCGGCCCGATGATGAAGGGTTCGAACTCCGGGGGAGATGGCCTGTCCGAGGGTGACCTGACGTAAGGAGGAATTCCGGCGTCCCCCCGGACTTCCTGGCTCTGGCCCGGATATGGCACGGAAATGAGAAGTACGGCGGCCAACATCGTTGCGAACGTGACGCGGAATCGGTTCATGCTCCCTCCCGGCATTATCGTTGCGGCGGGATCGCTCTGATATCGACCCCGGTGATCTTCCTCATCGCCGTCCCTATTCGGGTCTCCTCCGCTGCGCCCTGCCTATCGCTCGACGGCGAAACGGTGTAGAGAACTTCCCGGACTTCCCTCATACCGGCTCCCGTCGCCCGCTTCACTGTGTTCCCCGGGTCCGCGTCCGACCGGGTCGCAACCGGTGACGCGGCATAGTTCCCCCCTGTCGCCTCCCTCCTGCCAACCCCCATGTCCTGCGCGAAAGGGGAGAGCGCCGCGGGAATCCCGTCGCTTCCCGATTCCGGATTTCCGGGAGGCACTGCGTCGATGGAACCCCACGCCACCACGCGTTTTCCCGAACCTGTTTCCGGATCTCCTTCTTCCCGGTTGACCGGCTCCCCGGGCTGACCTTCCGGGTCGGACACCTGCTCCTCCGGTGCGCCCCGATGCGGCTCCGCCATCCTCGGCGGCGTGGCGGATTCCCTGCGGAAGCGGGAAACCGTATCGGGCGTTTTCACCCCGGAGACGCAACATCCGTCCACCACGGCCGGAGGCACATCATCCTTCAGCCAGCACCCCTCCGATCTTCCCCGGACTCCCTCCCGTACATAGGTGTATGACTTGCACAGGGGATTCTGGGCGCACGCTTCCTGGCACGCCTCGGCTCCTCCCCGAAGCCACAGGATCTTGAAGTCCGAACCGGGTCGATCGGTTTCCGGTTCCACCCACCTCGGTTGCCGGACTTCCTGGTCCCCTGCCCTCGCGGGAATCGCAGTCGTTACGGAGAGACAAAACAGGATGCCTGCGAGCGTGGGGCGAAGTAATGGATTCCCGTCGGTTCCCATGGTGGATACTATTCCTTAGCCCATCGGCTGTCCGGCGTCAACGGATCACCCGCCCTTGCGAAAGCCGGCCGCAGTGATAGTCTACTCTTGGGAGGTTCTTTCGACCAGGCTTCCTACGGACGGTGGATAAAGGGGATCGCCATGTGGGGGCGGTGGTTTCCCTGGAAACAATTGGTGAGATGGGCCGCAACATCCCGCGGCTTCGTTGATCCGGTGAAGGTGCTCTCCCGTCTGGAGAGCTTTGCCCAGCCGCTCGAGGTGAAAGAACCCCTCGAACTGCTGCGCGCCGGGACGGTATTCCACGCCCGCGGACTGCTGAACACCGGGGCGATCCAGCACAACATGGACTGGATCTGGCCTTTCTGGGTCGAGCGACAGTTCAACCCGGAGGACGAGGCGTTCATCCCCCGCGCTTTTTCCCTCACCCATATCAACCTCACGCACCGCAACTGGACCGCAGTGGGAATTCCCGACTGCGACGAATTGCCAATCGTCGACCCTAGGGGGCTCCTCACTCCCTTCTGGGACAGCTGGTCCCTCGATGCCTGGATGGCGTCAGAGAACGGGCGCCGCATCATTCCTTCCCGGATGGACACCGCGGAACAGCGACTCGACCTTGGCGCCGGGCTTGCCGTGGTAACAAGCTGTCTGCTCGACAACTGGAGCCTCTCCTCCCGCGTCGAGGTGTACGAAAAGAACGAAGTCCCCTGCTGCCGGATGACGATCCGGGCCCGAAGCGACGAGGACGCTTTCCTGGTGGTCGCCATGCGCCCATACAACCCTGAAGGGGTGAGTTTCGTCCATGACATCCGCATGAAAAACGATGCCATGGAATGGACAATCGGTCGACACGGGGTGGTCCTGTTCGACCCGCCGGCCGACCGTTTCCGGCTCTCCGACTACCGGAGCGGCGACGTGCACACGCGGCTCTTCGAGCCGGAACACCGCCAGGGCATCCACTGCAAGGTCGGCATGGCCACGGCCGCCGCACTCTTCCGCGTCGCGGACGGCAACCCGAAGGACGTGTCAGTGGAGATTCCCCTCGGAGGAAAAACAAGGTCGGGTTCATCGAAGCATCGGAGACCGGACTGGGAAAGGGCGCTTGGCCGCTATGCGGCGCTCCGGGTCCCCGATCGCAGGTTTGCCTTCCTGTACGACGCCGCCGTTCGAAGCCTCGTGCTTCATTCCCCCGGGGATGTCTACCCCGGTCCCTATACATACAAGAGATTCTGGTTCCGCGACAGCGCCTTTATCCTCCACGCCTTGCTCTGCGTCGGGCTGGCCGACCGGGCAGAAAAAGCTCTAGCACGCTTTCCCGACCGGCAGACCCGGGCCGGATTTTTCCATTCCCAGGAAGGGGAATGGGACTCCAACGGCGAGGCCCTTTGGATCATGGAGCGCTACTGCAGACTGACGGGGCGCGAACCGAAGCCCGGGTGGCGGACCGCCATCCAGCGCGGCGGACGGTGGATTCTCGGAAAACGACTTCCCGCAGAGGGCGACGAACCTCATGCGGGTCTTTTTCCGCCCGGATTCAGCGCGGAACACCTGGGCCCCAACGACTATTACTACTGGGATGACTTCTGGGGAGTGGCCGGACTGCGGGCGGCCGCCTGGCTTCTGGGGTCCCTGGGAGATCCGGGCACGTCGGACCGCTTCCGGCGCGAAAGCGACCGTTTTCTTGAATGCATCGAAAGGAGCCTTGCCCGGGCCTCCGACGGCCTTCACCGCCCCGGTATGCCGGCTTCCCCATACCGGCGGATGGATTCGGGAGCCGTGGGCTCCCTGGCGGCCGGATACCCTCTGCGGATCTTCTCCTCCCGCGATCCCAGACTGCTGGATACTGCCGAATATCTCCTTTCCCGCTGCATCGTGAACGGGGGATTCTACCAGGACATCATACATTCCGGAATAAACCCGTACCTGACCCTTCACCTTGCCCAGGTCCTGCTCCGGGCAGGGGACCCCCGGTTTCTGGACCTCGTCCGGACGACGGCCGCCCTCGCTTCCCCGACGGGACAGTGGCCGGAGGCCGTCCATCCCCGGACGTTTGGAGGGTGCATGGGAGATGGGCACCATGTCTGGGCGTCCGCCGAATGGGTCCTGATGATCCGCAACGGTTTCCTTCGGGAAGAGGGGGATGGACTCGTCCTCGGATCGGGCATCCTTCCTTCGTGGCTCAACCAGCCGGAGCCGCTTTCCTTCGGCCCCGCCCTCACGGAATTCGGACAGGTGTCCGTCACGATCAAGCCGCGGGAGAGAGAGGTGGAAGCCGAGTGGACGGGCGAATGGCGGGCCGGTCCGCCGCACATAGAAATCCGGGTTCCCGGCTTCGAACCCGTCGATGCCGAAGCCGGGAAACGGTCGGTTCTCCTCTTCCGCAAAGGTTCGGGATGAACATCCTGATGGCGACCAACACCTTCGCCCCCCATGTCGGAGGGGTGGCGCGAAGCGTACAGGGTTTCGCCGCCGAGTTCCGGCGGCAGGGGCACCGTGTCGTCGTCGTGGCCCCCGTCTTCGCGGGAATCCCACGCGAAGAAACGGATGTGGTCCGGGTTCCGGCAATCCAGAACTTCAACGGGAGCGACTTCTCGGTCCCCATGCCGGGCTTCGGAAAGGTGATCTCGGCACTGAAAACCTTCACACCGCAGATCGTCCATTCCCACCACCCGTTCCTTCTTGGCGACACGGCTCTGCGGGTCGCCGCCACCCGGGACATCCCGGTGGTCTTCACGCATCACACCATGTACGAGAAGTACACCCATTACGTCCCCGGCGACTCGCCTCAAATGAAGCGATTCGTGCTCGATCTCGTCACCGGATATTGCAATCTCTGCCATGCCGTCATCGCTCCGAGCAGAACAGTGGCGGAGGAGATCGTGCGCCGGGGAGTGAAGGTCCCCGTGGAAGTCATCCCCACGGGGGTAAACGTCGACCTGTTCGCGTCCGGGGACGGAAACACCTTCCGGAAGCGGGTGGGCATACCGCCAAACGCCTTCCTCGTCGGACACGTGGGGCGCCTCGCCCCCGAGAAAAATCTTATGTTCCTTGCCGAGTGCGCAGTGCGTTTTCTCCACCGCTGCAGACGGGCCCACTTTTTCATCGCGGGCGAAGGTCTTCTGAAAAAAGAGATCGAAAAATTGTTTGCGGGACAGGGGCTATCGGAACGCATCCATCACGGGGGCGTCATGGACCACACGGAACTTGCTTCGGCCTACCGGGGAATGGATGTTTTCGCATTCGCCTCCCTGACGGAAACCCAGGGGATGGTGTTGACGGAAGCGATGGCGGCAGGGACGCCGGTGGTCGCGTTGGATGCCTCGGGAGTGCGGGAAGTGGTCCGGGACGGGGTAAACGGCCGGTTGCTGCCTCGCGAAAACCTGGAGGATTTCGTTTCCGCTCTCGCCTGGGTCGCAGGACTGTCTACGGAGGAAAAACGCCGGTTGGGCGAAGGGGTCGCCGGAACGGTCAACGAATTCTCCATGCCCCGGACCGCGGCAAAGACCCTCGCGGTTTACGATTCCCTGAGGAAGGGAAAACCGCTCCCAAAACAGATCGAGCAGAGTCTCTGGGCGTCGGCCCAGAGGCTCATCGAAGAGGAGTGGAAGATCGTTCGCAACATCGCCCACGCTGCCGGGACCGCCGTCCTGTCGATAGCGGAAGAGGAAAAACCGTAAGGGGGCGTCCGGGTCATGCGTACCAGTCCGCCCGCGTCAGGGGCAACCCGCTGCGTCCCCCCTCGGGCTTGACAAGAAGAGACTGGTAGACGTTGGTGGCCCCTACCCGGAACCGGTAGGCCGCTGCGTGCAGATAGAGTCGGAATATCCGGCAAGTCACCTCGTCGGTGGTCCGCCTCGCCTCCTCGTACCGGGCCGCCAGGCGCCGGACCCAGTGCCTGAGCGTAAGGAGATAATGCTCGCGCAGGCTTTCCACGTCGCGGACCTCGAAGCCGCAAAGTTCGGCGAGGCGCAACGTGTCGCTGACCGGGACGAGATCACCGTCCGGAAAGACGTAATGGTCCGCGAAGTACGGTCCGGAATCTGTTGGCTGCGTTGCGCTCGCCGCGATTCCGTGATTGAGAAATACACCGCCCGGTTTCATCATCCGGAACGCACGGCCGAAATACTCCCTGAGAAGCGATTTCCCCACGTGCTCGAACATTCCAACGCTGGCGATCTTGTCGAAGCCGCCCCATTCATCCATCTCCCGGTAATCCCTGACTTCGACGCGGCAACAATCCGCCAAGCCCGCCTCCCGAATGCGTTCCGTTGCCAGTTTCGCCTGGGACCTGTTGAGCGTGATTCCGACCGTCTCCGCCCCCCTGGTTTTCGCCGCGTAGATGACCAGCCCGCCCCAGCCGCACCCGATGTCCAGGAGGCGATCTCCGGGGCGAAGACGAAGTTTCCGGCAGATATAGTCCAGTTTCCGCTCCTGGGCGGTGTCCAGATCGTCCGTCGGATCGGTGAAATATGCCGTCGAATAGACCATCCGGCGGTCCAGCCACAGAGCGTAGAAGTCGTTGGATATATCATAGTGATATCCCACGGCATCCCTGTCGCGCGAGAGGGAATGAAGAGATCCCGACAGTTTGGCGGCACTCCTCCCGGCGGAAGGTCGTTCGGGAAGGGGCAGGGTCCTCAGGTGCCGCACGCAGCGGAGTTTGTCGGCGGTGCTCAAACGCCTGCCGGATAGGTACTGTTCCAACACAAAGGCGGATTCGAAGTCCCCCTCGACATCGAAATCGCCGTAAATGTAGGCTTCACCGACGGCAAGATTGGATCCTGGCAGGAACATTGCGCGCAGCGAACCCGGGCGATGGATAACCAGGGTGAATACCGCCTCCTTCCCGGACTCCGGTCCCCAGGTCGTTCCGTCCCAGAACCGAACGGCGAAGTTTCGCGGAGGAAAGTCGGCGAGCAGGGTCTGGAAAATGAGAATGCCCGTCCGGACAGAACGGTCGGGAGTGAGTGCGATCGCCGCTGCCATCGCCGCCTCCTTTCCCTTAGGATAATCCGTGATATGCGCGTCGGGTGGCGTCGGTTCCCCCGTCACTTTTTCCGGGCTTTCAGGAGGGTTTCCAGCCTCTCCAGGCTCTCCCCTGCTTTCGTATCCCCCTGGGCAGCCGCTTTTTGAAACCACTTCTCCGCCTCCGCGTAGTCCTGAGGCACCCCCCGGCCCGTAGCATACATCACACCGAGGTTATTCTGCGCCTTCGGGTCACCCTGGTCTGCGGCCATCCGGTACCATTGTACGGCCTCGACGTCATCCTTCTTGACCCCTTCGCCGTTTGCGTACATCCACCCAAGATCCCTCTGGGCCTCGGCATTCCCCTGGACCGCTGCCTCCCGGAGCCATCGCGACGCTTCTGCAAGATCCTGCGGTACCCCCCTCCCGTTGGCATACATTTTCCCGAGGGAAAACTGCGCCTCCGGGTCACCCTGCACGGCTGCTTTCCGGAACCATTGCGCAGCCTCCGTTCCGTCGCGAGGAACCCCGAGACCATCGGCATACATGACGCCCAAGCTGTGCTGCGCCTCCACATCCCCCCCCTCGGCCGCCTCCGCAAGCCGGGAAAGGGATACCGGATGGCCTTGCTCCGCAGCCATTCGGTACCACCGTATCGCTTCCGCCTGGTCCTGCTGCACGCCGACTCCGTATGCGTACGCCCTGCCGAGACTGTTCTGCGCCTTCGGGTTCCCCCCCTCCGCCGCCTTGCGATACCAATTCACGGACTCATCATAGTTCCGGGGGACGCCGAGGCCGTTTGCATACAGCACCCCGATCCC
>Ga0209536_100014850_pt1 | contig 11153 bp, 13 predicted proteins | sample DeeMarSeWOR28_12_FD_187461 | JGI IMG/M metagenome (GOLD analysis project Ga0209536, IMG submission 187461) | Marine sediment microbial communities from White Oak River estuary, North Carolina - WOR-2-8_12 (SPAdes) (version 2) | ecosystem: Environmental > Aquatic > Marine > Intertidal zone >... | reverse complement strand
ACCTTCTTAGGGATCAATGATGAATCTGAATCGATGATAACAAGATCAATATCACCAGTGTTAATCATATCCATAGCAATATTAAAACCTTCCTCACCACAGCTTGGTTGAGCAATGAGCATCTTGGTAGTATCTACACCCAGAGCCTCAAAATATTTCTTATCTACAGCATGCTCACCATCAATATATAACACTGTTCCACCCTTCTTTTGACACTCAGCCACAGCATGACCACATATTGTTGATTTACCTGTACCTTCCCATCCCATCAATTCATACATCTTCCCTTTAACAAATCCTCCTACACCTAATGTAACCCAATCAAATCCCACAGATCCTGTACTAATAATGTCATATCCCTCTCCAGATTTACCACTAAGTGTCAATACAGTTCCTGCACCATATTGCTTGTTTAACTTCTCTAATGCATCTTGAAATTTGTTTCCTGTTTCTTTTGCTTTTGCCATGATTTATTTTTTACTATTTATTGGTTGTGACACTTTCCTACCCTTAAAGCCGTATGTTATAAATTTCTCAAATCCAGGCATCACTCTAGATTTTTTAATACTGGTTTTTCTTTTACCTTTTGCCATAATCTTCTTTTACCAAATATACTGAATTCTAGTGACAATTAAAAATAAAAAGCCCAGGGGTAGAAACCCCCAGGCGTAAAATCGAAAAACTGCAAACTAAGATATTTCGCAAGCACCACCTGCACAGGCAGCCACTTGACCAAAGTCTACACTATCATCTAATTCCATCACCTTAGTGAGGTCTACAGACTTGAGACTTTCAATTCTTTTTTCATATTCTTCCTTTGTAATGTCTTCAAAAGGAGCTTGGGAATAATTTCCTCCCCAATAGGGTAAGACTGACAAACCATTGTATACATCCCTATTAGTCCACATCCATTCTCCTACAACTTCCCATTCATCTTTTGGTAAGTAATCATCATTAGAATACACCCTGTCTTTATCAATGGAAATTGTAGCACTTACGTTATGTGTATTATCTCCAGAGATATGTCCATTCTTTACCCATTCTGTAGAAAACTTCTTAACACGCTCAAGTGTGTCAATAGCTGTTTCTGTACGGAAAATAGATCCTTCAGGAGCTTTAACTGGAATTCTTACACACACTGTATCATTAGGACGTAAAACATCATCTTCACATAGCTCTGGATGATTTACCATCAGATAAGCAGCAAGGTCTTCATTCTTATTAAACCTCATTGTTCTCAGATAGTAGTCATTATGCCATGCATGGATTCCACTAGCTGTTCCTAACACTAATGATGTTGTACCACTTGGTTTAATACATGTAATCCTAGCAGCTTCATTTGTACCAATAATAGCAGTGATGAGTCTATTCATAACCTTTGCTACATGTGCAGCTATTTCAAGGTCATATTTAAGAATCTCACCAGATCCTATTCCTGTCATACCAATTCCCAACAATGCGTCCTTTTGAGTTGTTTTAGCCCAAATAGGTCTCAGATAGTGGAAATCAGTGAATCCTGCCTGAAGTGTACCAAAGAATGCTGCAGCACCTACACGAGCATTTAAGTCTTCTTGGTCCTTAACATCACTTACGTTCACCTCACACAGATTACAGAACTGATATGGTCTCAAGCCTATTTCACAACATGGATTAGTTCCCCAATCTTTATTGTTAGTCCAATAGATACCAGGTTCACCAGATCCAGAAGCTTCAATTCTCTTCCAGAGGTCAAGGAATTCTTGTTCACTGATTTGCCCTCTCTCAAGAACAGCACTATTGTTAGCTCTACCACGTTGCTCATTCAGCTCATACCAATTACCATACTTACATGTAACCATTTCCTCATCATCATGACTAAACAGAGCAATCATAGCAGATCTACGAATACCACCAGCAAGTACACTATTGGCAATATGACAAAGAATATCATGACATTCCAATGGTGTAAGCTTTTGTCCTTCTTCTTTACGCTCAAGAATAGCCTGTACGTGAGCTAAGCAAAGTTTCAATGGTTCTGGACCAGGAGCTTTACCACCAGCTGTTACAAGTCTAGCACCTTTGTGTCTGATAGCCCTGAAATCATATTTAGGCATAAATCCACCCTCAAGATAGGCTTTCATTAACACCTTTACAGCATCTGCCCAACCCATAATAGAGTCTTCAATAAGATAGTTTCTGTTCTTACCTGGTTTTGTAATAGCAGGAAGCTGATCTACATGGTGTTTCTGTACAGAATATCCAACTCCTGTACCCCCTAAAAGCAGAAACATAGTCTCACTGAAGCTATGAATACTGTCAATTGGTAGATAGCAGCAGTTGTAAATCCTTGAATTATTAACCTCTGCAGCAGGACCAGCAAATTGAAGAGCTCTCATAGAAGGAAGAATCTTCTTCTCTCTAATCATGACAGCTGTAGACATGATAGCATCTTCAAGTTTTGGATACTTTTTAATCATCATTTTCTCATACCTGGTAACAATCTCTTCCCAGGTTTCTCTCCTTTTAAGCTCAGGGATGTACTTAGCATACTTGCTAAACACAGTGATAGAACTTAATGCGTCTAATCCTAAATCCATAATTTCGTATTTAATTTGGTTAAAAAAAGGGGATTGCAAACTTAATGCATCCCCCTTTAATAACCAAGACATTTGGAAAATTCTATCTAACCAAATTCCTTATTTTCTCTCCAAGTTCTGCATCATTGGGAGTGGTTTTAACGAGATTAATTATCTCAGCTCCTTGTGTAAGAAGCTTCTCAATGTACAAAGTGGCATCTTGTAATTCCTCCTGGAGATGCAATAAATAATTGTCATGATTGTTCTCATAGAGAGTGGTTCCATACTTTCTAGCACCTATAGCACTCCTCTTATTGAACTTTGCTATTACCTGATCTACAATTTGGTCTGACATATTCTTTCATTTAAAATTCTGAATGATTCTTCTACAGCTTCTGCTTCAGCTTGCTTTCTTGTGGAGCATTTATTATCATTGTTAGCTTCCACTTCCCAATACCAACCACTTAAATTATCTCCAGTGATTTGAATATACAATTCATTATCATCAAAGAAATCAAATGTAGCCCTTGGATTACCTTCTAGCATACCAATAATGTTGTCCATTGATACACCCTTTTCTCTTGCGTATTCCTTAAAGTTCTCAGGAAGACTTTCATCGTTCAATGACTCTAGCATTCTCTCTAGAAAATAGCGTCTCATAGCTTCTGCAGCTTCTGGATAAAGTTTTACTAGTTCTTTCATCACTGTTGATTTTTAAGTTTAACTGCTCTTTCTTTCCACCATGATCTCTCATAATCATAATCCATATAATGATCATATGAAATGTTCTTCATTTGCTTGAACTCTCTTACAATTAAATCATTCTTTTCAGCTTCTAGTTCACAGAAAATTAAAGCTTGTTCTCTTCCGTGCTTGTCAATAATCATTTGTACAAAATCCTCGTTATACATATTCTTTTAAATTTTCAAGTTTAAGAATCTCTTTTTCTTCTATCCAACCCTGCCAAAACTCCATATCCTCTGTGAATTCAACACCTATGTTTTCTTCCCAAAATAACTTCAAATCGTCAGTTTTATTAAATATACGATATTGAAGACTTTTTTGATCAACTTGCATCCCATCTCTCTCAACTTTAAGTATTTTTGGAAAGAGTTCTTGGAATGTTTTAGATGTTTTGGAATAAAGTCCTTCTTTGATGAGTTTGAAATCCTTATCAAATTTTGGATTGAGTTGATATACAAGAACTACAAATCCACCTTCATAATCATAATCATCTACTATAGATTTAGTTCTTTCATATTCCTCATCTAGGAATAATTTGAACTTATCTATATTCTTTGGACGAAATAAAAGATATGCAGCATTTTGATACTGCACATCTTTTTGTCCATCTTTAGCATACCCATTAATGAATCCATTGTCTTTAAGTTTTGATCTGTCAATCATCAATGTTGGTACAATAAAAATTGTAGTTATCGTTTTTGTCAACTGCATTTTACTTCAAATTTACAATTCCTCCTGTTGAATAGTTTTTTCTAGAAATATCCCATATACTATTTGTCAGAGCGAATTCAAGATCTTTAATCAAATCTTCAACACCTGGATATTTCTTTCCTTTATGCTCAAATCCTTCATATGCATCTATCAGGTCTTCTGTAGACAGTTTATATATTAATGGACTATAATAGTTTGTGCTGTCACAAACAATAAACATAGGAGGAAGAACAGTGAAACCTTCATATGATTCATCTCTCAAATACAAACATGCACTCCAATAGAGAAATGCTTGAATATATGCCCTACGATAGAGATAGTATTCCTCATAGAAATTCTCTACAGCCCAAACACATTTCAAATCATACACCTGGATGGTCTTCTCTTCATGATCGATAATCACTTTATCCATCATAGATTTGAATTTCATACCATCCACCTCATATCCTTCTACCTGAAGCTGATTTTGCACTGTATATCTGGCACTATTTACAAGGTTAACTATTTTAGACGTAACGCTGTTTGTTTTAAGATTTTCTACAATCTTCTCAGCATTTGTAACATCTTCTGTTGTAACCACTGTAAGTCCTTTAGCTCTAACAGTGCGCATTTCATTATAGAACACTTCTGCATCAGATCCTATAAACTTATTGATTACAGCATCAAATTTTATTTTGAATCCTGAATCAACATAAGCATCCTTGGAAATCTCCTCAAAGCTTCTTGTCACCTTACCTGATTCATCTGTAGCTTCAATTGTGTGCTTATACAAAGCCTCTACAAATGCTAACATAAGACCTGTAGGAGCAGATAAACATACAGACATGCAGAATCTGCTATCAAATTCATATGGTTCCATGAGCAGAGTTTCCACCACTCTTCCCATCACTGTAGCTTGTGTGTCCTTTTCTTCTACAGTTTCTCCTAATACATACTTCTTGTAATACTTCCTTCTGTCTACACAGAATTCTTTTAAGCTAGATGAGCTGTCTAGATTAATAGCTCTGTACGTTGCTTCCGTTTTTGTTTTGCCTTCTATCATGGTTGATTTTTTTAAATGTCTCAATAATCTCTACATATTGTCTTCTAACTTCCATAGGCACAGACTTAAAGAACCATCTCACCTCTAGCTCATAATCACAATCTTGTGGTTCTATTAGCCAGAATTTATGTTCCAGTCCTTTATATGTTACACTTCCTTCATACCAAACTTCTTTTATAGAAGGTTCTCTATCTATATTAATTTTCATTACATCAAATAATTGGTTCTGATGAATAAATTTCCATTTTACCTCATCTATTTCCCAATCACCAGTTAATGTTGGATAGAGTTTAGAAAACATTCCACTATTTAACACTTCTAAATAGTATTCTTTGCTTGTTTTGTCAATACTCATTTCTTTTTTTCTGATTTAGTTTTAATATCATGACATTTTTCACACAGCACCTGTAGGTTATCCACTTCACAGAACAGTCTTTCTACAAATCCTGGTAGGTCTTGTGCAGAATTAAGACTTCCTGCTGGGCAAATATGATCCACATTGATCTTCTTTTCAGGAAACCATCCCTTACATTGAGCACATTGGTATTCAAACTTCTGCCTTTTAAGAGGACCTTTGTAGACTCTTTTAGCTTGTAGTTTACATTGTGTAATAGGTTTCCACCATCTAGATTTCTGCCTCAAAGCACTCCTGATGAAACTCCAGAACATAGCTTCTGTCATTGTTCCATTGTTTCTTGTACGTTCAACCTTTGGTTTCCTAACCGTGCGTTTCTTCCTCATAATGAATAAGTTATAAAAAAGGCTCGTAACAAATTTACTATATTATTTGTCACGAGCCTAATTTATTAATCGATGTTAACTACCCTTTTGGATATGGTAGTTTTCATCTCTTCTAAAGAAGCAACGATAGCCTCAATCTGAGAATGAGTCATAGCTGGAATGTTAAACTGATGCTTAGAAGCTTCTATTACAAATCCATCTTTAGCTCTATCTGCAAGATTTTCCAATTCGCGAATTGCGAAAGACTCATCAAGCTCAAGAGTGTCAAAATTCAGATCATGTAGGATTTCTGTAGACTCTTCACGAGATACGGTCATAATAGGCAAATACTCATAGCACCTACCCTTATAATCACCAATACCCACCACCTTCATAGGATTGATAAGCACCAGTACAGACTGATCACCACATCCTACATAATTAATCTCATCAGCTGTGAAATGCAATCCTGCATGTGCACAATCTGCTGTAGACCAATTACATTCTTCTGGAGGCATGTTAACCACTCTACCTACACGAATATCAAATGTACGTGTATGAGCATCTGTAAACCTATTCTCTGCCCTATTAGGAAGATCAAGATAGAGTTCTGTCAATGTACCAAGATGTTCACCAAGATCTTCTTTCATCTCTTCAACTGTATACCAGTCTTCTTCTTCATCATCCCAACGTTCTACATCTTCATACATATTTTCTACATGTATGAATGAATATTCACCATTCTTAAGGAACACATGATACCATGCAGGATTCTTCTTCCATACAGCTTTCACCTTATTATAAGCATTACTTACAAACTGGACCAATTCTGTTCCACCATGCACCGTAACAACATTCCTGAGAGCAACAAAGAAACCCTGCTTAGTGATTCTAAATGAATTCTTATTCAAGAAATCATACAGATCATTAGCCACCTCTGCTCTAGGATTCAAGCAACACCACATAAAGAACCTCTTAAGGGCTTGATATTCTTCATTTTGTGCAAGTTTGTCTTCTATGCTACCAAATCCTGCATAAAATCCAGCCTCATCTACAATATAAATAAACCTCTCAACCAGGAGCTGTGGCATAGTTCTACCTGTACCACGAAGCTTAACAGAATTACCTTCCACTTCAAAGTCTTTTAATCCTTCCAAGGATTTAATTCCTTGTTGAAGAGCTTGAATACGTTTAGCTTCCTCTTCTTGTTGCTTTCTTTCTAATACCACTTCTGGTGTTGCACAAATGTTATAAAGCTCATCTTCTGTCTCAGCTGTAATAGCTTTGGTAAAATCATCCTGTGTAGCATTTGGTTTGCTCAGGATTTCTCCATCATGAAGAACGATGGTTAATACATTATTTACCATTTTAACTCTCAGATAGGGCTTTTCATGTTCTACAATATCATCATCCTCTTGCTCCATTAAATTGTCAATCTTCTTTGTGATTGCTTTTTCTACTGCATGTTCAATCTTACTCTTGAACCATTGCATGCTTAGGAATTTACTCATTGTTTGTGTTTAAAATGGGGGAGAAATTCTCCCCCTGTTAATTAAATGGTTTCTTCTAGTGTTTCTTCATTTGCAGGAACTTCTTGAATTCCCTCGTTTATTTTATATACATTCCAGTTTAACCTTTTTCCGTGATACTTCAACAGATCTATTACAATTTCCTTAATCTTAGGCTGTCTGTGACTATATGTACTCAACAGAGTGTTAAGGAATGTGTACCTATCAAGAAAGGCTTTCATCTTATGATAGGTGTCTATCATATTGGTGTCAAAATAGTTATGAGCTTTTGCCACTTCTAGCATAGCTGCATAACAAGCATCACCTGCATGAGTGAAATTCCTTGAGCAATATGTATTCAATGCTTCAATATCTTCACTAACTTCTGTAGATACATCTTTAAGAAATGCTGGACTGTCAAATACAGACCTATTCTGCATTTTCAAATCATATATCAACTTTGCAGTGACTATTCTTCTGAACACTTTGTGTTCACCTTTCATGAAATCTTCCATTTTAATCCAGTTGTGTACATCTAAATCTTGTAAAAGTTTAAGTTCTCTATCTGAAAATACAACAAGACGCACCTTGCTATTATTTATAGTGGCATACAGTTTATCCATAACAGCATAATCTGCTTGACTACCATAAATTGTTAGGAGTTTACTTCTGTGTATATTCTCCATTGGAATGTTTGTAGAAACGAGCTTAGACTCTTTTCCATTCACCCATCTTTCCAGAGGACTTAACACCTTACCCACAACTTCACCTTCAATCTTCCTTCTCTTGTTAGAACCAATCTTCAATTTCACCTTCTTACGAGCATCTAGCCAAGCTTGTGGAATCACTACATTTTCAATAGGAATAAATCTTTCATTAAGTTTAGCAACCACCTTCTGATATTCCTTGATAGCATCTCTCCACTCACTCTTTGGAATAAGGTGTAAGCTTAACAATGACATGTAATTATCCTTGTTCTTAGACTTAAGAGGCATTTTCCTTGTATGCTTTACAATATGAAAGGTTTTACTTTCCCTCTTAGAAATCTCTCTCAAGTAGTCCTTTACATTACCACCAAATCTTTCTTTGATAACGTAAGCAGTGGAATTCTTATTAATAATGCTCATATGAGATCTCCATCCTTTCTCAGCATTATAAGCTTTTCCATAAGAAATCTCAACCATCAAAGAATATTCATCCTGAATAAAGTTTTTATTGATATTCAAGAAAGAAGCTGTAATGTATTTATACCCATTAAGAACAGGAGCTTTGATAGCTACATCAGATAATGTCTCTACAGATCTAGCATCCACTCTTATTTCATCAGATAGTGTAACATATCTATTGTGCTGAGAATAATAATCAAGAATAGCACTTGGATCATCTGTTCCTATAATTGATTCATTATAAGCTGTAACAATATGTGTAGCCACTTCTTTAATCCTCTTGAGAATCAACTCTTTAGCTTCTGTTGTATACCTGATAGATTCCCTATTTGGTGTAGGAAATAGTCCATCTGTCAAACTAAACCTAAGAGCAAGTCCTACATTAATAGGAGTGCTAATTCCCAACTTCTGGAAATCTATTGGATAATAAACATTATCCAAACAGATGTGTAAGTTGTCATTAGTTGCAATTGTAGACCATTGAAACAATGGATGCCTATAGATCTTGTGAGTGTTATCTATATTGTAGTTATCTGGAACATCAAAATACACTCCCTCAAAATAAGCCAATTGCTCTTGAATCTTAGTGAGAAATTCATTTCTATTATAATAATTAACAGGAACAATCACCTTTACACCATTACGTTCTGTTGTAGGCTTTTCATATAGGAGATCGATAGTGTTCACTTCTTCTCCTTCATACATCATATATTTACGCTCTACACCATTCTTACGAGCAACAAAATAGAAACTAGATGAATAAGCAAGAGGAGCTTTAAAGCCCAAGCCCATCATACCAAGTTCTGTGTTACTGTTTCGCTTAGTAGACTTACCATACTTACTGATGATGTTCACTACATCATCTGCATCTAAACCAATACCAAAATCCTCTACAGAGAATTCATAGTTGTTATCTTGGTTCCTTTTGAATGAAACAATAATTGGATCTGTGGTCCCAGCTCTTCTATGACTGTCCAGTGCATTAGATGCACACTCACGGACAGTAGAGCCTATTGAATCTGAATAGAGATTCTTACTTAACATCTGCATCAATATTTGAGCAGAATCTAAGTCAAGGGACATACCAATTGATTCCTGTGTTTGTTCTCCTTCCTGAAGAACTAGTGATTGTTTTTGTTGTTCTAAGATCATTTTATTATGTTTTCTTGTTTCAAAATTTCAATTGCTTTCTCGTATTCTTCTCTTTCTTCTTGATTATGTAACACTTCTGGGTTAACCTTTGCCACTCTATATTCTATACTACTTCCATATACATATCCCTTATTAAATTTTGCTTTACCATCTTTTTGTGAAGCATAATAGATTACATGATTTGGGATATAATACTGAATCGTACCTCTACCATATCCTGCAAACAGTGCAAATAGCATACTAGATCCATAACTAATCAAAATAGGATCTCCTATTTCTAGTTTACCTCCAAGTCTTAGTTTCATGTGTTTCGATTTTAGAATGGCACTTCATCTAGCCATTGAATTTCAAAATTGTTGTTGTCTTTAATCACCTTATTCACCTTTCCAAACACACCTTCTGTATCCCATTCTGATTGTTTGTATGCTGCAGATGCAGGATGTGATAGTGTGAATGTCCATGCAAAGGGATTTGTATACTTCTTATATCTGGAGGCATCTTTTCCTAGGAATACAATAGGCACTCCTGTAACAGAAATTATCTCCTCTAATACATATTTAGTGAATGGTTCCCAAAGCTGTATGTGAGAACCTGCTTTATTCATTTCAGTGGTGAGAGCTGCATTAAACATAAGCACTCCCTGCTTAGCTAAATACTTAACATCTGTATTCTTTACATAATTTAGATTTAGCCCATTGTGCAGTTCATTCTCCACTCCCTGATAGAACTTCTCTAGAGAAGGCTGTAATCTATTTGTTACAGAACAACCCATGAGTAATCCATCAGCTACAGGTTCACCATTAACAAATGTGTGATAAGGGCACATGCCTATCATCACCACCTTCAAATCATCTAATGAGGTTTCTTTGAAACACCTATATGTAACAGAAGAAGAAGGGGCAATTTTCTTGCCCCTTTTACTTTCTGCTTTGAGAAACTTATAGATATTATCACACTCCTCACTTTCAATAAATGGTTTCATTTTAGCATGCCAGCTTTCATGAAACTGATCTTTAAAGTTTTCCCAATTCATAATACTAATTAAAATCCATCATCAATTGCATAAATCCCAAAGGTGATTCTTCCTCAACCACCTCTGCTTCCACTGTAGGAACATAAAATCCACTCTCATTCACAAAGAACTGGTGAGCTTTGATGTGGTTATTCATTCTCAGGGAAGGATGTAATTCCTTCATAGCAAATGTTGCATAGTTATACAATTCCCACATGCTATTAGGAGCACCATAATCATGTGTAGGGCTTTCAAGTTCCCTAGCCATAATATTCATCTGTGTAGATGTAATGAACTGCTCTTCAATAAGCATCCTACCAATGAGCTCAGCTTTAACACGCTTAGTCATTTCAATTTGCTTCATTGCCTCACGCTCTATTTGCATCTGTCTGAATGTTTCACCAGCTTGTTTGATATATTCTGTAATAGCTGTAGGTGCAAATTCTTGTACAGATCCACTGTGCTTCTTCTTGAATGAACCCATATCACCATGCACCATACCATTCTGACAAATGAATATACGTGCACCAATAGCAAACTTCA
>Ga0209536_100014849_pt1 | contig 11154 bp, 6 predicted proteins | sample DeeMarSeWOR28_12_FD_187461 | JGI IMG/M metagenome (GOLD analysis project Ga0209536, IMG submission 187461) | Marine sediment microbial communities from White Oak River estuary, North Carolina - WOR-2-8_12 (SPAdes) (version 2) | ecosystem: Environmental > Aquatic > Marine > Intertidal zone >... | reverse complement strand
CCATGGAAAAACCCTTGGCTGTCAGGGCCACGAGCACGACGGAGACATCACCAAACTCGTCGTTGACAAAGGGGCCGAGAGTCCCTTCAGGCAGCTCTGCCTTGACGTCATTCATTTTGTTGCGCAGATCCTGCCAGATCTGGTTCATGTCAAAAAACTTGTCCCATACCTTGACGTAGACGATGGACACCCCGGTGGCGGACTTGACATTGTAGATGTTCTCCACCTCAGGTATCTGACGGATGTACTCCTCCACCTTGCGGGTTATGAGGTCCTCCACCCGTCGTGGAGACATGCCTGGATAGTAGGTGGTCACCACCGCATCCCGGATGGTGATAACAGCGTCCTCCTTACTGGGGAAGTTAGTGAGCATGCCAAGGCCGGCAAGGGTTAGCAGTGCTACCAAAAGCATCACCAAGCGTGAGTTATTGAGTGAGAAACCGGTCAGGTTCATTAAGAATCCCCCTGTTCAATTCCAACCTGTCAAACCAGATCGTCTGGCTGTTGAGCGAAGTTTTTACCAGTTCCGGCTGTCCTTTGAAGTATTGGGGTGTTGGAGCAGTGGAGTTTTGGAAAAAAAACTAATAAATGAGGTCTAAACAATCACCCATTACTCCAACACTCCATTACTCCATTACTCCATTACTCCAGTAGTCCGACAGGACTATTACTTTTCTTACTTCATCAGATTCACTTTTTGCCCGTCAGCCAGAAATTGGACACCGGCAGTGGCTATGATGTCGCCGGCCTTCAGAGCCCCAGGCTCAACGATTACGTCGTTTTCGCGAATATTCAATGCCTTCACTTGAGTCTTTTTGACAGTGGAGCTCTTTTCATCATAAATGAAAACAAAGTGTGTTTTCTCTTCTCCCACAAGAATCGCGGCCAGAGGGACTGCAAGACCAGCCATTATTGGCTCCCCTGTTTCCGACTCCAGGATAAACTCGAAGGCAACTTCCACTGACATTCCCGATCTGAGATCTGGAAACTGCTCCTGCAGTTGCACGGTCACCGGGTAGGTACTGGCAGTTCGTGATCTCGACCCTAACTCGGTTATCACCCCTGGCACCTTGCGATTGTTCAAGGTGGGGAAGACAACTTCTGCCTCATCACCCAGGGAAAGATTTATGAGAACCGAGTCAGGCACGGCCGCAGAGACCTCGAAGCCTGATTCCACTCCATCTAATCCAAAAACGGCTTTGCCTACTGGGACCTCAACGAATGGCTCAATCTCTTTCACAGAGATAGTCCCGTTAAATGGAGCCTTTAGTTGGGTTTTGCGCAGATCGCGGCGTGCCAGCCCCAGTTTAGCCATTGCTGCCTCTACCTGGCTCTTGGCGCTGTCGAAGCTGGCCCTGGCCTCATCCAATTCGGCCTTGCTGGCATTGTTTGACTCGTAGAGAGCAACATAGCGCTCGTAGTTGGCTCGCCTCTCCACCACGATGGCCTGGGCTTTTGATAGTTCGGCTTCCGCGTCTCTAACCCCGAGCACGAAAGGTAGTTGATCCAGCTCAGCCAGCACCTGGCCTTTCTTGACCTGGTCGCCTAGTCTTACTTCGACCTTCTCAACCGTCCCACCCACGGCAAAGCTGAGGGCGGTCTGGTCCACAGGCTTGGTGGTGCCTGAGATCATCCTTACCTGCATGGTTGTGGTCTCGGCCACTTTGATCCACCTGATCGAGCGAATGACCTCGGCAGGCTTTTCTTCTTTGCCACAGCCAAACGCTGCCAGGATCGGAACTAGTAAGCAGAGGGTGAACGCGAGAAATGTACTCCTGCCGGAAATAGAACGAAACATCAAATCACCTCCAGGGTATCGAAAGGCGGGTAACCAAATTTTATGTCTCTTGATCTGATTAATTGGACAAGATCACAAGGATACTCTTTTTTGTCAAGTTTTTTGCATTTTACTCGAATCCCGGGAGAAGTAAATAGCGCACTAACTCAACCACACGTATTGATGAGGTCTCAAAGTGAAGGAGTCAGTCTTGAATTTCTCTCCTGAAATTAAATCTTCCGTCTGTTCTGAAACGACATGATCTGACAAAGAAAGGGGAACTTCTGTTGAGGAAACATTGGTAAGAGCATAGATTGTTTGATCTTGGCAATACCTCTTTATGGCGAACACCTTTGGATCAATTTCCAGTATCTTGAAATCAGCGTTTGGGTGAAAAGCCTGCTGTTTTTTCCTGATCTTGATCATGTCGATGTATGAGAAAAAAATCCTGGCGCGAAAAGACTCAGGATCTTTCAGGTCAGACATGAGGCTTTCCACCTCGAGCTTTGCCCGATTTGCTGTCCGAGCTCTTCCTGTTTGCCTTACCCCCTCCAGCCAATTGCGTGAACCTACCAGGCTGTGAATATACGTGGCCGGTACTCCTGGAAGCACATATTGTATTGCCTGTGAAGCCAAAAACTTCTCTGCCCGAGTCGATTCAGGGTCAGCGAGAATAGCATCAACGTAGGTGATGTTCAGTTCGTAGGGGCTGTCCGAGCCATCCGGATTCCGCTTGTACGAAACCTGTCCGCCATTGGCTTTCACCACTTCAGCGAGGGCATCGATCTCCTCTGGCGGCAATATACCTTCTAGCGGGCGCACACCAATACCATCGTGGGATGCGGTAAAGTTGAAAAAGGTGTTACTGGCAGATTCTAAATGGAGACCCTTGGCCCAGTTTGTCAGAACCGTGGTGTCTTCTTTGAGGAAGGAGTAAAAGAGCAGCGGCGGCAGGGTAAAATTGTAAACCATCTGGGCTTCATCGCGACCGTTACCGAAATAGCTGATGTTCTCCTGGTGGGGCACGTTGGTCTCTGTAAGAATGATGACATCCGGTGCAACCAGATCCAGTATACTTCGAAAAAGCTTCACCATGTCGTGGGTCTCATTTAAATGAATGCAGGTGGTGCCGATTTCTTTCCACAGGTAAGCGATTGCATCAAGTCTGAGTATGGTAGCTCCCTGTTGGACGTAAAAGAGAAGCACTTCTATCATCTTTTCAAGCACATCCAGGCTCTTAAAGTTGAAATCAATCTGATCGTCGCTGAAGGTTGTCCACAAGTGGACGGTGTTGCCGTCGTGCTTCTTGTATTCAGATAAGAGCGGCAATGACCTGGGACGTGTTACTTGAGACAGATCAGTGGAAGGATCCACTTCCATGGCAAAATCTATATACCCTTCTTTGCCTGCCAGGTAGTTTTCGAACCATTGTCCTTTCGAAGAAAAGTGATTCACCACATAATCGAACATGAGCTGAAAGTCGCGGCCGATTGAAACCACGTCTTCCCAGGATCCAAGTTCGGGATTAATGGCAAAAAAATCCATCACCGAAAAACCATCATCTGAAGACCAAGGGAAAAAGGGTAGAAAATGGATGGTAGAGATCGCATCCTTCAGATACGTGTTGGCAAACTCGTGAAGCGTGACCAGAGGGACGTGCCCTTTTCCCAAAAGAGAGTCGCCATAGGTTATCAACACCACATCCTCTTGGGAGAAATAACCCTCTTTATCGCTCTTTTTGACAGGAAATCTCTCAATCAGGGGCATAATTCTTTCGAGGGCCAACTCCCCTTCCCTCTCGCCGTAGATCCTGGTCAGAATGCGTTTTACCCTATCCAAGTCAGCCATTTTATAGCTCCTTCATTACTGGGCCGCGCTCCGCGATTGTGTCGTTTTATTGGAGTAATGGAGTGATGGAGCATTGGAGTAGTTGAGTCTATTAAATCCCAAACTCCAAGCACTAAATTTGGAAGGTTTCAGGTTTTTCCTTTTGTTATTCTTTTCCTCACACCTGAAACCTGAAACCTTAGTGATTGTGATATGAAATTCCTATTCCTCCAATACTCCAAAATCGATATTTTCCAGTCAGGTTCGCCGAATGAAGAACACCTTCGATACTTGGGCTAAATCCCCTATTGCCCGAACAGTTCAGGATACTTGATGGCGGCGATGTCGAGTCGCTTTCGTAACACGTCGTAAGAAAAGAAACGTCTACCTAACTCGTAGTTATGCTCCACCATCTCCTGGCAAACTTTCGGGTCGGCGAGAACTTGTTTCGCCTTTTCAACCGCATCTTTGGTCACATACCCATCGAGCTCTATTACAGAGAATCCTTTTGGCTTGATATCCTTTGAGTAAATTGAATAGGTATTTACTACGATTGGTTTGCGGAAATAGAGAGCTTCCAAAAAGGCATTGCCGAAACCCTCAAAGGTGGAAGGATAGGTCACCAGGTCGGCATAGGGATAGACATCGTTCAGGGTGTAAATCTTCCTGCCATCTTTGGTGCGCCCTCTTTTTTCATTGATGATATCTGAAGCAAAGACCAGATCCACTTTAAGGAAATCTGCATACTCCTTGAGCCTATCCTGATAATCGAAGCCTTCGTCACCCGCATCGTGAGAAATGACGAGCTTGGCTTTCATCCCCATTCTACAAACCAATTCTATGGCATGTTCAATCCCTTTTCGCTTCACCACCCGGGTAGGCTGCAGCACGAAGAGCTCGTCATCTGCAATTCCTATAGCCTGTCGAACCTCTGAGGTGTAATCATCAGGCGGCGGTGGAGGATTTTCGAAATCCATGACGTTGGGAACAACCCGCCCTGAAATACCGGTTCTCAAAGCTAATTGTTCCTCAGCATACGAATTAATGACCGAGTGGGTGAGAGTGGGCAAGTTCGGGGGAAAGGCCATATTCAAGTAATCGGAAACAGCGTTTATACTGAACCTGTCCCGCTCCCAGTAAAAGTCGTGGTGGTGTGCTGTTGCAGGCATTCCAGTTTCCGCTATAACCTCGGTGATGGCAAGGCCCAGAGGAATATTCATCGGGATGGTGAGGGAATTTTCCGCCATCAACATATCGATCTTATATTTACTTATAAAAGAATAGAGGTCATCTTTGAGTCTACTTTTAATCTCTTGAATTTTGTCGGTCAGTGACCGAGGACGTGTGGTGACACCGAAGCAGGCCTTCTGAACTTCTTGGATTTCCGGATGATTGAAGTGGGCTTGCTCAGCAAGATATGATCGCTCTGGAGGGCGATCCAACTCCCCAGCAAAATAGTAACAGGAAAGACGCCGCTCCTCCATAACTTGCACCCATTTTTCAGACTCTAGCGAAACCCCGTCTGTCCCTGCCAACCGGGTGGCGACGATGCCAATGCTTTTTACCCTGCTTCTTCCCCAGATTCCGAATTCCATCTTGCCCTCCGAATGCTCATGAAGTATTTACTTAGACCCATAGGTGCATTACTCTTAGAACCTGTACTTTATTCAAGACACACTACCTCAAAGGGAACAGGAGCGGAACAGAGAGTAACGTAACTACCATGGTTAGAATTTGCAGAGGCACGCCCACCTTGACAAAATCATTGAACTTATATGCACCGGGCCCCATAACCAGAGTATTCACCGGAGATGCCACGGGGGTGGCGAACGCTGTTGAAGCAGCCAATGCTACCGTCATAAGGTAGGGGTAAGGTGAAACCCCCACCTCTACAGCAGCGCCCACAGCAATTGGCGCCAGCAAAACCGTGGTAGCAGTGTTGGAGATAACCTGGCTGAACACAGAGGTAATCACGAACAACCCGGCCATCAGCACCAGCGGCCCCATGTCTCCAAGACTGTCCGCCAGCCCATTTGCGATAAGTTCCACCCCGCCTGTTTTTTCCAAAACCGTGGCCATTGGCAGCATTCCGGCAATGAGTACCAGACTTTCCCAGTTTATTGAAGTGTAGGCATCTTTCATGCTCACGCAGCCGGTGAGGACCATGGCCAGTGCCGCCAGCAAGACTGCGGTAACTGCATCCACAAGTTTGAAGGTCATCAGCAACATCATGCCACCGGTCACCGCTAGGGCCCAGGGGGCCTTACCCCGATTTGGGGCAACCTCGCTCATTTCTTTGGGCAGATTCAAAACCAGGAAGTCCTTTTGCTTGCCCTGTAAGAGATCGATTTGAGTCCACCCTCCACCTATGAGAAGTGAATCTCCGAAAGCGAGAGGAGTTTCAACCAACTCTTGCTTCACCGGCTCACCCTGGCGTAAAAGACCGAGAACAGACAAACCGTACCGCTCGCGAAAGCGAGATTCGCTGAGAGTCTTGCCAACCATTTCAGACCTCGGTGCCAACAGCACCTCCACCAGCCCAAGCTCTTGAGCCGCAACTTTGCCCTGCCTCTCCCCGATCTCCAACCGCTCCAATTCCTCAGCCGTTACCAGCCTGTTTACCTCATCATCGGTTCCAACCGCGTAGATGATGTCACCTGCCCTGAACTCCGTGCCGACAAGGGCGGGTTTCACTGCTTTGGTGCGACGCTGCTGCCGCTCTACTCCGAGTACGGTCACGCCATATTTGCTTCGAAGCAAGGCTTGGCCCACCGTTTTTCCTTCCAAAGGTGAACCAGCCCATATGCGCAAACGGTGTAACTGATTAGTGAGGTTGTAAATCTCAGCAAGGTCTCTCAGAGAAAGACGGTCTCTTGATGCGCCCTCCAGCCGTTCTTCCCGTGGAAGTAAACGACGCCCGAATAGGGTTATATATGCAATTCCAACAAGCAGAATCAGCAGACCGATTGGGGTAAAGTCGAAAAATCCAAAAGATTCTAAACCCTCCCTGGTCAACTGGGTGCTCACCACCAGGTTGGGCGGGGTGCCGATCAAAGTCAACATCCCACCAATGAGTGAGGCAAAAGCCAGGGGCATCATCAGCCTTGAAGGACTTGTGCCGGCCTTGGCTGCCAAATTAAGGGCCACCGGGATGAATATGGCAACAGCCCCGGTGGAGCTCATAAATGCGGAGAGACCAGCCACCACCAGCATCAGCAAAATCAACAGACGGCTTTCATTGGTTCCAGCCACGCTCATCAGCCAGTCGCCAATTGCGTATGCCACGCCCGTACGAAAAAGTCCCGCCCCCACTACAAACAGGCCCGCTATCAGGAGCACCACAGGGTCACCGAATCCGGCCAGAGCATCTCCGGGTGATAGCAGACCGCTGAGTATTAAAGTAAGTATGACCATGATGGCCACTACGTCCAACCGCAAAAATCCGCTAACAAACAGGAGAACGGTGACCAGTAGCAGGCCAAAGACAAAGAGGATTTCACCTGTCATTCAGTGTCTCCAACGGGCCGAATTAACTACGACGGACCAGCGCTGCGTATTTCCTCAGATACATCGCCGGCGAACTGCGTGAAGTTCTCCGCAAACATGGACGCCAGTTTCTTCGCCTGTTCGTCGTAAGCCACCTGATCTTTCCAGGTGTTCTTGGGTTGCAGAACCTCGGATGGCACATCAGGACAATTCTCGGGCACCTCCACGCCGAAGAAAGGATCCTTGGTCCTAGGGATTTCTTCCAGGGTGCCATTCAACACCGCGCTGACCATAGCGCGAGTGTAGGCCAATTTAATTCGTTTCCCAGTGCCGTAAGGCCCGCCGCTCCAACCGGTGTTGATGAGCCACACTGAGGCGTTGTGCTTTGAGATCTTTTCGCCCAAGAGATCCGCATAGACGGATGGATTGAGGGCCATGAAAGGAGCTCCGAAACAGGCGCTAAATGTGGCCTGTGGCTCTTTTATACCCCTCTCAGTCCCGGCCACTTTAGCAGTGTAACCGGAAAGAAAGTGATACATTGCTTGTTCCGCAGTCAGCTTTGCTACAGGCGGCAGTACCCCAAAGGCATCCGCGGTAAGAAAGAGTACCTGCTTGGGATGGCCCCCCAACCCCTCACGGGTAGCGTTAGGGATGTGAGATATGGGGTATGATGCCCGGGTATTTTCGGTGTAGGCGTCGCTGTCTAGATCCAACCGTCTAGTGGCTGAATCAATGGCGACATTTTCCAATATGGTTCCAAAGCGTCGGGTGGTTTCGTAAATCTCAGGCTCCCCCTTGGGCGACAACCTGATTACCTTGGCGTAACAGCCTCCTTCAAAGTTAAACACTCCGCTTTCGCTCCAGCCATGCTCGTCGTCACCGATAAGAGTTCGATCCGGGTCAGCAGAAAGGGTGGTCTTGCCCGTACCCGAAAGGCCGAAAAACAGGGCGACGTCATCTTGGCTCTTGCCGTAGTTGGCCGAGCAGTGCATGGGCAAGACGTTCTGTTCCGGCAAGATGTAAGTCATTACCGTCAGCAGAGTCTTTTTCATCTCACCGGCATAATGGCTGCCTGCTACCAAAGCCTCCATTCGCCCAAAATTAAGCAGGACGACAACCTCAGAATTAGTACCGTCTTCCTCGGGATTGGCATTGAAGCCCGCGGCATCGAGAATAGTGAATTTCGGCTGGTGCTGGGCCAGCTTGAGTGGATCTAATTCCCGGACGAACATGTTGCGGGCAAAGAGACTGTGCCAGGCCTTCTCGGTAATCACTCTAATGGGAAGTCTGTACTTCGGGTCTGCACCCACGTAACAGCCTTGGACATACAGATCTTTTCCCTCGAGATAGGCCAGAATGCGAGCCCGCAATGCTTCATAACGCTCGGGACTGAAAGGCCGATTGACCTCACCCCAGTAAATCTTGTCCTGGCTGGATGGCTCACGAACCAAATACTTGTCGTTCGGGGAACGGCCCGTGTACTGACCGGTCCGAACCACGAGCGGGCCGAGATGGGCCATGAGTCCTTCATGTCGTTGAAGGGCCTGTTCATAGAGAGCGGGACTCGATAAGTTCCACCATATGGTTTTGGCATTGGTTATCCCGAAGTCTTCTAACCCTCGCAGACTCCTAATGCTGCCTTGATCCTGCATCTTTTCCTCCCTTGTTTAAATCCAATATCAACTTAATACTCAAGTTTCGCACCCCTCTGGATTCCCGCCTGCGCGGGAATGACGTGACATTCTAACCTACTGTCATTACTACGAAAGCAGGAATCAAAAAACAATCACCTAAGGCGATCCTTTGTAGGACGAGTCAAATCAGCACGGTAACAGTTTACCCATTTAACGCCCTGTAGACGTGTCGTTCACTTCAACAGGGGATGCGAAACTTGAGTTAATATTAGTGTTACTTTTTGCAGTAAGTCAAGATTGGTATCCTATTTCACCATTCGGTCACTATCTTTTCAGGTTTGGGGAAGACTGAGGGTTTGTTTGGATAGAGAAAATGATTTATCTCCAACCCTGGTTGGCAATTGGGCAATTGGATTCTATAATAAAACACTTGATCCTCAATGCGGACCTTATAGGCGAAAGGAAATGAGACATGGATTTAGATCTGCTTTCATCCCTGGCAGTAGAAAATGAAACCAAAGTGGTTTTGGTGGTCATGGACGGAGTGGGTGGTCTGGCGGGACCGGAAGGGAAAACTTCCTTGGAAGCCGCCCACACCCCAAACCTTGATGCGCTGGCGCGGTCCGGCATCTGCGGCTTTCATGACCCACTGGCCCCGGGGATCACCCCGGGATCAGGACCAGCCCACATCGGGCTCTTCGGCTACGACCCGTTCCAGTACCTAATCGGCCGAGGCGTGCTGGATACGGCCGGTACACCGTTCGTGTTCGAACCTGGTGACATGGCCAGCCGACTGAATTTCGCCACTTTGGCAACCGATGGTACCATTTTGGATCGACGCGCCGGGCGTATTCCCGACGAAGAGGGCAAACGGGTGACCGCTTTACTCGCTGAAAACATCAAAGATATCGAGGGAGTGCAGGTGTTACTTCAGCACGTCAAGGAGTACCGGGCCGCAGCAATTTTCAGAGGAAAGAAACTGGACGGTCGGCTCTGCGACAGTGATCCACAGAAAATCGGCTTGAAGCCGCTGAAAGTTGCGCCTACCCAGGAGAACCCGACCCCTGAGGCTGAGGAAGGTGCGCGACTGGCCAACAGTTTTATTGCCAGGGCTAAAGAGGTGTTGGCAGGAGAAGCAAAGGCCAACTTTACCATGATGCGCGGCTTTGACATTTATGATCCTCTGCCCAACTTCTGCGAGCTTTACAAGTGGCGCGCCTGCGCTGTGGCCGCCTATCCCATGTACAAGGGTGTGGCCAAGCTGGCAGGCATGCGAGTGGTTGAGGAAGGACAATCCACAATGGAAGAAGAATTAGATCTCGTGGAGCGTGAGTTTCCCAAAACTGACTTTCTCTTCCTCCACATCAAGAAAGCGGATTCCATGGGTGAGGACGGTAACTTCCAGGGCAAGGTGGAGGTGATCGAACATTTCGACCAGTTGTTGCCGCGGTTGGTGAAACTGAAGCCCAATGTCCTCTGTATAACCGGAGACCACTCAACGCCGTGCAGCCTCGCCAGCCACTCCTGGCACCCGGTCCCCATCTGCATTGCCTCAAAAACTGTAAGGACTGACAGTTGCCAAACTTTCGGGGAGACGTCCTTTCTCACCGGAGGGCTGGGCCGTATTCACAGCACAGATGTGCTGCCCCTGCTTCTGGCCCATGCTGAAAGATTGATGAAATATGGAGCGTAGTGGGGATTGCGGAGTTCGGATTGTGGAATGCGGAATTAAGAGATTTTAGATTGAAGATTGCAGATTTGGGATTGCGGAATGCGGATTGCGGAGTGCGGAATTAAAGGTGTCAGGTGTCAGGGAAGAAAAATAAGAAAGGAAAATAACCTAAAGTAAAACATTAAATATTTAACATAAATTACTATAATATTAAATATCTAAAGATATTTATTTACTCATTGAGAAGCGTTTTTGATCTGTTCGGCAATTTCCCGACTGAAATCACCAACCAGTTCGCTCATGGTCGCAACGAGCGTTTCAAAACTCTTATCTGCCAGGGGCCTACTAAAACTTGGCTGTTTCGATACAATCTTTCTCCTCTGATTCTCCTCAAACTCTACAATATAATACTGAACGAGCAGCGAAGCCTCCACACCTGGTTCACCGTCAAAACGAATGACCTCCACAACGACTTGATATTCCAGTGGCAGCTCCTGTTTAGTCCTGTAGGGGAAAATAAGGATTCGATCCGTAGATACCAGGACTGATAGGTTCTGAGCTAGAATGGCGGTGAAGTTAGTGCTTAAAGGTTCTCCCCAGTATTGGAAATCGTGAACCTTGATCTCGTTTGTGCTGGTACGGGTCACAATCTGGGGCCGATTCAAGTAGTCTCGGACTCTTACGGGACCGATTCCGAGCACGGTTCCGTCATCCACTGCTGGTCCCTGCTCTTCTATGGAAGCGTTAAGGGGCTCAAG
>Ga0209536_100014846_pt1 | contig 11155 bp, 9 predicted proteins | sample DeeMarSeWOR28_12_FD_187461 | JGI IMG/M metagenome (GOLD analysis project Ga0209536, IMG submission 187461) | Marine sediment microbial communities from White Oak River estuary, North Carolina - WOR-2-8_12 (SPAdes) (version 2) | ecosystem: Environmental > Aquatic > Marine > Intertidal zone >... | reverse complement strand
GCATTGACGGGGTCCGCATTCTCGGCCAGCCCGACATGTGCATGTTTACACTGGCTTCTGATTCGGATAAAATCAATGTCTACCGCCTGGCCGACCAGATGAAACTCAAGGGCTGGTACCTGCAGCCGCAATTCGCGCGTGAAAATTCACCGGCCAACCTGCACATATCCATGAACCGATCCACCGTGCCGCAGGCGGAGGCATTTCTGGAAATATTTGCTGAAACTATTGCAGAGATGAAACAGCAGGAGCCCGATGACGATACCAGCGCGCTCTATGCCGAGTTGGACAATCTGTCCATTAACTATGACGAAGCGACTTTTTTCAAACTGGCTGAAATGGTCGGGGTGACCGCGGATCAGCTGCCGGATAGAATGGAAAAAATCAACAAACTGCTGGAAGTGCTGCCCTATGATGTTTCCGAGTTCATGCTGGTCGAATTTCTGAATAACCTGATGGTGGCTGACTGAATTTAAAGGATCGATATGCAAGCGCCGCAACTGCCATTTTTCAAGGTGGATCAATTACCGGTGCTGTCTATTCGCTAGCGGCAATCGCAAAGCCCATGGCCAGCTTCTCCAGCGAGTCAGAAAGTTCATGTTTCAAATCTTCGCCGGTGCGGTACCGATCATTTTTCGCCCAGTCGTCACTCAATTGATGCATCCAGCAATCCGGTTTGGGCGGTGCTTCAGTCCACTTTACCGTTGGCCCGTAAAACAGATAAATATCCCAGGCTATCTTGCCATACCACCCGACGCTGGCGGCAATGGTTTTACCGACGATTTTATTGCTGTCGTAAAAATGCTTAAGCCTGCGGTCGTTCAGCACCTTGACCGACGGAACAGCGGCATCAAAGGAATCTTTTTCAAGAATCGGAATCCAGACAATGGATCCGCTGACATCGGCATGGGGATAGTTGCTAAATACATTCTCATGTACCGCCCGGGCACCCTGATCGCGTCACAACGGACAGGTAGGCGAAAGCAACGCCATAAATCGAATTTTACTGCGATCCGCGTTAAATCGCTCTTTGAGCGGATCAAGCGTGTTGTCCAGGGTAATAATTTCACTTGGTTGATCTATTATTCTCATTCTCAGCACCTACGATGCACCCCAATCTCAGTCGATCACATTGAGGGCGGGCTTGCCATCCAGCTTGGCCACCACCTGGCGGACATCACCCAAGCATCATTGGCCTTTGGGGTTTTTAACTGCGCATTGGCAATTTCCAAGCTTTTTTTCCATCCGGATCTTTTCCATTAAGGTAGAGCGGCCATTTTTACGATAATCCCGGCGAATATCGTCAACCGAGTATCCAAAACAGTAGCAAATTAAATCATCCACGAGACCTGTCCTTTCAATCCACCAAAATATTAAAAAGCGATCGCAGCTCGAATATCTGTTTGACTGAATTTGTCAAATATATATTTACTTTGATTTTCAAATTCAGTATAGAAAAAAATTCACCATTGAAACTTCGTATTTTTGCGATAAACCCCACATATCCCGGTTGGCTGAGGTCAAGGAGACGGCAGCGTTCGATGGTCGAAGCCCTCCCGGGATCATGGTCGCTATTCCAGCACGTAAATCAATCTGGCGCCGAATTGAAGGAATGGCCAAGGAGATGTTGCTAAATGAGCAGGATCGAAACTCATAAACTTGTCAAAGAGTGGGGCAAGGTCCGGGCGGTTGATGGGGTATCCTTCCAGGTTGCCAAGGGAAGCCTGACGGTTCTGCTGGGTCCCTCCGGTTGCGGTAAATCTACGATTCTGCGGATGATCGCCGGGTTGGAGAAAGTGACGTCCGGACAAATTGCTATTGGCGGGCAGGACATCACCGATATGGATGCGGCGAAGCGGGGCGTTTCGATGGTCTTTCAGTCTTACGCGCTGTTTCCGCATTTGAATGTTCGCGAGAATATCCTCTTTGGCCTCAAAGTTCGCGGTGTTGCTGCAGCCGAGAGACGCAAACGCTTAGGCGAGGTCTCCAAAATGGTCGGGCTCGACGGGCTGCTGCTGCGCAAGCCGGCCAAACTTTCAGGCGGACAGCGACAACGGGTGGCATTGGCCCGGTCCATCGTATCCCAGCAGCCGGTTTGCCTGATGGATGAGCCGCTGTCGAATCTGGACGCCAAACTGCGCAACGAAATGCGCGACGAAATCCGCACCCTGCAACAAAAACTCGGCCTGACCATGATCTATGTCACCCACGATCAGATTGAGGCCATGACCATGGCCGATCAGGTCGTGTTGCTGAGAAGCGGACGCATTGAACAAGTCGGCCCCCCCCACGAGCTTTATGAACACCCGGCAACCGCATTTGCGGCCCATTTTATCGGATCGCCCCCGATGAATCTCATTCGGCTGGATCAGGTCAAAGACCGCGCGCAACTCTCGGCCGCGGGCGGCGGGATCCCGGTTCCGGAAGGCCGCCGGGGATGGTCCATCGGTGTCAGACCCGAGCACATCAAATTAAGCCGGCACGGGTTAACGGCCAGAGTTGATGTGATTGACTTTTTAGGGGCTGAAACGATTATTCGCCTGGCATATGAGCAGCAGACCCTGCTGGCAAGAATAAATGGCCGGGCCAAAATCGTACCGGGTGATCGGATTACGGTCAGCTGGCCGCCCGAAGCAGCCCACGTGTTCAATGAAAAAGGCCTGAAAAACGATTGAAGATTTTTGATTGAAGATTGAAGATTTGAGGTATTCTATCGATTTAAAAGGGACGCAGCGGAGCAACGCTGCAAATATTCGATATTCAATTTTCCATCGTCAATTCCGGCTTGCCCGGGATTAGATACTGGGAGCCGGAACCGGAAGGCCGGCTTTGAGCGAAGCGAACCAAAAACTTAAAAAAATGGAGGTGGCGAAAATGTTGAACAAACTGAAGATTTTATTTTTAACCGTTGCCGTAACGATCGGCCTGGTCACGGCACCCATGGCCGGAGCTGAAACCGAACTGAACATGTATTATCCGGTGGCCGTTGGGGGTCCATTGACGAAAATTGTGGACAGCATGGTTGCCGATTTCATGAAAGAGAATCCGGACATCAAAGTCAACGCCATTTACGCCGGCAACTACAACGATGCCCGGATCAAGGCCTTTGCAGCGCTGCAAAGCGGCAAGCCGGCCCAGCTGTCGGTCATGTTTTCCATCGATATTTACGAATTGATCGAGCAGGATGCGATCATTGCCTTTGATGATGTCGTCGAAACCCCGGAAGAAAAAGCCTGGCTGAACTCCTTCTACCCGACCCTGATGGAAAACGGCCGCACCGCCGGCAAGACCTGGGGCATCCCGTTTCAACGCTCGACCATCGTCATGTACTACAACAAGGACGCTTTCAAGGCGGCCGGTCTCGACCCGGACCAGCCGCCGGCAACCTGGCAGGAACTGGTCGCCGCCGGCCAGAAGCTCACCAAAGACGACGGATCCCAGTGGGGCGTGATGATTCCATCAACCGGTTATCCCTACTGGATGTTCGGCGCTTTGACCATGCAAAACGGCCAGGTTCTGATGAACGATGCCGGCAACGAAACTTACTTCGACAGCCCGGCTGTCATCGAAGCCCTGCAATTCTGGCTGGATTTAGGCACAAAACACAAGATTATGCCGGCCGGCACCATCGAATGGGGCACGCTGCGCCAAAATTTTCTGGAGGGCAAAACCGCCATCATGTGGCATTCCACTGGCAATCTGACCATCGTTAAGGAAAAAGCGGCGTTCGACTTCGGCGTTGCCATGCTGCCGGCCAGCAAACGGCGCGGCACGCCCACCGGCGGCGGTAATTTTTACATCTTCAAAAAAACATCCGCGGCCGAGCGCAAGGCCGCCATGCGGCTGATCAAGTTCATGACCAGCCCGGAGCGTTCGGCCGAATGGTCGATGAAGACCGGCTATATGGGTATCAGCCCGGCGGCTTACGAAACCAGCAAACTCAAAGCGTATGTCAAGGACTTTCCATACGCCGCGGTCGCCCGCGACCAGCTTAAATATGCCACGGCCGAATTGTCGACTTACCAGACCGGCCGGATTCGCAAGGCTTTGGACGATGCCATTCAAGCCGCTCTGACCGGTGCCAAATCCCCGGAAGACGCCCTGAAAGAGGCTCAGTCACTGTCCGAACGGCTGCTGAGGCCGTATCAATAAGCACAAATCCGCCAAGAACGGGGAGCGGGCAGCAGCTGCGCCCCTCCCCTTTACGGCTCCCTGCGCTTTTTAAGGAACCCAAGCGATGTCGCGCAACATCATGAGGCACGTATATGGATGGCTGTTGTTGACCCCGGCCGCGATTCTGTTGATCGCATTCACCCACTATCCAACCGTGGCCACCGTCATTGACAGCCTGTTTTCCAAGGGTTCGGCGATTCGGCCATCCCGTTTCGTGGGGCTGGCCAACTATGCAATGCTGGTCGACGACCCCATTTTCTGGAAGGTCCTCACCAACAACGCCTGGTTCGCTCTGGGCACGATCCCGACATCGATTCTCCTGGCGATCGCCATGGCGCTGTTGGTCAACCGGGCCATCCCGGGCCGCTCTCTGGTGCGCATGGCCTATTTTACCCCGACCATTTTGCCCATGATTGCCGTGGCCAATATCTGGCTGTTTTTCTACACGCCGGATATCGGGCTGATAGACCAGGCGGCAGGCTGGTTCGGGTTCGATGGCCATAATTGGCTGGGAGACCCGGCGACGGTGTTGCCGGCCATCATCGTCATGACGATTTGGAAAGAGGCCGGATTTTTCATGATCTTTTATCTGGCGGCGCTGCAGAACGTCCCGCCCGAACTGGAGGAAGCCGCCCGGCTGGAAGGCTCGACGCGCTGGTACTATTTCCGCCGGGTCTTGTTCCCGCTGCTGATGCCGACCACCCTGTTCGTGATGATCAACGCCGTGCTCAACTCTTTTAAGCTGGTAGATCATTTATTTGTGCTCACCAAAGGCGGGCCCGACAACGCCAGCAACCTGCTGCTGTATTATATTTTTGAAAGTGCCTTTTCATATTTCGACACCAATTACGCGGCGACCCTCACTGTCATTCTGCTCGGTCTGTTGGCCGTGATGGCGCTGATGCAGTTTTATGTCCTGGACAAACGGGTGCATTATCGATGAATTCATTGCGGTCCTCATTTTCTAATCTTCCAAACGCGCTGGAGACAGTTGCCGCCTGGTTTTTGGCCCTGTTCTGGATCGCGCCGCTGGTATATGCCTTTTGGGCGGCATTTCATCCCAGTCAATACGCGGTGCATTTCGACATTTTTGCACCGCTTACCCTTGACAATTTGCGCGAAGCCCTGTCACGGGCACCGTTTCTGCGCTATGCCTTCAACACCTTCATTTTGGTCACCACCATTCTATTTGCGCAACTGGTGCTCTGCACCCTGGCGGCATATGCCTTTGCCCGCTACCGGTTTTTCGGCAGTAATATCGCATTTGCCCTGGTTTTGGTTCAATTGATGATTACGCCGGAAATCCTGATCGTTGAAAATTACGGCACCCTGGCCCGCTTCGACCTGATCGACACCATTCTCGGCATCGGTCTGCCCTACATGGCCAGCGCCTTTGGCATTTTTCTGCTGCGCCAGGCCTTTAAATCAACGCCCAAGGAACTCGAAGAAGCCGCCCGGCTTGAAGGCTGCGGTGTCTTCGGTGTGTTATGGCGGGTCTACGTGCCCTTGGCCCGCCCGACCTATATCGCCTATGCCCTGGTTTCGGTCAGTCACCATTGGAACAATTTTTTGTGGCCCCTGGTAGTGACCAACTCGGTGGAAACGCGCCCGTTGACGGTCGGACTCGGCATTTTCGGAGCCCCTGAATCCGGCGTGGACTGGTCAATCATATCGGCAGCGACGTTGATGTCCGTCGCCCCCCTTCTGATTGCCTTTCTGTTGTTTCAAAAGCAATTCGTACAGTCCTTTATGCACGCGGGCATCAAGTAAACTTCCGCTTCACCGAATCCTGGAGCAGCAGCCGTTTCAGGCGGAAAACCACGGGTTCGTTGAAACTTAACTCACAGACAACGAGCATGCGCCATCTAATAATTCGATTGAATCAAATTCACAGGGCTTACGGCAGCGCCTATCTTTTTGCCTGGGTTCACCGGATCAGCGGAATCGGTTTACTGCTCTTTTTATACGCCCACATTTTCACCTTATCGGATTTGCTTGAACCGGCTCAATTTGATGCGAAAATGGCATGGCTGGCCCGGGTGGGATTGAACTACTTTGGTTTGATGCTGGCGCTGCCCGTAATATTGCATGCCTTGAACGGCGGCCGGCTGATGCTTTATGAAACCTTCGGCAACCGCCGGGATGACGTGCTTGTCGCCTGGGTTGCGGGCCTGGCCCTCTTGTATCTGATTGTCCTGTTTTTCGTAATGAATTTCTCGAATATTTCATTGGCATCATTTACCCTGAATATCGCCCTGTTGATCAGCCTGGCCGTGGCCGGTGGCCTTGGCATGGCCATCCGTAAATCCAAAATGGGCGGTTATTGGAAAATCCAGCGAATCAGCGGCGCCTTTCTGGTAATTATGATTCCGGTCCACCTGCTGTTCATGCACGCCGATCCGGCGGCAGGCCACGATTCGGCAGTCATCTTGTCCCGCATTCGCGCTGATATGCTGATCCGGGTGGCCGATTTTCTGGTTGTCGTCAGTGCCCTGTACCATGGCGCTTATGGATTGATATCCATTGCCAAGGACTATCTGAAATCTGAAACCTTGATTCGCCGGGTATCGATTCTGATCGCGATTTTATCGATCCTGTTCGGCTGGCTGGGCATTAGAACCATTGCCATGGTCTGATTGCGCCGGGATCCGCTGACCTCAATCCTCGTCATTTAGTTTTAAAAAATGACTCACTTTAAAAGCAAGTTACGAGATCTGGATGATATGCTGAAAATTGCCTCGACCAGAAGCTGTGATGTCCTCATTATCGGTGCCGGCGGTGCGGGGCTGCGATGTGCCGCCCGGATACTCGAAAAAAGACCCCACAGCAGCATCGTTGCCGTCACCAAAGTGGGGCATGCCCAGAAATCGCACACGTCGACGGCCCAGGGCGGTCTGGCGGCCGTCGATCCCGCAGATGCGGCGGACGACCCCATCTTTCACATGTTTGACACCTGGAAAGGTTCCGATTGCACCGCGGATCAAAACGTGGTTCGCAAGATCTGTGAGGCGGCCTGGGAAGAAATTACCTGGCTTGAAAGCCGGGGCATGCACTTCAGCAGGGATCCGGATGGGCGCTTGAGCAAGCGGACTTTTGGCGGCCACACCGTCAACTTTGGCGAGGCCTCGGCCTATCGCGCCGTGTTCGAGTCGGATCGAACGGGCAAGGGCATCATGGATACGGCCTGGGGCGAAGCCTTGAAGCAAAACACCAGGTTTATCAACCAGAGCATCGCCGTCGAGCTTTTGTTTAACGGGAAATCATGCGTCGGTGCGGTGATTTTTTTACTGCACGCGGGCGAGTTGATCCGTATTTTCGCCAAGGCCACGGTTCTGGCGACCGGCGGCAGTGGGCAGGTATTTCAGATCACCACCAATTGCAGGCAAAATACCGGGGACGGTCTGGCGCTGGCCTTATTATCCGGCTTGTCCATCATGGATCCGGAGGCGGTTCAATTTCATCCGACCGGTATCGTGGGCCCCGGGATTCTGGCCAGCGAGACCCTGCGCTCGGTCGGCGGCATTTTGAGAAATAAGGATTTGGAGCCCTTCATGGAGAAATATGCGCCGAAAATGAAAGAACTGGCGCCGCGGGATCTGGTGGCCCGCGCCATGGAAAACGAAATCAGGCAGGGCAAGGGGGCCTACAGCCGGGATCATGCCGTCGAACACGTCTGGATCGATCTGAGGCACCTGCCGGAAGCCGTCCATAAAACCCAGATCCCCGAGGTGACGAGCTTTTTCAAGCGCTATGTCAATATCGACCCCCAAAAGGAACTCTGTCCGGTGCGCCCCAGCTGCCACTACCACATGGGGGGGATCCCGACCAACGCACGCGGGCAGGTGCAGGACAATCAGAACCACATCGTCGATGGGTTGTTCGCCATCGGAGAATGTGCCGCCGCCAGTTTTCACGGATTCAACCGCTTGGGAACGAATTCGATTCTCGAACTGATCACCATGGGAAAATTTGCGGCGGATCACATTTTAAAGCAATTGGACGGCAGCTGCCCTGACACGGCCGACCCGGGCGCCAGCGCAGCGATAGAGCGCTTCGAAGGGTACCGCAAGGCAACCGGATCGGAAAATTCGGGCCAAATCAAATCAACCCTGCGCAAGGTAATGACTGAACATTTGTCCGTATTTCGGACTGAAACGGGAATCTTGCAGGCCCTGCAGGCATTGGCGCAGCTCCAAGAGCAAACCCGGAACATCGCGATCAGGGAAAAGGCGTTGCCCATGAATCCGGAACTGCTGATGCGCTGGGAGTTGGACAACCTGTTGTGCCTGGCGACAATCATCGCCCAGGCCGCCTTGCAAAGGCAAGAATCCCGGGGGGCGCATTACCGCGACGACTTCCCGCAACGGCGCGAGGCGTTCAATCACCACACCCTGGTTTCGATGAACAGTGCCGGTGAAGTGCAGTTCAGCCAAAGAGCTGTCGATATGAGTATTTTCGAAGCGGGGAACGAAAATTACGAAAAATTCGGTCTGATCCAAAGAACGTATTGATGCAAACGCCCCGGGCGTGACTCAAAGCCATGAAAAAAAACAAGACCTATTCCCTGACATTGAAAATCCATCGCTTCGACCCCCAAACAAAGGCTGCCGGCCGCCGGAGCTATCGGGTAGAAGCCGGCGGCGTCCAGCGCTTCGTCGATCTTTTCAGAGAGATCAACAGCACGCAGGATCCCACGCTGGCCTGGAACTCGTCCTGCGAACACGGCCAGTGCGGAAGTTGTTCGATCCGCATCAACGGCAAACCCCTGTTGGCTTGCGAACTGCTCGTTGAAACCGCCGTGCGGGAGTTCAAGACGACCACCTTTACCATTGACCCCATCGAAGTGGCCCCCGTTGTGCGGGACCTGGCCGTAGACATCGCAACGGCATACGAAAAACTGAATCGGGTAAAACCATACATCATCGACCCGCTGCCCGTCTCTGACAGTAAACCCCACACCATAGCGCCGCAACATCTCCAAAAATATATTGAGGCAACCCGCTGCATCAACTGCTTTTGCTGCGCTTGCGCCTGTATCAGCAGCCATCATCGCTTTCTGGGCCCCAATGCGATGCTGGCGGCGATTATCCGCCTGATGGACCCGCGCGAGAATAACAAGCAGCAGCGGCTGGCGGTTCTCTACAGTGACGAAGGCGTCAGCCGCTGCCACACGTCCCGGGCCTGCTCGCGGGTGTGCCCCAAACAGATCGATGTGGCCCATTTTATTGCCCTGGCCAAGGCCGGGGCGGTGCATGAGCCATGAGGTATTGGTTAATGGTTATTCGTTATTAGTTATTGGTTTAATTTGGTTTGATAAGGATCAAAATTTTTATGAACGAGACAATCGAATTGATAAAGCGATGCAGCCGCATTTCATTTCAAGAATTGCCGGAAGCGGTCATCAGCACGGCCAAATACCTTCTGTTGGATTATCTCGGCGTCGCCATTCGAGGATCCCGGACTGAATCGGCAAAGTCGGCCCAATCCCTGGCAGGCCGATTCCATTCCACGGCGGCCGATATGACCATTATCGGCACGGATATCGCCACGGACCCGCTGCATGCCGCGTTGGCCAATGGAATTGCCGCGCACTCGATCGAATGCGATGACGTCGTCAATGAGGCCTCCCTGCACCCGGCGGTGACCGTCCTGACGACCGCTTTAAGCGCGGCGGCCCTGGCCGGGGGATGCAGCGGAAAGGATTTTATTGCAGCGATCGTCGGCGGTTATGAAACGGTGATCCGGCTGGGCGTGGCCGTTGACCCGGCCTCGCATTATGCCCGGGGCTTTCACCCCACGGCAACCTGCGGCACGTTTGGGTCCGCGCTGACCGCCGCCTGCATATTGAGGCTGGATGAGGAGCGCACCGGCAACGCGCTGGGCATTGCCGGCAGCCAGGCCGCGGGCTCGATGGAGTATTTGACCGACGGGGTCTATACCAAGCGGTTTCACGCCGGGTGGGCTTCCCAGAGCGGGTTGACGGCGGCGCTGCTGGCAGCTGAAGGGTTTACCGGGCCCACAACCATCATCGAGGGCAAATTCGGCTTCCTGAATGGCTATTCGGACACCCCCCATCCCGAGCGCTTGTTTTCAGGCTGGCAAAACCCCTACAAGATCATGAAAACCAGCATTAAACCCCACGCCTGCTGTCGATACAATCAAGGGCCCATCGATTGCCTGCTGAACATCATCAAAGACAATCAACTGGCGGCTGATGATATCCAGACTGCAACGGTCGGTATTCTGAGTGCCGGGTTTCCCCTGGTCGCTGAACCGGTTGAGAAAAAAAGGCGCCCGGCAACCATCGTGGATGCCCAGTTCAGCATGCCGTTTGGTGCGGCGGTTGCCATCCTGTTCGGCAATGCGGCCCTGGATCGATACACTTTAAAAAACCTCCAGTCAAAGAAAGTAAAAGATTTAATGGCGCGCATAAACTGCGTCCGGGACCCGGCGCTGGATGCCCTGTATCCTGCAAAGTGGCCGGCATCGGCCGAAATCGTGACCCACGACGGACGAAAATATACCGGTAAAATCGAGTACCCCAAGGGCGACCCGGAAAACCCATTGTCCGGTGAAGAACTGAAGGATAAATTTATCAGCATGGTGCAGCCTGTCCTGCCCCTCCAACAGGCTGAACAGGTAATACAACTGGTCGATGATTTTGACAATCTCGATGATGTTCGCCATCTAATCAAGGCATTGGCCCTTAAGTAAAAGGACAAAAATGAAAGTAACTGTCTGCCAACTAGACAACCGCAATGGTCACATCGGCCCGATGCTCGAAAAACTTTCAATCCATATTCAAACAAATCAATCTGATTTTTTGCTGCTGCCGGAGATGTGCTTTTCAGAATGGTTGGCCGTCGATCCGACACCGAATTTGGAACGCTGGCATCAAACGGTTAACGAGCATGAGATCCGGATATCGAAATTAGCTGAACTGGGAGCCAAAGCCGTGATGGGCACCCGCCCGATTGTGTTG
>Ga0209536_100014845_pt1 | contig 11155 bp, 10 predicted proteins | sample DeeMarSeWOR28_12_FD_187461 | JGI IMG/M metagenome (GOLD analysis project Ga0209536, IMG submission 187461) | Marine sediment microbial communities from White Oak River estuary, North Carolina - WOR-2-8_12 (SPAdes) (version 2) | ecosystem: Environmental > Aquatic > Marine > Intertidal zone >... | reverse complement strand
GAGGGATCCACCCTCAAAACCCTACAAGAAACTCGAAGAGGACATGAAAAACAGAAAAGAGGTAACCACATTCGATCAGCTCCGAAAGGCACTTGAGGATGTGGATTCAACATTAATTAAAAAAGCCATGAGGAGGATATTTTCCCAGAGCAAGAAGATCAGGCCCGGTTTCTCGTCTTCATGGGTGGCGCCACATCCTCCCGAAGGGGCAAAGGCCGTGGCCAAGTACATCATCGACGGAAGCTCTGTTACCCTTTTTTTCGTCCCCGAGGAACTGGAAACACTGTACCATGTCAAACCCATCGAATACGATATCCCAATGAGTCATGTAAAACTCATCCATTTGGCAAGATCGCATCTCACTGACCGTTTTCCCAAGAATATCCAAATCGACAATCCGGAGCAGGCCAGGGAGTATATATCTAATATGGGTAACAGGCTGATTTACCAGCTCGCAAAAAAACACGCAATCGTTCTGGGCAGGAACCGCTCGGAAGAGATTGCCACGGTAAAGAAGCTGTCCAACATACTTGCCAAGTACACCGCAGGTTTCGGGATAGTGGAGTTCTTCTTGAAGGACAACTATGTCCAGGATGTTTACATAGATGCCTCGCCTTCGGAAAACAAGGTGTACATAAAGCTGGGAGGCTTAAATGAACCGAAACTCTCTGAAAAATGCACAACAAATGTGAGCGTTGGAACAAAGGATACCGAAAGCCTTCTTTCCCGGTTCAGATACGAGAGCGGAAGGCCTTTCTCCGAGGCCATGCCTGTTCTGGAAACAGATCTATCCTCCTACGGTGCGAGAGCCACCGCCATCGGAAAACCCCTTAGCCCGGACGGTATTGCCATTGCCCTTCGAAGGCATTCACCCGAGCCGTGGACCTTACTGAAACTCATCTACAACAGTACGCTCTCCTCCACAGCCGCAGGCCTGATATCATTTCTAATCGATGGAAGATCAACAATACTTGTTGTGGGAAGCAGGGGTGCGGGAAAGACATCCCTTCTAGGGGCACTGATGCTTGAGTTTCCCCAGAACCAGCGTATACTGACAATAGAAGACACACTGGAGCTTCCAGTGACAAGAATGCAGAATATTGGTTATAAGGTGCAGAGCCTGTCAGTCCAATCGAGCCTTGGGGGAAAGGCGGAGATGACCGCCGATGAGGCCCTGAGAATATCCCTAAGATTGGGAGAATCCGCAATTGTAATGGGGGAGGTCAGGGGACAGGAAGCACGGACATTATACGAAGCCATGCGTGCAGGCACTGCTGGGAGTTCTGTTCTTGGCACGTTCCATGCAGATTCCGCAAGATCGGTTTACCAAAGGGTTGTCCATGACATGCACATCTCTCCGAAATCTTTTCTTGCCACAGATATAGTCATTGTTTCGGGGATAGCACGGCCCGGGGGGAGTCAAAAAGAAATGCGGAGGGTTATGCAGATTGCAGAGGTCAGAAAGCACGAGGACGAGAGCAACTTGTTCCAGGATTTGATGCTGTACAATGAGAATGACGATACATTACATGAAACCGACGCTTTCAATTATCGCTCCGAGCGGATAGGCGCCATTGCTGCCTCATGGGGATTGAGCCTGGAAGAGTGCATCGAAAACATTCGGGCCAGGGCCCGGTTCAGGCAGATCATGGTGGATTATGCCAAGAGGCACAATAAACCACAGCTGCTGACAGCCGACTGGGTGTCCAAGTCCAATTCTTCATTCTGGAACCTTTTAGAAAAGAACAGAAAGGGTGTGAAGATTGACCATCAGAATTTGATGGATAAGTGGTCGGCATGGTTTTCAAGGAGCGCTGGCTATGTCTGATTATGGACCAATCAATTCTCCTCCAAATTCGGGGGATGTTAAATACGGTGCATTCTATCTCAAATGGTGTCGGGCAGTAAACAAAATGTTTGAGCCATCTCCAGAAAAGCTTGATAGGACAATAGCCAGAAGAAAAGAAATCTTTAAAACCAGTGAAGCGAGATACAAAAACGCCCAAAGGGAATTCCGAGATATCGAGTATAAATTCTCGAAGTCCCACCAAATCTATAAGAAGGCCGAAAGAAACCTGAGATCCATGAAAAGAGCCCATGATAAGGCTGAAAGGATATATAGACAGGAGAAGCTCAATTCGGCCCTGGATTTACTGGGTTGGGACCTGTCCTTTGACGAGATAATTGCTTTTGCGGGCTTCTGTGCTGTTCTCTCTCTGATGGCAGGTTTTATGGTTGTGATACCCATCTTTATCCTGCTCGATTTAACTCTTTTAGAGGCAGGCCTATATATCATTCCTGGATTGCTGACTGTACCACTCGTTATCTATGCCTTTATTGCCTCCTATCCGGAAATACTGGCCAAGAGGGTGAAGACCAAATCCCTGGGTCGGTCCCCCGAGGCCATCAATTATCTCGTCATGTCCATGCGCCTGTCCCCCTCAATAAGCAAGGCAGTTGCCTTTGCTGCCGACAGTTCCGACGAGCCCATTGCATCTGGTCTGAAGAAGGTGTTGTGGAACATCTACATGCGCGAATATGATAATGTTGAGGAATCCTTTTTGGCTTTTGCATATGAATGGGGCGAGATAAACGAGGATTTCAAGCGTTCGCTGTATGCAATACGAAGTTCTACCCTGGAAAGAAGCGATGAAGGAAGGGAGAGGGTGCTGGAAAAGGCCTCTGAAATCATTCTGGAGGGAACAAAGAGACGAATCGAGGATTTCACATCATCACTTCATACCCCCACAACCGTTCTCTTCGCACTGGGCATACTCCTTCCCATGATAATCGGGGCAATGCTCCCTCTGATGGCCATGCAGGTTCCAACCGAAACATCTCTTAGATCCACGAACATAGAAACAACAACCGGTTCTTCTGATGGTGGGGGAGCACTGTCTGTAATACTGCTCATGGATGTACTGTTTCCCCTGATTGCTTTCGTGTACGCATACCACATTCTAGGGACGCGCCCAGGAACATCCAGTCCACCCGATGTAAAATCCAGGATGTCATTGTCTCAGAAAAGGAAAATCACTGCAACCGCCATTGCCTGTTTTCTTATGTTCAGTGTGGCAGCTCTACCATTTTTTGGACTATATAATCCAATCCTTGGACCTGTACCACTTCTCGTTGGTGTGGGTTTTGCACTTGGCTACTACTGCAGGGCAACATCAAAAGAACAAAAGAAAAAGAGGGACGAAATCAAGAAGATGGAGGACGAGCTGCCCGATGCACTCTTCAAGCTTGGGAGCAGAATCGCGGAGGGCGAACCACTTGAAACGGCCCTGATGAAGGTGAGCGAATCAATGAGAGGTTCGACAATTTCTGACCTATTGGAAAGAATTTCATATACGATCAAGGTAACACGCTCCACGCCCCGGGAGGCAATGTTCGGCCCCGAACTGGGCGTTTTAAGAGACCTGCCATCGCGGACAATTACCGCCACAATGAAGACAGTGATTGCCTGCGTTGAAAAAGATGCCCGCACCGCAGGCGGTATCATCATAAATATTTCGAATTACCAAAGAGACATGAAAAAGGTGGAGCACGACATCAGAACCAGCCTGAGAGAGACGGTGGAGATGATGAAATCCACAGGAGTTCTTTTTGCCCCTCTCGTCATGGGCATTACGGCCTCCCTGTATGTGCTTTTATCCAGGGAATTCGCAATGCTCCCCGGTTCCACCCAAATGCTGTCCAATGAGGTTTTTTTCCTAGTAATCGGTATTTATCTAATTCTAATGGTCATGATAACTGTGTATTTTTCCGTGGGAATCGAGCACGGTGAGGACAGAATCGAACTGAAGCATTCCATTGGAAACGCAGTTCCAGTAGCGGTGGTTGTGTATGCCATATCCCTGGTAGCAGGCCAGGTTTTGATAGGTTGAATGGAGGAACAATGCATGGGAAGAGAGGAGATATTTGGAAGGGATGCATCCCTCGTCGAGAAGGTCGGAAAAAAGGGATGCTGCTACCTGGGCAAGATTGTCTCGTATCCCGCAGGCCGGTACGAGGAAAGCGGGGCCATCTACTTTGACATTACATCACCCCACTGTATCTTGGTGGTGGGAAAAAGGGGAACCGGGAAATCCTACACCCTGGGCGTCATGGCGGAGGGTTTCGGACTACTTGATTCAGAGATTAGAAAAAGGATCGCTGTTATTGTTCTGGACACGATGAGCGTGTTCCACAGCCTGAAGAGCACAAACACGAATTCAAGCGAGATCGAGAGATTGAATGATTTTAATGGAATGAGACCAAGAGAGTTCCAGGGGTATGCCAAGGTCTTTCTGCCCCAACTGACCATAGATAAAGTCAAAACAGAAGGCATATCATTGGCTTACGATGGTGTACTTAGACTCCGTCTTTCAGATATCAGTGTTTATGATTGGCTAACATTGATGAATCTGCAGGTCACAGAACCAGCAGGAGCATTGCTGGTCAAGGTAATCGATTCACTTCTAAGACAGGGGGAACCATTCGGCTACGAGGAGATTTATCAGGCATTGGAAGGTATAAAGGCCGAGGAGCATGTCAAACACTCCCTGAAAAACCTCTTCAGAATGGTAGAGGAACTCAAGATCTTTGATAGGAATGGAACAGAATTCTCCGGTATTGTTAAGGGAGGTCAGCTGAGTGTTTTGGACATCAGCTATCTGGGTCGGGTCGCAGGTTTTGATATCAGAAACCTTATTGTAGGAGTTATAGCCAGAAAACTACTGAGTGAACGTACTCTTTACACAACATTGGAAATGCAGGTCAAAGCTAACCTCCTCGATCCAAAAACATTGAAAACCGCAAATGATTCCCATCCCCTTGTGTATATGATAATCGATGAAGCCCATTTATTCTTGCCGGTCCAGGAGAAGACACTGGCTTCCGATGTCCTCATCGATTGGATAAAGCTGGGGAGGCACCCGGGCCTATCCCTGATTCTCGCAACCCAGGAGCCCTCCGCACTGCACGAGACAGCCATCAGGCAGTCCGATATTATTCTCGCCCACAATGTCACGGCCAATGACGATATAGCAGCCTTGGGAAAAGCAAAGCAGTCCTTCATGTCGGGAACAAAGGATATCGAGAAGGTGGTTTCAACCATGGAGTTCAAGAAGGGTCTGGCAGTGCTCTTCGATGACAAGACCAGAAAGATGGAGATGGTCCGTATCCGACCAAGGATGAGCCTGCATGCAGGAATGGACGCAAGTGCACTGAGAACTGATGGAAATGTCCCTGAAGAAAAACAGGTTCTAAAGCCTGCTAGAAGGAACTAGGGCAAATATATAAATATTATAAAAGATATATTTATTATAGGTGTTATAGATGACAGTCACGACCGTTGCATTAAAGCCAGAAACCAAGGAGCTGTTGCGCGAGTTGGGGGAGAAAGGCGAAAGCTATGATGATATCATCCGGAAATTGATCAGTGAGTCAAACATGAAGAAGCTGGACAAAAGGTGGAATAAGATATTGGAGGAAGACGAGTTCATTTCCCTGGATGAATTGTGATGTATACGGTTTTGGTTTCCAGGACTTTTCAAAAACAGTTCAGTAATATTTCAAAGAAGGAACAAAAACGAATAAGGGCAGCTTTGGACAATCTCATTGAAAATCCTTACGCTAACCGCCCCGGTGCGGATATCAAATCCCTGGCGGGAACACATCCCAAGAAATATCGGCTGAGAGTGGGGGATTATAGAATCATATTTTGTGTCCAGGGAAAGGTAGTTAAGGTAATCGAGGTATTTAGGCGCGGTCGCGGATATAGGAAATGAATGAACAAAGGGTGATATGCATGTTCTTCCGCAGGGGCAAGGCTAAAAAGAAGAAAAAAAAGAAAAAGGAAGAGCATTCTGAAAGCATGTGGGACATGATGCAGAGGATGTCTGAGGATTTTAAAGAGGCGGAGCTTCGGTTGAAGGAGAAGCGCGAATTCATAGAAAGGAAGCGAAAGATTCTTTCAGAAAAGGGAATAGAGATCGACGAAATCAGGGTCGAAAAGCTAAAAACCGTTTATGAAGAAGACGACGCTGAGTCCGGCTCCATGTGGGACATGATGCAGCGCATGAACAGAAAAATGCAAGAGGAGGAAGATTATCTCAACCTTCAGGAAAAAGCCTTGGATGACGCCATCGCAAGAATAGAAGCAGGTGAATTCAAGGCTCCCGTTGATGAAAATAAGATGTATGCAAAGAAGAAAAGGATTGTAAAAGAATAATCGGTTCTTAAATGTCAATACTCCAACCAAATACCTTAATATAGGCCCACATTCATTATATACAGGAGGAATTAAATGGCAGGCGAAGAAGGAGAGCCAAATCTTTCTAAATACTATCCTGTTCCAAACGAGGCGAGCCTGGATGACCTCCCCGAAATAACCCTGAAAAACGTGAGCCTGGCCATGATTCTGCTCGGTTTCATCGCCTTCATGGTAAATGCCCTCATGGTTTTCATCTTCATGCGTCAGGAATGGGCCGTGATCTGGCCCAGTACCGGAGGGGCACAGGTGGGGACAATTCTCGTGATATTCGGTGCGGTCCTCTATACTATAAACCACCTGATAGAAAGAAAATTAAAGTAGAAGATAATATTCTTTTTTCGCAAAAAGATAATTGCGTAATAATGGTTTAATACCCGATATAATAATATAAATCCTGTATAGCTATAAGAGCTACATATCAGGAACCCGCAGAAGTGGCGTCTATGGGGACCAAGAAGCAGAAAAAAGCCTGGAATCCATTATTTGCACTGCCGTACCTGGCAGTGGCTTCTCCAAACCAGAAAAAAAAGAAACTCAAGGTTCTCAGGAAGAGAAAGAAGGGCAGCAACCTCGATTTGGATGCCGCCGAGGCAGAGATTCGGGAACTGGGCTTCTTAGAAGGGGGAGTGCCCGAGACAGGTTATCGATGCCCCCAGTGCAGCCGGCCAGTACTGGAGAACAGCACAGAATGCCCACACTGCCACCTGGTTTTTGAAGTCGGGGCAGTGGAATACCAATGCCCAGGTTGCAATACTATTCTTAAAAAGAGCATGCACTTCTGCCCCCAGTGCGGCATGGATTTGGAAAACAACCACAACCATGTGGGGGATGCAAAGCCAGAAAAAGAGCTCTCAAAACCACATCCTCCCCCACCGCCCCCCAAGAAAGGAGGGCAGGTACAATTAAAAGTACCAAATAAAGCCCAGATCGAAGCAAATATTCCAATGAACTGTCCAAATTGCGGCACTGCCGTAACAGAATCCACGAAAAATTGTCCCGAGTGCGAAATCACACTAGAAAAGGGCCTAGAGATCTTCAACTGCCCTGGTTGCAGCGGAAGGGTATACGCAGATACAATAACATGTCCAAAATGCGGGCTCAATCTGGATGAGTGATTATTCGCTGTATTTTTCTCTATAATCCCTCATGATTTTATCATGATCAAAAGCCAGTTTAGGTAATTTCTCTAAAGAAAACAGCGTGACATCCTTGGCATCGGAACCTGATTTTAGTCTTCCACCCACAACATCGAGCTCGAATACAACAGAAACCGTGTGTCCCCTTGGATCCCGTTTCGGGTCAGAATACACTCCCAGGACGCCAGAAATGGCGGTTTTAAGCCCTGTTTCCTCCTTCATTTCCCTGATTACCGCATCTTCCACCTGTTCATTGTACTCTACGAATCCACCGGGCAGTGCGTATCTGTTTTTAAAAGGCGGCCTGCCTCTTTTGATAAGGACGAGTTTGTTTTTATTGATTATGATGCCATCCACTGTAAGGGAGGGCTTGAGAAATGCCCTATTGTCCAGAAAATCGGTGAGACTGGTAAGGCCCCTTTCATAATCGGAGAGTAATTTCTTACCGGCAGCTGTAAGCTCCGTTTTTCCTCCTTCTGAACCTCCTCTTACGGATTTAACGAGCTTTTTTCCCACAGCCCCCTCCATCTCCCTGATAACCCCCCAGGCATGCCTGTAAGACATCTTCATCTCCTTGGCGGTCTCGGATATGGAATGTGTTTCATCGATGAGTTCGAGAAGCCTGGCCCTGCCCTCTCCCAAAAGAAATTTACCATCCTTTTCGAGCCATCCTTTCGCATTGAGCCTAATCATTGCAGAGGCAATAGATTCCAAGGGCATTAACATTATTGGATAATCTCACCTAGTATTTCAGTTCGAAACCGCATTCACAGGTAAGCGCCCTTCCCTTCCTTACAGGTTTCTTTCCACATTGGGGGCACAGGGTCTTTTCTAAGAAATATTCGAGCCACGCATCCCTCACCTCTGGCTCGTCTTCTGATTTGATTTTTTCAAGCATTTCTTTTTGGTCGTCTGTGATAGCTAGTTGCTCTAAGGCCTCTACATCGATTTTTGTTATTTTCTTCTTTGTTTCCGTTTTAATTCTCATAACATAGGGCCCGAGTGCTATTCCCGCAAGGAGCCCTCCTATATGGGCCATATGAGCGATTCTGGTGAAAAAGCAACAGGAGGTTTCCAGGGGTAATGTACCGACTATAGCAAGAAGCGCGAATATGGAGGCCCACGTTCTAATGGGTAGGGGATAAGGGATAGGTATGATGGCAAACTTTTCTTCTGGATATAATATTGCATAAGCTCCCATTATCCCATACAAGCCTCCCGAAGCACCAAGAATAGGATTTGAAGAGAACAGACCCGTTGTGACAGCCCAAGTAAATGCCGACACAATACCAGCAATAAAATAAATTATTCCGAATCGCAATGTTCCTATCTTCTCCTCCAGTAGTAATCCTACGAACATCATAAATAACATATTAAAGAGATAATGAATGAAATTTGAGTGCAAATACATAGAGGTAAAAATTGTCAAAGCTGCCTGGCCTGTATACAGGTGTTGGGTCCTAAACGTCAGGTCATAATAAACAGGTGAGTTATATGAAAGGTCCCAATATGCTATACTCCAGTTATCTGAAGATGCCACCGTGATAATAAAAACAATGGTATTGATAAAGATCAAGGTATGTGTTAGATACATCTTCTTCCAATATGTTATAAACAATCCCACTATTATCAAGCCAATAGTGGCATATGAGCCAATATGTATCCTATCACCTCTTTTTTAGATACCATTTACAACATTCTCAAAATCTCCGAGAGCTCATCTGTATTTCTTGCAAGATAATCGGCCTCGGCATCTGAGAGCGCATCCATTGACGAGGAGCCCCAGAGAACACCGATTGTGATGCATCTGGCCCCTTTTCCCGCCGCAATATCCATTGTCGAATCCCCAATCATGACGCTCTCTTCGGGTATCACATCCATTGCCTGGCACACTCTGACTATCTGCAGCGGCGAGGGCTTGAGGGGAGAGGCGTCATCGTCCCCTTCCACAGAATCCACGAATTCGTGGATATTGAGGCCTTTGAGCACCTCCTGGGCCACTTGCGTCTGTTTTAGGGTTACAATACCTATCTTCTTGCCTTCATCCCTGAGCATCGATAGAATAGCGACAATGCCATTGTGAAGGTGGGTCCCGTCCAGATAGGTGTCCAGGTACAACTGCCTGTAGTGGGCCACCATGGGCTGCCAGTCAGGGGTTTTCATTGCAAGGACCTCACGCAGGGGCTTGCCCACGAGATTGTATATCTCATTGGGATTGAAGGGCTCGAATCCATAGTGCGCAAGGGTTTGGTTGAGGCACCTGGAGATCACGCCCTTGGAATAGATCAATGTTCCATCCATGTCGAAAAGCACAGCCGCAAAGCCGTTCATGTCCGCTGAAAAGGGATTGGGGGATAAATACGTTTGGTGTCGATTTGGCCGACAAAGAGGCCCTATTCCCGTGATTATTGGTGTATAGCGGGTAATAACCACGATATGTTTATATAAATTCCTCAAGATAAATTCATATTGGTTACGATTACCTCCTCTCAGGGGTGGTGACCTCTCAGCGGCAACGGATGCATGCCTTGTATATTCTCCCCATCGCCACCCCATCTCTTTTTTTATGTTTTATGGTAAATTTACGCCTTCATTAATTATCCTACTTTGAATTAATAAGATAAATTTTATAAGCCTCCACCATTATAAGAAACCGAATTCTATGTCCGAGGACACGGATGGGCAGGACAGCGGTGAGCCTAAAAAAGCGGAGCTCAGGCGGGAAAAACCCGATGATATCGAGCCTTTCGACGATTTTCAAAACATCAAGGGCTACAACGCCGACGAGCTGGAACGCGAGCTGGCTGCCAATGGGTATCTGAATAGGGAGGTGGAGAAGGACCCAGACGACGTTCTCATGGAAATCAGGGAAGAAAGGAAGCGTTTAAAAGAGGAGCGCCGGCAGTTCTTAAAGGAGATCAAGGAAAAGAAAAAGGAAGTAAGGGAGGCTCCAAAGGACATCGAGCACCAGGATGATGCGGTGGAGGTTTCCCCAGAGCCGGTGATATCCTTTGCAAAGGAGAGGCGTAAGAGAAAGGAGCTGGAGCGCATAAAGACTTATCTTTTCAGCGGCGAGTATGTGTTGATAATTATCATTATATTTGCCCTAATCTATTCTGAAGGGATTCTGTGGGACCCGGATGGTGATGGAGTTGAAATCCCAATAGAAAACGCAATTTACGTTATAGCGATATTCTTACTGGTCCTCAAGGTCGAGAGATTCTATTTCAGGTTCCTGAACATGAAGTACAGCGGCACTCTTCAGAGAAAGATGATTGGTGTAGAGCATTTCTCAGGCCTTGAGTGGTTCCCGATTATTTTGGGTTTATTGATTGGTACCCCCTTTGTTGTACCATTTACAGGAGACAGAATCGATGAAGTACTGCGTGCCATAATCAGGGGTGTTAAACCGCTCTCCCCTGGATTCGTGCTGAATCTTGGACTATTGATACTTTGCACAGCCATCTTGAGCATAGCATGGATCCTATTCCTCAGGTCCTACAAAGAGAAGGTTCTGGAGCCCGAGATGAGAAAGATTGCAGAGCCCTTCACGGTCGAGGATGCGTTCCTTATCACCAACAGCGGCCTTCTAATAAGACATCTGACCAGGGAGCTGAAGCCAGGTGTGGACGATGATATCCTCACAGGCATGCTCACGGCGGTTAAGGACTTTGTCAAGGACTCCTTCCGTGCCAACGAGGAGGGTGAATTGGACGAGCTCCAGTACGGGCGCTTAAGGATTCTCATCGAGTACGGGCGG
>Ga0209536_100014844_pt1 | contig 11155 bp, 8 predicted proteins | sample DeeMarSeWOR28_12_FD_187461 | JGI IMG/M metagenome (GOLD analysis project Ga0209536, IMG submission 187461) | Marine sediment microbial communities from White Oak River estuary, North Carolina - WOR-2-8_12 (SPAdes) (version 2) | ecosystem: Environmental > Aquatic > Marine > Intertidal zone >... | reverse complement strand
AACCACGCTATTTCGACCAGGAAGGTCTCCTTGAACAAAACTGTTATGAGGCCCTCCGGGCATCAGATCGCAGTTCCGTTTTATCGCATTGCTCCATACAAATCCAAGATGACGCGTACCCAGGATCGTCTGATCCGCATATCGTCTTAGACGTCCACGGAGTGAATTCCTCACGCGAAAAGCATGGATTTTTCGTCACATTTCGGCAGGGTGCATGAAGTCAGCAAAAGCGCCGGTCAAAAACCAGGGGGAGGCAAAAGTCAAGGCTGAGGCTGGGGATTCGCGTCCAGGATGCGAGAAGAAAGGGCTCAGCAGCCGCTCCTTGCGTCGCTTGGGTTCTCCTACCAAGAATGGCTGAAACTGGCTTGCGCGGTCTGCATGGACTCCATGCTTTCAAATCACAGCTTATCCGTCACGCACTACTTGGGGAATCCGGATCTAGAAGCGGAGCAATGGCCGACCTGGATTTGTCGGGACTATGCTCGAGTTATGCTTTGCCCTCGCTGCCTGCCCATCGAATGGCGAAGCGGAGCAGTTCGTCCGCGTCGGCGAGGTTCAGTTTTTCCTTAATCCGTCCGCGATACGTCTCAACTGTCTTTACGCTGAGATGCATAGACTTGGCTATCTTGGAGGGTCTGTAACCCTGGCCAATCAAGCGGAAAATCTCGAGCTCCCGGTCGCTAAGACTATCCACCGGATCGCCAATGACATCTGCCTTGCCGGCGGCCAGTTTGCGTAACATCTTCTTCCCCATCGTATTGCTGACATATATCTCACCGCTGAGAACTGTACGAATCGCAGCTACAATGTTCTGCGATACTACCTCCTTCATAAGATAGGCTTGGGCACCTGCGCGAAGAGCCCGTTCGGCATATGTGAATTCGTCGTGAATGGAAAGAACAATCACGGGCAACGTTGGGTATCGCGACTTGAGATTCTTAGTCAGTTCAATGCCGTCTGAGTCTTTCAGGGTTATATCTACAAGAACGACATCCGGTTCCAGCTCAGATATAGCCTTTAGGGCCTCCCGCGCTTCATCAGCTTCACCGCACACTTCGAAATCCTTCTCGTGATTGATGATCGTTATGAGCCCCTCACGCACGATGGGGTGGTCATCAACGATAAGAATCCTTTTCTTTGTGCTTTGGCGATGTCTCTGCGTCATAGTCTTCGTTGCCCGTTCCTAGAGTTAGCCCATAATTCGGAAATGTACACGTAACGATAGTGCCGCATCTGCGACCCCTGCCTATACTGAGCATGCCGCCTATCATCTGCGCCCTGTATTTCATTATCTTCAAACCTATTCCCTTCTTCTTGGCAAGAACTCTTGGGAAATCCTTGCCATCATTCGCCACTTTCAGGGTGGTGTTGCCCTTGCCCGAAGTCAATTCTATCCTGATATTCTTTGCTTTCCCATGTTTGGCTGCGTTGGTGATGGCTTCCTGCGCAATGCGGTAAATGTGTCGTGCCATTACAGGATCTCGAATTGGGACCACATTGCCGCACCTGAATCGACATGAGATTTTCAGGAGCTCCTTCGTACTAAAAGCCAGTCCCTGCAAGGCTGATATAAGGCCACCAGTTTCTATGTCGACCGGGTAAAGCATTCTCGCAAGGCGCCGTGTTTGCGCTATAGCTTCACTGGCCAACTCGCATATTTCTGCCGCATCGACTGACTCGCCTAATGACTTGCTTTTGAGCTTTAGCTCCAGGCCTTTGCTCTTGACGGCGATGCCCGTAAGTATTTGCCCCATGCTGTCGTGCATCTCCCGGCCGATTAGCCTTTGTTCCTTTTCCCTTGTTGCCAATAGCTCTCTTTCCAACTGCTTGCGTTCAGTGATATCACGCTCAGTTGTCGCAACAGCGACTTGGTTGCCCGCTTCATCTGTCAGTGTCGTGACGGTGATCCAGACGTCTATCAGCCGGCCGTCCTTCGTTAGACGCTGTGCTTCAAAAGACCGGACTGTCTCTCCCTTCCTCAGCCTTCTTAACAACGTCACAGCATCGCCTGTTCCGTTCTTGGGGACAATTTGGCGGATATTCATCTTGAGGGCTTCAGCCTTCGTGTAACCGTATATCCGTTTTGCGCCGATGTTCCAGAACCTAATATTGCCTTCAAAATCCTGCACTGTTATGGCATCGTTGGAATCGTGTACGACCGCTGCCAATAAGTGGTGCTCGTTTGTCCAAGGCCCTTTTCGAGCAGCGTTTTTTCTGGCGGACATTTCACTGATCTCCCGTACATAGAGACAACGTCACAACACAGACAAATCATTCTACATGAGTCTGATAGAATCAGTCGAATTGTCAACCGCAATCTGTACCGATAGCTGGGCTGCACCGCCAGACTTCACTGGTATGTCCACTTGACGGATCGGCCAGTCCGAGCGTTGTCAAGGGATCTTTGTGCGTTGCTACTTGACACGAGCGTTGGCCAGACACGCCGGGAAGTGGCACGCCAGAAGGACCCGCCTTCCCCTACTGACAGGGCTATCTCTTGCACTCTGGCCTTTTCAAGACGGCGCCATCCGCTGTGATGTTCCCTCAGCAGCGCCTCCGTGCCGTTTTGCACGTTCCAGTACGGTGTGGACAAAAGTCTCAAGCCGGATATGCTGCGCTGGCCCTTCAGTGCCCCCGTACGTCAGTGTGATGATAGGTGTGTCGGGATAGGTGCTGCGCAGGAGAGGCAGGGCGGAGTCGATCGCCACTCCCACCATGCAGTGCACGGCAACGGCGTTTATCACCCCTTGAACGCCGCACTCAATGAAATCTGCGATCTTTCCGACTCCGAGCAGGACGAGCCAGTTTGTGTGCTCCGAGACAAACGGTTCGGCAAGCTCTACAAGCCTCGAAGGCTTCTGCTCGGTCGCTAGTGCCAGCGCCTTGGGATCCACATTCCGAAACAGCCGTTTGGAAACACCGGTCGTAATCCCGCAGGAAAGCGTCTCCCAGAAGGCGTCCTTAAGGTGCAGTCTACGCGCATCTCGCCTGCTGTCTCTCCATGCCGTGATGTCCGCGCTCGCCGCAAAATATGGACTTGGCCAGACTTCGCATCCCATGCTCTCGAGGTGGCGAAAAAGGCCCCTATTGCCCACGCGATTGATCCGCGTGTACAGGTCGCCTGTTACGCCTATGACCGGCTTGTCGCCTGGATTTCCGTCTCGTTGCGCGGTAAGCAATGCACGTGCACCATTTGTTAGCTCGGTCTCTACGCTTCGTCTATTAGCAACGGCACGCGAGACTCTGGCTATCGCATCGGTGAAAATGTCATCGACCGTGTCGCTCTGCCGCTCGTAAGCCCGGAGCCTCGTGGCCAGCACGTACAAGAAATCGACTGCGCTAAGACCTTCGTAGAGCCTGATCAACCCAGACACACCGATGACATTGCCGATTTCGCGTCCGGCAGCATCCCAGATCTCGATCTCTGGTAATTGAGCACGCTCTGCAAGAATGCGATAGGCATCGCCATATTGTCTAATCAAACACGGGGTCGCGGTCGAAGGGCTAACAAAGACATCACCCTTCTGCAATTCCTTGGAACGAGAAATCTGTGCCAGTTCACCAAGAATAATGGAAAACGGGTGACATTCCTGGCCGGAGCTGAGTTCTTCACCGAGACGCAATGTTTCCGCATCAGGTATTGGCAGCACCTGTGCATCAAGGCCCGCCGACTGCAAAACAGCCGCATAGATGCGGGCGTGTTCGGAGAAGCGCGGGATGAACAATCGTTTCCCACAAGGCCTCGGCAGGCTTCCGGGGGTTGGCCTTGGTGCTGCAGAGCGCGTAATGCCAAGGCCGATGTGAGTGCTTATCTCATCTGCAAAAGCCTCAAGCCTCGTGATGAGGCCGGCTTCCCCGCGGTGCTCGTCAAACTCAAGAAAAAGCCTTGGCCTGTCACATAGCATTTCTTCCAGATGCTTGACTGCAAAAGCATCTGGTCCGCATCCATAATTCGAAAGCAGAACCGGGAAGAGCCTGCGATCAGACCGGATGAACTCCAATGCCCGAAGCTGCTCTCTGTTGTAATGCCATGGAAGCGTATTCCACCTTTCTGACAGAGTAACCTGGCTCAAAGGGAGGCAGTCCCACGGGATCGCAGGCAGGCCGAGTCTTTCAAGGTGGTGAGCCAAGAAGAGGTTCAATCCCGGGTCGTGTGTATTGTAAGGCTTGCCCAGCACGATAACGGCTCTGTCAAAACCGGCCTGCAGTGCCTTGCGTCCCAGGTTTTCTCGCGCCTGGACAAACTGCTCGTACACTTTACGCGCCTTGTCCATGGCAAGAAGTACTCTGTGAAGCGGTTTGTTGAACGCTTTTGCAAGTGCCGCGGTTCCCTCCAAATCATCCCAGGGTTTCTTGCCAAAGCCGAATTGCGCGTGAATGAGCTTGTCTCCATATTCGGCTCGGAGCATGTCCGGAAACTGTTGCGCATACAAACACGTGTGTGTCTCCCCGCCACCCTTTCGCGGCAGGCACTCCAACAAAGATGGCACAAATGCGTATGGCACTTGATCCTCGCGGATCAACGAGGCGACGCATGCAGCGGCTGCCTTAAGCGGCAGACATACCTCGGCCGGCACACCCCGGCCGGTCTCGGCAAGCTGTGCCGGATCTGCCCTCGCAGACACAACAGGGGCACAACCGACCTCAGAAATCAGGCTTATCCAGAAAGGCAAGAACTCAAGAGCGAGGGACGCCCTTGGAATACCCACTCTCACCGTGCCGTTCTCCGCAGAAGATGCAGCCGCGTTGGTCTTTTCCAGCAGGTCCTCTCTAAGGGCAAACAGTTCTGGAAACGGCCGCCGTGTCTTCCTTCTTTCCAAGGTTTGTGACCTGTAGAGATCTTTTTCGGTGTAGCGCTCACAAATATCACCGAAATGAACCGTACGGCCCGAGACTATGACGCGATTGACTTGGCAGCAGTTTTCGCACCCTTTGCACCTAAAACTTGAAACCGTCGCGGCCTTGCAGGCATCGAAGCCAGCAAATTCTGTTTTGTAGGGAGCGCATTCCATACGCTGCATGGCGAGCAGCGCGACGCCGATGGCTCCCGAGAGTCTGTTGTAGGGATGGATACGCACATCCCGTCCCAGTATCCTACAAAATGCAGCGACAACTGCACCGTTAGAGGCTGTGCCGCCTTGACACACGATGGTCTCTCCGATCCGTCGGCCTGCGACCACTTTGTCCAGATAATTTCTTGCCACAGAATATGCGAGTCCAGCGCACAGATTGTCCACGGAAGCGCCTTGCTGCAGGGCGCGAACAAGTTCCGAGTCCATGAAGACTGTACATCGCGTCCCCAGGTCGCGCGGCGAGGCGGCTGATAATGCAAGCTTTGTGAATTCGGTATGGATGTCGATTCCCAGTCGCTGGGCTTGCTCCTCGAGAAATGACCCTGTTCCAGCACTACAGATCTTGTTCATTTCGAAATTCAGAAGCCGGCCGCTTTTTGCCTCGATATACTTGGAGTCCTGACCGCCTATCTCAAAGACTGTGTCAACATCGGGGAAGTAATGTGCGGCAGAGGTTAGCTGTGCCGTGATTTCGTTTCGCACCACATCGGCGCATAGAAGCTGGGCGGCCAGATAGCGGCCGCTTCCGGTCACTCCAACACCCAGGATCTCAAGTCGGTCGCTGTACCGTTCCAGGATTCGGCCCAGACCGTCGTTCAGGGCAGCTAGTGGCTCCCCACGCGTCGCTAGGTAAATGCCCTGAATAAGCGCAGCGTCTGCGTTCAGGAGCACGAGGTTTGTGCTGACGGAGCCCACGTCGATGCCCAGGAAACCTTGAGTGGGTTCAGAAAGCGGGTCCGGATCCTCGCTCAGGCGCAGATTGCCATTCCGGCCCGACACGACAAGAGGTTCGAGTGCGGCTTTGTCTCTAGAAATGTCTGTAGCCGGACGACTCGTCAAGAACTCTGCCAGGGCTTCTACAGGTATAGCCTCGCCCCGCTCGGCGCGCACGATTTCGGCTGCGCCCATAGCACCCAGGCACATCGGTTCCTCAGGCACAATAACAGCCTCCTGAGAACCGAGCAACTCTCGAAATGCGCGCACAAGACCCGGATTGGCCGCACCGCCGCCAACAAGCAGCACAGGAAGTGTCATCTTCCTCCCATGCATCACGGTGGTCATAAATGTGCGAACCAAGGCCAGACAAAGGCCGTAGGCAATTTCTTCTGTCGGTGTTCCCTTTTGCTGTAGGTGGATCATGTCCGACTTCGCAAAGACGGTGCAGCGGCCGGCAACTGCACAGCCTTTCGGAGCCGTACCTGCTATCGTGCCGAGTGTGTCTACGCAGATCTCGAGACGATTGGCCTGCTGCTCCAGGAAAGCTCCTGTCCCGGCCGCACATAACCCGTTTGTAGCGAAGTCGCGTACTTCCCAAGGAGTGGGCCCTGAACCTGTAAGCAAGATCCACTTAGAGAACTGACCGCCTATATCCACCACGGTGCGGATGCCCGGGAACAGGTACGTGGCGGCTCTCGCTGTGGCCATGACTTCATTGACCATATGCACACCAGCCACGCCAGCAAGCAAGTTCTGGCCAATTCCGGTACCGGCCAGGCAGACGTGCGCGTTGCCGACAGATCTGCGAACCTCACCTTGAAGCAGTTCGGAAAAGACATCGAGTGGTTTGCCGCTCGCAGGTCTCACCAACGAATAGTGTTCCCCGTGCGGAGCGATTGTTACGACCTTGACGTTGACGGAGCCGACGTCAACGCCCAAATGCCAAGAAGTGCCCATAGTTGCGCCTTCCACGCTACTGCAGACTCACGACTCAGGCATGGGCTCGAAGGCGAGCATACGCTTTAACACTTTCGTCTTCCCTCTAGCCACCGCGATTCGACTTGCCCTCAACCTAAGGCCTAAAGGCAGCAGAGGGCCCCGGCACAATCCCCGGGGCCCCTCTGAATTCAAACGATGCTGGGAATGAACGTGCAAGCCGATTCTCCGGCCACAATCCCAGGTTAGCATCAATTGTGGATGCGGGCAAGGGAAGTTTTCTCAGACTTAATGAACTTGACCATAAGTCTTTCCTTCGGAGACTCTTGTGAAGCCGAAAGCGGGTGCCTGTAGCTTCAGCGAGACCTCCCCACAAACGTTCTTGAGAAAGCTAGGTCTATCCGTTGAGCGGTCACAAATATCCGGATGCGCCTCGGCCCGCCGAAACTGAATCATCGCCAACACTGGTCAAGGATGCGGAATGGCCGCTGAATCAACAATCAGATGCATTGAGAGTCACCTATGTAATGTGGTAGTATGGAAAGGGTATGTGGATAAGTGCTGTGTATGAACTCCCTATGGGAAGTGCCGGATCAGAAAAGGAACCAGCGCATGGTGTCTCAGGCTGAAACGAAGAACATGGCCCTTTTCTGCGATTTCGAGAACATCGCACGGGGCGTGCGCGACGCCAAATACTCCCAATTCGACATCGCCAAGGTGATCGAGCGGCTCCTGCTCAAAGGCAGTATTGTCGTCAAGAAGGCCTATTGCGACTGGGACCGCTACAAGGAATTCAAGTCGGCGATGCACGAAGCGTCTTTCGAGCTGATCGAGATCCCGCACGTGCGTCAGTCCGGCAAGAACTCGGCCGATATCCGCATGGTGGTCGACGCCCTGGATCTGTGCTACACCAAAGCGCACGTGGACACATTCGTGATCATCAGTGGCGACTCCGATTTCTCGCCACTCGTCAGCAAGCTGCGGGAGAACAACAAGGTCGTGATTGGCGTGGGCGTGGAAAACTCCACGTCGGACCTGCTGATGGCGAACTGTGACGAGTTCATCTACTACGATGATCTCGTGCGTCGCAAGCCCACCCGCAATAAAAGTGACGCCAAAGATACAGGCCGCAAACCGGCAAAGGGCTCGACAGCCAAGCCTAAGAAGCGTGCGGCGGATAAGAAGAAGCAGCAGGCCTGGGACCTGACCGTCGAGACCTACGAGGCGATGGTGGAAGAACGCGGCGAGGGAGGCAAAATCTGGGGCTCGATGATCAAGCAGACCTTGAAGCGCCGCAAGCCCGGCTTCAGTGAGTCCTATTACGGCTTCCGGTCGTTCAGCCAACTCCTGGAGGAGGCCGGGGCGCGTGGGATACTGGACCTGGAGCGTGAGGAGAAATCGGGTGGCTTCATCATCAGGGGATGCCACACTCCGTAGCGGTTCGAGGTCTGGTGGAAGTCACGGATGAAGCAGCATGCAGGGGCAGCGTTCATGGAAGTAAACGGCAAGTTCGGGCTTGAGCCGCAAGGAACTGTATGACTCCGAGCCCGATCCGAAGGGTATCATTTTGCAGGCTCTGCTGGTTCGACCCCATTCATCTCAGGCAAATGATCACCGTAGCTGAAGGAACAGTGTCGTGCCGTATGATATAAGGATAGTCAGTACATATCCGCCGCGAAAATGTGGGATTGGCACTTTTTCACGTGACTTGGCTAGTGCACTTGAACATTTCGCAAGTGAAGTTGGCCACGTAAGAGTTGCAGCAATCGACAAAGATAAGACGCCATATAGCGTTCCTGTAGACCTTGTCATTGACCAGTACGATTCGGAATCCTGGGGTCTTGCCGTCAGAAACGTAATTACCAGGGCCAAAGACAGTACAAACCCAACCATTGTCATATTACAGCACGAATACGGCCTTGATCCTGACAGGAATGGAGAGGATGGCAAAGGAACGAATTTTGTAGATATGGCAAAAGCGTTCAGCAGTCACGGGCTGACCACCCTCGTCTACCTTCACACTGTACTCGACAAGCCGAATGTCCATCAGAAGAAAACGTTACAGGAACTCGCTAAGTTCAGTGACGGCCTTATTCTGACTTCAGAAAGCGCCATGGAAACACTGGGATCGACAACTTACAAGATCAGCCGCTCAAAGCTCAAGCACATTGATCACGGAATCAGGATGCAAAGTCCTTCCGAGTATGACCGATTGGCAGTCAAAGAAAAATACGGTTTGAAGGACTCTTTTCTGGTGACCACACTGGGCCTGTTGTCCCCTGACAAAGGAATTCAGTATGGCATTAGAGCCTATGGACGGTTCCTGAAGCAGTCCTGTACAGACAGCCAAAGGGAGAGAATCGTGTACCTGATTGCAGGTCAGTGCCATCCAGATTTCATCCGAGCAGACGAAGGTAGGCAATACCAAGCATATCAAGCAGAACTGACTAGAGCGATGGAAGACTCGAAACTGAAATGGTGTAGGGCCAAGGAAATGAGTGGTCTTGATTTTCGACGGCACGATATTGTCTTTCTCGACACGTTTCTGGACGAGAGCACTTTCTTGGAGCTCTATGGCGCGTGCAATGTGATGGTGCTCCCTTATCTCAACATGTTTCAGACATCGAGTGGTATATTAGCTGACACTCTGGGCTCCAGCAGGGTTGCCATAGTGACCAAATTTCGTTGTGCTCTGGAACTCATTCATTCAAATAAACCTTGTCCGAATGGCCTTGTGGTTGGTAGATACGCCAGAGGTATTTTAGTCGACGCCGGGGAAGCTTCGGTGGGGCAAATAGCCCAAGCACTTGATTTCTTGGTCTTTGACCAGGCCAAACGCCTTGCCATGGAAAGAGAGGCACATCAGAGAGGCTACCAGATGCAGTGGAAAAACAGCGCCTGGGCATTGCTGCAACGTATCAAATTTGTTAAGCAAGAGAAGGAACTACTTACAGGAAGAGCGAGGATATTCACAAGGGAAGAACCATCCCCTTATTGATATCAACTGCCTGTTTCTGATGCCGCGACGGCTATTCCGAACTCAGGAAGTGTCGGATGAAAGTGGTGGATGCCATTTTGAAGGGCATCTACGAGTGTAAGACCGCCGTCACCGGTTTCGTGTGAAAAGCCTTCGTGGAGCTTCGCGCGTTGCCGGCTGCACGCGGATGGAAAGACGAGATGTCTCTTCCTGAGCGCCCGTGACAACGTGGTCGAGTAGACGTAGTATAGCTCTTTCATGTAGGCATGCTTTGTATTCCCCGTTTCTCCTGTCTTTCGATTCAGGAGTGTCACGCCATTCTGCTATCTGAAGGAACATCAACGCCCCTCACAGAACCGGACGTGAGGATTTCCCTCATCCGGCTCTTCCACAGAACTCACGAAACGGGCGACAGGGTAACCATTTTCTTCCATGGCCACGATCACTTCTTCGCAAAGCAGGAACTCGACGGCGTTATCCACCGGACCCCGGTGCGATGTGTCAACTCGCGTCAACTCCCTGTCAGATCCCGGCTGCCCCTTCTCCCCTCGCGGAAACCGTCGTCGTGGGTCCTTCCTGGTGAGGTCCTGTTCGCGGTGGCGGGATGGCGGCCGCCGCCTACTTGCAGAAGCTTTTTTCGTGCTTTACATCCACGTACACTCCCCCCTTCCCAGCCGCCGCCAACAGGCCAAGGAACAGACCCAAAAGCTCCCCGGGCGGCCCAAAACCGCCCGGCCCTAGCCTGGGACACAGAAGCCCCAGACGCACGCCAAAACGGCGTTGAAGCCCCCCCGCCGGCCAGACCACGCTTGGTTCCCACCGCCGACGTACCGAGCCCCAGGCGACCCTGCAACCCCCTGTTGGTGCCATATGCAGGGTGGATGCTGTAAAGCCACGTCAAGCGAAGTCAAGTCCCCACGGTCGTGTGGCCTGCTTGCCCGAAGGCAGCTTCGTGCGCCGTCGCGTGGTCGGCATGCAAACGACTCTCCAGAAGTGCGCTCTGGTAGTGACGGTCGCAATCAGTTCCCCTACCGAACGCGGCCGCCACGTTTGCCAATGGCACGATCTTGTCGGCATCACCCTAACGATTGGCATCACCAAGAGACTTGACCTTCACGATCGCGTGACATAAGATGTGCGGCGTATTGCGGGGTCGGTTGTGCGACTGGCCCAGAACGGTTCGAGTCTTGGGCGGTCTTCGTCACCTGCTTTGGTCGTCTCAACTCTGATCCTACCCAGAGTTAATGACTATTCGGGCATGCCTCAGGCTCTTCGAACCGCATCCTGGGCTCGGCCGAAAGACCGAAGCCGCTATCTCGAGCGTTGGAGATGGCATCGGCGGATCCTTGGGCGGAGGATCCCGCTGCTTGTCTCGCCCTCGGGCAGCTAAACGCCCCTGAACGCGGATGAGGAAACGGTCTTGACCGGCCTTCATCCTTGAAACAAGTCAATA
>Ga0209536_100014843_pt1 | contig 11156 bp, 8 predicted proteins | sample DeeMarSeWOR28_12_FD_187461 | JGI IMG/M metagenome (GOLD analysis project Ga0209536, IMG submission 187461) | Marine sediment microbial communities from White Oak River estuary, North Carolina - WOR-2-8_12 (SPAdes) (version 2) | ecosystem: Environmental > Aquatic > Marine > Intertidal zone >... | reverse complement strand
AAGACGATTAAAGGCCCACAAAGCCGATTGAAGGTTAAACCCATTAGGCCTGGCCGCTGTTTTATATGATTTTGCCACATCGCTTATACTACAATAGTGTGGCACGTAAATGGACGTAGCAACGTTATCCCAGGCCAGCCATACCACGCCTCCAATTTCGTCCGGAAGCCAATCCCGGCATTGGATAATGGTAGCATACATGGTATACCATCTCGCAATGGTACGCTCACCTCGCCAGCCCCATCCCCCATTGATCCTGAACAACTTATTCATATCGTACGGCATATGTGGATTGGCAAGTGGTGAAATCACCATCTTTCCGTTTTCATCCGCAACGGTGAGATCCTTCACCATATCAAAATCCGTTCCTTCATAGTAATCTTTAAACACCTCAATGATTTTTTCTTTGGTTACGGGTTCATCTGGCTTCACTGAGAATGGATAATTTTCTGCCCAGGGATCCAGTTTCAATGAGGGTGCCAGCAGATCAAAGACCCTCCATTCTCTTCTTCTGGCTGCCAGCGATGTCCGGCTTTCCGGAGCATAGGCATAACAAAACCTGAAGGGGCCATCTGCTTTATCCCACCAGCCATGCTCAATGGCCACATCATAAATATTTTGAGATGCCAGAAAATAATCCGGTTGGTCCAGATCAATTTCTTTGATGGTGCTGGCATTTGCATTCACCGACACATGATCATCGGGAACGCGCTGTGCCACCCAGATGGCACCGACTTTGCCCTTTCCGGGTCCCACAATCTCGAAATGCCATACTTCCTGTTTATCTGCAATGGTTAATGCTTCTCCGGCATCATTCCAGCCGTACTTTGCAGTCAGATCGCCGGCCATTAAAATGGCTTCACGGGCCGTTTTGCATCGCTCCAGCATGAGCTGGCAGAGTCTCTGGCAATCAATGAGACCGGCATCTGATTGCAATTCACTGCGACCTCCAAACGTGGATTCACCAATGCCCAACTGATGCTCATTCATGCATGGATAAGCGGTATTGATAAAACCATGGGTGTGCGGCACCTGTGGAATTTCACCAACCGAATCATGTTTATATGCCGGCATGGCCCTGGAATCGTCTGTATTCCTTTTGAACATGGTCACCATGGACCCGGGTGTGTGATCCATGGACGGGATGATGTTCATCCATGATCGGGTGCGATGGCTGTCATCCGTATGTGAAGTATACACTGAACCATCAGATGAGGCCAATCTACCAACGGTAACGGAAGTACAACCATCTGGAAAACCCCCTTCCCAATCAGGATTTTCTTGTCCGGTGGAACAGATTTGCAAAAAGAAAAATATAAAAACTACGGAAGCTAAAAACCTGATAATTCTGTTCATGAGTACCTTATTTGTGATCATTGGAACAAATTTATAAGAATATTTTCGTGAAACAATTTTATTCCATCGTGGTGGCCTTGATTAAAAGAAGATGTGCCCCACTTATTTCAAAGCTCCCAATATGGTTTTCTCCAGGTGTGTGGTATCCTCTATACCCACTGATAACCGGATCATTCCCGGAAAGGGATACCGATCTCCCCATACGGCCTGAACTGGCAATAGGGTGGTTTCAACATCCCCAAGTGTGGGAATTAAGGGGATATGGTCGGACACCCTGGTAATGAACGCATCCCTGCGGTTTTTCTTCTCAGTACCATTGGCCCCCACCATGTCAAATGTAATCATGGCGCCATATCCCCTGCCTTTGAACATATGTTCTGCGAGGGCATGTGTGGTGTGGCCATGGAGCCCGGGGTACAACACATGATCCACATGAGGATGATCCTGAAGTATCCGTGCCAGGTAGTCCGCATTGGATATCTGCTTCTCAAAACGAACATGGAATGTCTTCAATTGATCTTCAAGCCGCGACGCCTCATCGGGGGCGATCATGTGACCCACGCACTTTCGGTACTCAATCCCCTGCTTTAAAAGTCCCGGGTTATTACCACAAATGACACCTGCCGTTATGTTGCCATGCCCGGCCAGATATTTTGTGGCACTGTGAATAACCATGTCTGCTCCATAATCCAGAGGGTTGAGAAGGTGGGGTGTGGCAAAGGTATTATCGATAACGACATTACAATTGAATTTTTTAGCCAGTCCCATAATGCCTTCGAGATCAGCAATGATGAGCATGGGATTTGAGATGATCTCAAAATAAAGCAATCCGGGTTTAAGGGTTTCAAACTGACGTTCCAGTTCTTCCAAATCGTACGTGTTATTATGTTGGTAAAACCGGTGTATGGGCAATCCTCTTTTAGCGATAAGGACATGGTCAATATAAGTATTCGTACCACCATATATATCATTGAAAAAAAGCCATTTCCGCTGATTTTCCTGATCCTGGAATAGTGATAGTGCCAAATCAATGGCCGACATGCCCGATTGCGTCAGCAGCGCCCATTCGGCTGTTTCAAGACGGGCGATTTTTTGTTCGGCTGAAACCACAGTGGGATTACGATACCGGGTATAAATATAGTGTTCGGGTTGCCAGGGTTGCTCCGTTTCCATTTCAAAGGCCTGGCTTGTTTGTTCCGCATTTTCAAAATAAAAACCAGAATCGCGATATACTGGTGTCTTTCGTGTATTTATTTTTTTCATAGAACGGTTATATGAAGGTCATCGACGGTACGGATCCATTTCTGTGGATCTTTCAATGGCCTGCTGGTGATATCGATAAAGCTCGAAGTCCGGACTTTTGATGGTTTGTCCGGTATAAAATTCCCAACGATCAATACATTCCCCAATCCAGAGTGGAAAAAACAATTCCAGTACCAAAGCCGTATCCCATAAAAAGATCATTCCAGGAATTATGATGAGTAATGTGATTCTTAAGCCGGATATCCATTTCTGATGCCACTGTAAATTATTCCAATTGCTATATTTCCTCCAGATGTAAAGTATGGTTTTGATGAAAATAATAAAAAATAATGGAAGGGGCTCCTGCATGATCAGGGCAATCCAGAGCAGGCCTGTCAACAAAACCCCGGCACTATGGATGGGATAACTAAAATAGCAATAGACACGATCCATGATAACCAAGGTAATCAGAGCTGCCACCAAACCCGCGATTCCAATCCAACCATTGGTTGGAAGTAAAGTCATACTGAGTATACTGAGAACTGAGAATAATCCATAACTGAGTATTTCCCGGCTGAGCCATGATGTTTTCAGATTACGCAAGGCGTATATGGCCCGTGTTTTTCGACCCAGATGGAGCACGCTTATCATCATGGTTCCGGCCAGCAGCCCGGAGAAGAGGAGAGGATGTATTAACAGAAAACCTGAAAGCATACCGGCAAACAGACCTGTGAGAACCGGTACCAATAGCGTAAATACATACAGGGTCCACTCGGTATTCATACGAATTTTTGGTGCCAAAAATGGTGGAGACAGGACACGATGCCCTCCTTTCCTTTCATCCGGTAGTTCCGGTACTATGTGAAGTTCAGACCTGGGCCTTCCCTGGATAAAACGAATCCGTGGACCCAATTCAGAAACTGGAAAACCCACCTCATATTCGCTCATAGAATCATCCGTCAACGTTCCAAAACCGAGAGCTCCCGTGGGACAATTGGTAGAACAGGCAGGCATTTTTCCTTCTTTCAACCGGGCAATGCAAAATGTACATTTTTCAATGGTGCCTTTGTGTTCATTGAATACCGGGGCACCATAGGGACAGGCCCAGGTGCAGTAGCGGCAACCAATGCAATATGCCTCCTGAAACTTCACGGCTTGTGTTTCCTCATCGATAGTATATGCAAAAGTTGGGCAAGCTTCAACGCAGGCCGGATGCTCGCAATGATTGCATGCCAGGGACAGATGAAAACGGTCTGCTTTTGGTGGCAGGACATCAGAGGTTGAGTAAATGGATCGCCAATGGATACCGGTCTGAAGTTCATTTTCTACATGACAGGCCACAGCACATGCATGGCAACCCACGCATTTATTCTTGTCAAATATAAATCCAATCATATTATCCATCCGACGATCCTGCTTTACAAATGTCTACCAGGTTATCATGAAAAGCCGTCCCGTGACCCAGGTCGGTTTCCCGCTGCGCTGATAGTATATTGCCGCCACCCCCTTCTGTTTTCCACCATCCATTCGGCAGTGAAACACATCCCGTGAGAATGCCCTGGTGCAATCGCACTTTCAATGTCATTTCTCCCCGCTCATTGGAGACCCGCACCCGATCTCCCGGTTTAATACCAAGTTCCATGGCATCGTTCAGATTCATTTCAAGTTGTGGTTCCGGGTCATATTGCCTGATCACCTCCAGGTTTCCAAATTGAGAGTGTATGCGGTTCTTTGTATTGGGACTTAAAAAATAAAATCGTTTCTTGGGGGCCCGTGTTTCACCACCAGATTCATGAGGGGCCACATATGCAGGTAGTGGGGAGGCTCCCCAGCGGGTCTTGGCCTCTTCGGAATACAATTCAATCATGCCACTGGGCGTTTTGAATCGGAGATCTTCAAAGGCAATATGCTGTACTTCAGGCGGGATCATCGGCCCCTTCTTAAGAGCCTCAATATCGATCCATTTATGCTTTGATACACGCCGATTTAACCAATCTTCAATGGCCCCACCATTATCGGCCGGAAAATCCCTTTCTAGAATTTCTGCCGGAAATTGTAACCGTTCTGCCAGTAGCCTGTAAATCTCTGTTTCAGGTTTTACCTCTCCGGGAGGTTCAATCACTTTTTGCCGCAATTGTATATATGGATTCCAATAGGATCCAATGATGTCCGTTTGTTCAAACATGGTTTTCGCAGGAAGGATCACATCCGCTTCCATAGCTGTATCGGTCATGTATTGTTCGATTACCACCCGGTATTCCAGTTTCCTGAATGCTTCCAGAACACTATTGGTATCCGGATTTTGAGTCAGGGGATTCCCACGTTCAATCCAAATCATTTTCAGTTCAGGATCTTTCTGGGCCATCATATCCCGTCCCAATGTGGCTTTGGAGACGGATCGCCTGAACTCTTTAACAGGATTGAGCCATGGATAATAACTCATGGGTTCTTTAAGGGTATCGAAGATATAGCTCTGCAGATTGGCATAATGAAAACACGCCCCCGGCTTCCCAATATTTCCGGTTATTACCTGCAAAGCGAGTAAACATCGAATGGTTTGCCCACCATTCGTATACCGTTGCATACCATAGCCGGGAAGTATGGTCATGGGTTTTACCGTTCCGATGAGTTGGGCCAGATGATAAATGGCCTGTACCGGGATCCCGGTGATCCGTTCAACCTCTGCTGGATGATAGGATTCAAGTCCATTACTGAATGCATGATAACCATTTACATATTTTGAAACAAAGGATGTGTCAATCCATTCGTTTTCAATGAGTATGCGCGCTATACCAAGCGCCAGTGCGCCATCGGTCCCGGGTTTGGGCTGCACTAATAATTGGGCTTTTTCAGCCGTCTCGGTTCTTCTTGGATCAATGACCACCAAGTGGGCACCCTTTTCCAACGCTTTCTCCAGGGGGATGCTTTCCTGAATATTGGTTTCAACTGCATTCTTACCCCACATGATGATGAGCCGGGCATTTTCGAGATCCCATGGCACATTATGCTTATTGTCGCCCAGGGTTAGCCGGATGGCTTCCAAACCTGCTGGCCAGCAAAGGTTTCCAAATGTTGTTGTCGCACCCCCAAAATGCCTCCAAAAGGTTGAGGAAATCTCGTTAAGTAATCCCGACATCCCACTGGACTCATAAAATAATATGGAATGGGGGCCAATCGTATCCCTGTAATAGTGAAGCTTTTCAGACAGTTCAGTTAAAATCTTTTCCCATGGCACCCGTCTAAAACGTCCATGGCGGGATCGTTTCAATGGATGGAGGATGCGATCTGGGGATTCGACTTTTTCCTTATAGCTCAATCCTTTCAGGCACATCCCCTCCGGTGTGGCCAGGTTGCCCGGATGCGGCTCAAAGTTGATGATCCGTCCCCCCTGAACATACACCTTAAATGAACAGGTACTGTAACAATTTCGTGGACATGCTGTGGTGTAAACTTCCATCTTATGAAATTGGTTCTTAAAGATAACCATTGAACTGAAATTATTTGAGCTTTCAGCAACCAATGTTAACCATCAGAATTTCTATATTTACCATTTCAAGTGCCATCATTACCTCCCAATGATTCCAGAGTATAACATCATGCATAAACAGTGGACACACCGTAACCTGATCATCACGCGGGTTCAGTTCATAACACTGGTCTGGTGCTTACTTATGCTCAATGGGCCTGTGAATGCCCAGGAAGAAGAAACATCCCAGCGTCCAAAAGTTGGTTTGGTATTGAGTGGAGGTGCAGCCAAGGGGATTGCTCATATAGGCGTATTAAAGGTCCTTGAGGAAATCAATATGCCCATTGATTATATTGGAGGAACCAGTATGGGCAGCATTGTGGGAGGACTATATGCGGCTGGATATTCCGCGGATAGCCTGACGACGATCATCCAGTCCCTGGATTGGAACTATGTTTTGTCAGACCAGATCCCACGGCGACAAATGACCATGCATGATAAAGTGGATGAAGACCGCTTTCTAATCTCATTTCCAATAAAAAGAAAAAATGGCTTGTCATTACCAGAAGGTCTGATCCGTGGTCAGCATGTTGAATCGACGTTCTCAGAACTCTGCATTCCGGTCAGTCACATTACCGATTTTAATGAGTTACCCATTCCTTTCCTCTGTGTGGCCGTCGATACTGATTCTGGTGAAGAAAAAGTATTTCAGTCTGGAGTTCTGGCCCAGGCCATGCGGGCCAGCATGTCCATACCGTCTGCTTTTGAGCCCATGCTGGTGGATGGTAAACGCTATTTGGATGGCGGATTGATCAACAACTTCCCGGTACTCCATGTGAAAGAAATGGGAGCCGATATCATTATTGGTGTGGATGTAGGACACAAATCTCAACCTGGTCAAAAAACAAGTAACCTCTTATCTGTGATGGAAGAAGCTGTTTTTCTCTATTCGGCCAAAGTGAATGAGGAAAACAAGAAAGCGGTGGATATTTATATCAATCCCGACCTAAAAGGATTGGGGTTGTCCAGCTTTGCTGAAGGGGATTCACTGGTTCTTTATGGAGAAACTGCGGCGCGTAATCAGTATAAACGCCTGAAAACATTGGCCGATTCTCTCAACAGACTGGAAGCATACCAGCCTGTCAACAGGGCGCATTTAAAGAATGATAGTATATTTTTAACGCGCATCATCATTGAAGGTGACAATAATCAATTAAGCCGGCAAATACAATCCCGTCTGGACCTGGAGGTCCTTACCTGGGTTCAGGCTAAGGATATTACAGGAGCCATGAACAACCTGTATGCCAGCATGTTCTATAATAAAGTGGCCTACATATTACGACCTGCTGATAATGGTTCAGAACTGGTTATCAAACTTCAGGAACGCAGTGATGGTGCACTTCGGTTTGGATTTTATTACGATAATGATTACAAAGCCAGTTTATTTGTCAATACCACATTCAGAAATTTACTTTTAAATAATTCACGTTTATCACTCACAGCCGGGTTGGGTCGAAGTCCCAGCATTGATTTTCTCTACCAGATTGATAAACGGGCCATTCCAGCACCCGGTTTAAGAATCAAAAGTAACTGGATTGAAGTATATGAATATGCTGAAAACCGAAAAAAAATAATTAGCGAATATTACAGCCAGTTTTCGTCGCAATTATTTTTGCAATCCAATGTGGTCAATCTTGGATCATTCCGGTTTGGTGGAGAATACCAGCTGACCACGATCAATCCTGACGTTTCGTTCATCGATTTCCCAAGCTTTCGCGATCAGTTTTTTGGTGTTTTTGGTTGGCTCCAGTTTGATACGTATGACCGACCCTTTTATCCCCTCAGGGGGCAATATAGCAGTATCAAAGCCAGATATATGGATGGTTCCAATACACCTCCTTTCCTGAATATTAGCGCACAGATCAAAAGTGCTATTAAAACCACAAAACGATTAACCATCCGTCCCCAAATTTATGGTGGCGTGGCCATCGGAGACTCGATACCAGTCCAAAATCAATACTGGTTTGGTGGTATGTCAGAGATTGACTGGGTTGGGAATATACCATTTGCCGGATATAAATTCATGGAAATACCCACCAATACCACGGTGATGGCCCGCCTTGACCTGGATTATGAGATTTTAAAAAACCTGTTTTTTTCTCTGATGATGAATGGTGCACTGATTGGTGAAAATCTCAATGACATGATGGGATTGGACCATTATATATCCGGGTATGGTTTCTCACTTGGGCTGGTTACTCCACTGGGCCCCATTCGTGCCATGATTTCCCGTGCCGGTGAATTACAGCAATTCATTGGATTTATCCAACTGGGATATTGGTTTTGATCAATCTATTTCCTATCTTCACCTCCATTATTAAGATTTAGATTAAATTAACATATAGACATTTATGATGGAAAACAGAAGATCTTTTATAAAACAAAGCGGTATGGCCCTGGGATTGACTATGATGCCCTGGCATCGTGCAGTGGCTGGCTTATTTGGTATGGAGGATACACCATATACAATGAAAACACTGCGAAATGGTATCGGCATATTTATGGAACGCGGTGGTACCATTGGTTGGATGGTTTCAAAGAAAGGCATGGTGGTCATCGATGCACAATTTCCTGAACAGTCGCAACACCTGATCAAGGAACTACAAAAGCAAACCGGATTTAACATCTCCACCCTGTACAATACCCACCATCACTTTGATCATACAGCTGGGAACATTGCTTTTAAAGGCATTGCAGAAAAAGTAGTCGCACACGAAAACTCGAGGATCAACCAGCAAAAAGTGGCTGCTTCACAGGGTAATGAGGATGGGCAATTATACCCTGATACCACATTTAAAACCACATGGTCTGAAACAGTTGGCGATGAAAAAATCAGCTTATACTATTGGGGCCGGGCACATACCAATGGTGATGCCATCATCCACTTTGAAAATGCCAATATAGTGCACATGGGGGATCTGATATTTAACCGTCGTTTTCCATATATCGACACCGGCGCCGGTGCGCATATCGGGAGTTGGATCAATGTTTTACAAAAAACTCAAACATCTTTCGACCGCGATACCGTTTTTATTTTCGGGCATGCTTTAGATCCCATGGCTGTTACCGGAAACCTGGATGATATCAGAGCCATGGAGAACTACCTGGCCAGCCTCCTGAAGTTCGTAGATCAGCAAATGAAAGCAGGAATATCCCAGGAGGATCTTCGAAACGTCACGACCATACCAGGTGCCGAAGAATGGCAGGGGGGTGGTATTGAGCGCAGTATTGATGCTGCCTGGCTGGAACTGAGTGGTGATAATCCCTTATGAGAAATATCTACATTATTTTTTTCTTAACTTCCCTCAGGAAATGCACTCTGAGGGATTTTTTTATTTATTTGATATGAAAAAAAGCTGGACCGAACAACTACCGGTTGCATTGACTGTTTGCGACGAAACGGGAACCATTCTATATATGAACCCCGCATCGGTTGATAATTTCAAAAAAGATGGTGGCGCAGAGCTCCTGGGGCAGAACCTGCTGGATTGTCACCCGGAACCTTCAAAGACCAAGCTTCAGGGTATGTTGCGGGAAGAAGAAGGCCATACCTTTGTCACAGAAAAAAATGGCAAACGCAAATTGATCCACGAAATGCCATGGTACCAAAATGGTGTATTCAAAGGACTGATGGAACTGATCATTCCCCTTCCTGAAAGTTTTGAGTTTTGAGTGTTCGTGGGAGGTTATCTTCAGAGCCATGGGGCCATCCTACACTAAAACCTCGGATAACAAAGCGTGATACTGGGGAATTGGACACTCACAGTGAAATTTGAGATGGTGTTTTGATTGCAGAACAAAAAAAGCGACCTGAATTCGCAGTGCAACTATGTCACACTTCAGACACGTTACAGGTGTGGGTTTCGAGTTCCGCCTTGCGTATCCGAAGTTGCAGATCTATAGAATTTTTTGTTTGCGTATATCTTTAGTCTTTTCCTTCTAATCTCTTGATTCTTTCAACCTACTCCCCGGTTACCCAAGCTAGTATTTCTTCCGACATGGGTTTTACTTTGGATTCCTTCATATCCACCAACCGACCGTTTTCATCAATCAGGTATTTCTGGAAATTCCATTTGACCTTGGAATCCATCACCCCATTCTGGTCTTTTCTGGTCAGCCACTGATACAGGGGATGCATGTCATCGCCTTTCACGGATATTTTTGCCATCATGGGGAAAGTCACACCATAATTCTTCGTGCAGAATTCCCGGATCTCTTCATTGGTACCGGGTTCCTGCTTCATAAAATTATTGGCCGGAAAACCGATCACCACAAAATCATCCCCACCGTATTGTTCATACAATTTTTCAAGACCTTCATATTGGGGTGTAAATCCACATTTCGACGCAGTATTGACGACCAGTACCTTCTTTCCCTTCAATTGGGAGAGGTCAAAATCCTTCCCTTCCAGTGTTTTCACTGTAAATTCATGAAACGTTTTTTGTGCCATGCCTGATATACTTAAAATGCTACATACTGTTATTATGAATAAAACTTTCATAGCCTTTTGATTTTAAATAAAAACAATTATTCGGATGAATGGTTCAAATTTACAAACATTTTTGTCCTCCTCCTGAAGAAATTGACATAAACCGAACATATCAATGCCAGAACCAAACCCAGTAAAGTGAATGTATCCGTGGTTTTTTGGGATACATCCAGGTGGAAAAATGTTTCCAGCAGATACTGTATGTAGGAATCCGGGAGTTGGGTAGGGCCCAGTTTGTATAGTACATCATAGTGCCAATCTGTAAATGGGCAATAACCAAATCCATAAAAAATTCCCAGGATAAACCAGCTGCCAGCGGTCAGCAACAAGGTCACCAGGTTGGCTTTTCGCAGCGGTTTCCAGATCCATCCGAACAGGTTGAACAGGATGAGTACCGAATGAAATACCAGGAAGAAGATGTTTAAAAACTGCAGCATATGGGATCATATAAAAATCACCAGGCATTATAAATGTACTGATTAATTGGCGATTCAAAGTAAATTCGATGGGCATTCTATTGCATTCAATAAAAACTCAATTGTA